>Ga0233425_10004145_pt1 | contig 24814 bp, 17 predicted proteins | sample Watercolumn_Towu_2_FD_181712 | JGI IMG/M metagenome (GOLD analysis project Ga0233425, IMG submission 181712) | Freshwater microbial communities from Lake Towuti, South Sulawesi, Indonesia - Watercolumn_Towuti2014_140_MG | ecosystem: Environmental > Aquatic > Freshwater > Lake | place... | reverse complement strand
GCAATCCTCGCGAATACGATAAACGCCAAGTCGGCCACTAAGGCCGACCTCCATGAATTACTTGCGGCCTTGGAAAACTACCTACACCTCGCCGTTTGACCGGCAAAAAACCCGCGAAAGTTCAGCTTCATCTTGTCGGGCGATTCGTAGTTATGGAAGGTGACGACATCCGAGAGCGTGATGAGCCGCTGGGAAAACGGGCTATCATAAGCCAGCCAAGGGCCTGCGGTAAGCGGCTGCGTGGGCCGCGACTCGCGTGCCCACTGGAACACCGCTTCCACCAGGGGCAGCACCTTGTCGCCGGCGGGCGAGTTGCCGGGCTCGTTGTAGACGTCCCACAGGATGATGCGATTGTCGCTGCCAAAGCTGCCCACGATATCGCGAACATAAGCCTTCAACGGCGGCCATTGCTGGGGATCAAGTGCGACACGGACGCCGGGAGCTACCACCGCACGGCTGTTGTGAACACCAGGAACAGGATCGGGTTGCGGAGCGACACGGCCGGTGTATTCGCCATCCGAGAAGAGCACGGGCATGACGCTCAAACCGTGGCGGCGAGCCGCGTCCAAGAACTGTCCTAACCGCTGGCGGAAGCCGGGCGGATCATCGAGCCAGACGGTGTACGACAGAAACACCCGAACGCTGGTGTAGCCGATCTTCTCGGCCCAGCCGAACTCCTGGTCGATCGTCTTCAGGTCGAATGTCGCTGCCTGCCACTGCTCGATGTCGTTGACGGCCGTTCGCACGTTGTAGTTGAAGCCGTACACCCTGCGGCCTTCCATCCAACGCCACGCCTGCTGAGCAGACCACCGACCGACGGGCTCTGACGGCGGAGAGGACGGTTTGGTTGCTGGCTCGGCAGCGAGTGCCACGGTCCCGAAGAAAGCTAGGCACAAACCACCGATGCGGACGGAAGTCGAAAACGGTCGGTACTGCATGATAGTGGCTTTATGGGTGGTTTGGCGGAGGATCTGCCGCAGCCGATCTGGGGCACCGACCATTATGGCGAACACGAAGGTCGATGGCTACCGGGGGGCAGGCTGTTCAGGGCCAACACGGCTGCCACTTGCGGCACCGGCGTCGCCGCAGACCGGCGGTCAAGCTGAACAGCGGCACCGGTGTCGCCTCGGGCCGATGGGGCACGGGCTTCCCGATGACGGCCGCCCGTCGTTGCTGAACTGCGTGATTCCCGTACCGGACGGATAACGGACTTCTATCCAATGATGCGAATGGCACCCCTCCACAGTAGTTTCATCGCCACTTCCGAGAGTTTCGCTGGGCATCTTGCTTATTTCGCAGAGGCAGAGTAGTTTGAAAGCTGCGTCGTTCGAATTGATTCCTCGGTGTGCGCCAGGGGTTGAACGGCTACCCGGTCGCGGCCAACCCGCAAAAGCAATTCCCTGCCAATCATGTTTACGACAACTAGATCTATCGCGATTCTCATCCTCGCGGCGTGTGCCTTGGTAGGCAATGCTGCCGAAGACAGCCCGACAACGCCCAAAGCGCGAACAGATTTCATCTGGAAGGATCAGAATCAGGAGATCAACGCCGACATCAAGAAATTGGGCAGCAAGATCGATCTAGCCTTCATCGGCGACTCCATTACTCGACGTTGGCGAGGAGATGGCAACAAGGAGGTCTGGAACAAGTACTGGGGTTCGTACCGGGCCGTCAACATGGGCATCGGCGGCGATGCGACCCAAAATGTTCTCTGGCGATTGAAGAACGGTCAGTTGGATGGCTATCAGGCACGCGTTTTCGTGGTCATGATCGGCACCAATAACTGCTGGGGGCGAAATACCGTGCCCGCTGACGTGGCGGCCGGCATCAAGGCAATCCTCGACCTAATCCAGTCCAAGCAACCCAAAGCCAAGATCTTGCTGCTGAGCATCCTTCCCGAGGGGGAAAAACCCAGGCCCGGCCGCGAAACAAGGGCGGCCATCAACGGGCTGATCTCGAAGTTCCAAGGTGGCCCGGTTCACTACATGGACATCTCCGCCAAGTTTCTGGAACCTGACGGCACCATCAGTAAAGAGGTGATGCCTGACTTCCTGCACTTGGCTCCCAAGGGCTATGAGATCTGGTCGGAAGCCATCAAAGACAAGGTCAAGGCACTCCTGGCCGAGACCGAGGCTCGCTAAGAGGCGGATCCACGGCTGAGATGGGCAGGCCGCTACGCAAGCACCGGCGTAGGGTTGCCTTGGCGAGTTTCATCTTGATTACAAACTCTGTTTGGTCTGCTCACCACGGCCGTTAAGGCTTCGCCTGACAGGGCCTTTCCAGGGCAAGTCTCGACGGGTCTTTCACACGTCGCAGAAAAGGCCGTGATGATGCTGGTGAAGTCACTGCGGAGTTTCGGCAGCGTGGTCTAGTTGTTGCCGGCGCCCGTGACAAGGGCTGAGTGCAGGCCGAGTTCCTTCAGTGCCCACTCTGCCAACTCGCCGTACAGGTAGTGAGCAGTATCGGCGAACGCGGTGAAGACGAGGAACTTGCGATTGCCGTCGTTGATGGGTTGGCGGCACTTGCACTCGATGACCTCGCGGAGAGCGGCCAGCTTGGCGTCACACGCAGCCGAAGGACTTGCTCTTGGACTTCGACCGCCGGATTCAACGCTTCACCGAAGCCGAAGACCCGCGAACGTGGAAGCCGGGTGGATCGGCAAGGCCGGCGCGGCAGCCGAAGAGTACGCGGCTCCAATCGGCTCTGGCTGCCGCATGGGCAAAGACACCCCCGGCTGACGATGACGAGGGGGCAGCCTCGGAACTGGAGGGCGAATCGTGGTAGGCAATCCGCACACGATTCCCGTGGGGCAAGCGGGCCGTCGCCGGGCTCCGTCGCCGAGGACTGCTGACCGTGGTCTTCCGGGGCAGTCTACGCCGGGGGCCGTCGGCCTATCGGGTTCAGCCGCTGACACACCCGCCGGAGAAGGGCGCGCCGGCGCCACCTGATACCTGTTGAAGCTGGAGGCCGAAGGGACTTCGCCCGACCATCGGGCCAGCGTCCGCCGGGCGCTCGGACGGCTGGCCGCAGACTGCCGGCAAACCGCGTACATTGCAGTCAATTGTTGACAGAAGTGCAAACTCGGCCGCGGTGACACCTGACGAAGCGACCATCGCCGTAAGTGCTTGCCCAGTCAAAAGAAAAAGCCCGCTGACAACTGCTGTCAACGGGCTTCGTCAAGAGCGGGAGACGGGATTCGAACCCGCGACGTCCAGCTTGGGAAGCTAGCACTCTACCACTGAGTTACTCCCGCGGGCAAGGGCGGCCCTCGCATAACCCAATATTCGAGTATATACGAACACGGCCGGCCAGTGCAAGCGGCCTGAGCGCGGCGATTCGGCTTGCCGTAGACTCCGCCAGCCGGGTAGACTGGGGGCCGACGTATCCATCGGGTGGACGTGCGGAGCCAATGATGTCGGCTTTCCTGTTGTTGCTGCTCTTGGGGGCGGAACCGGCCGCGCCCGATACTGTGGTCGTCTGCCCGGCCACGTTCCGCCAGACACTTCAGCCTTGGGTGGAACATCGCACGCGACAGGGGCGGGTGTTGGCTTTCGTCTCAAACACCGGCAGCCCGGAGGAAATCCGCGGCAAAATCCGCGACGCGGCGAAGCGGGGGCGGTTGCGATTCGTGGTGCTCGTGGGCGATGCCGAGCCGGCGATGTACACCGATCCGGCCTTACGGGCGCGCTGCGTTCCGCCGCACTATGCCAAGGCGAAGGTCAACGTGCTGTGGCGCTCGCCGCCGCACATCGCCACCGACAATTGGTACGCCGACCTCGACGACGACGACTCGCCGGACGTGGCCATCGGGCGGCTGACGGCCGACTCGCCCGAAGAATTGCGGCAGATCGTGGCCAAGATCCTGGCCTACGAACGCTCGACCGACGTGGGCTCGTGGCGGCGGCAGTTGAACCTCGTGGCCGGGATCGGCGGGTTCGGGGCGCTGGCCGACACGGTGATCGAATCGGGCGCACGCTACTTCATCACGCAAAACATCCCGGCCGCGTACCGCGTGTCGATGACCTACGGGAGTTGGCGAAGCCCGTATTGCCCCGACCCGCGGTCGTTCCAAGAGGCGGCCATCGAGCGGCTCAACGAAGGGGCGTTGTTCTGGGTCTACATCGGGCACGGGCACCACTTGTCGGTCGACCGCCTCCGCGTTCCCGACGGCGAGTACCCGATCTTCGAGTCGCAGGACGTTGCGAAACTCGCCTGTCGCCATTCCGCGCCAATCGCCGTGTTTCTCGCCTGCCACACGGGAGCCATCGACGCCACGTCCGACTGCCTGGCCGAGCAGATGTTGCGTCAGCCGGGCGGGCCGGTCGCCATCCTGGCCGGCTCGCGCGTGACGATGCCCTACGGCATGAGCGTGATGTCGATCGGCCTGCTCGACGAGGTCTTCAACAAGCATTGCGAGACGGTCGGCGAGGCGGTGCTGCACGCCAAACAGCGGATGCTGAAGGAGCCGGCCGCCGGCGACCGCCAGCGGACCATGCTCGACGGCATCGCGGCGGCCATCAGTCCCGCGCCCAAGATGCTGGCCGAAGAGCGGGCCGAGCACGTGCAGATGTTCAATCTCATCGGCGATCCGCTGCTGAGGATCCGCCATCCCAAGCCGATCGCACTCGACGTGCCGGCGACCGCCGCGGCCGGCAAGCCGCTGAAGATCACGGGCACCTGCCCGATTGATGGCCGCGGCACGGTGGAACTGGCGGTCGAACGCGGGCGTCTGACCTTTCGTCCACCGCCGCGGAGCGAGTATCCCAAAACGGCTGCCGGGTTGGCCGAATTCCAGGAGACCTATCGCAAGGCGAACGACCAGCGGCTGGTTTCCGTGCCGATGACGGTCTCCGGTGGACGGTTCGAGGTCCAACTCGACGTGCCGGCCGAGGCCGCCGGCGCGTGCCACGTGTGCGCGTTCGTCGAGGGGGACCGCGATTTCGCCCTGGGGGCGGCCAACGTGAAGATCGAGGGGAAGGACAGTCGCTAGCCCCCCTGTAGGGCGCCCTTTCCAGGCCGACATGCGTTCAACCCCGGCACGAGTGCCGGGGTTAAACGAAGGATGCCGGGCCCGACCGGTCCAACGGCGACGGCCTGGAAAGGCCGTCCTACATCGGTCCGCACACTATCACCCGCGGACCACTCGACCTATAATAACCGCGGATTTCCCGCATATCCTTCGTAAACGGAGCGTCCTGCCATGTTGCATCCATCACGATTCTCGTTCGCCCTTGCTTTGGGCGCATTGTTTCTCTCTTGCGGGTTGGCCCGCGCGGAAAATGAGGGGCAAGCCGACCTCGACAAGGCGACCGAGGCCAAGCTCAACGCCAAGTCGCTCGGCGACCTGGACGAAGTCGTCCGGCTGGCCGAGAGCGCGCTGCAGAAAGGGCTTGACGAAGGGAACGCCCAATTCGCCAAGAACCTGCTGGTCTCGACGCTCGTGCAGCAAGGCTCGATCCGTGCCGCGGCGACGCTGCGGGCGCCGCCCGGCGAACCCAAGCTGGCCGAGTTCCGCAAGGCGACCCTCGATGTGTTGGAGAAGGCGGTGAAACTCGACCCGCGGCAGCCGCGGGCCTGGCTCGACATCGCGCGGCTGGAACGCATGACGGGCGGCAACGTGAAGCGGTCCGACGAGGCGCTGGCCCAGGCCATTGCAATGGGCGACGACGACACGGACGCCAAGGCCGAGGCCCTCATCGTCCGCGCCGAGTTGCAGCCGAAGCTGGACAAACGCTTGCCCGACCTCGACGAAGCCGTGCGCATCGCGCCGAATCTCGCGCAGGCGTTCCGGGCGCGGGCCATTGTCCGCGCCGATCTGGGGAAACTGGCCGATGCGTTGACCGACTTGAACAAGGCCCTCGAGATCGATCCCAAGCACACGCCGACGCACGAGATCAAGGCCCTGGTGCTCGGGCGGCTGAAGCGGTACGACGAGGCGTTGGTGGCGTTGGACCAGGCGCGGCAACTCAGCCCCGAGTCGGTCTTCCCGCTGATGCAGAAGGCCCGCATCCACGCCCAGCAGGCGAATCTCAAGGCCGCCCTGCACGAATTGGACGAGGCGCTGAAACTCGATCCGCGCAACCTGTCGGTGCTCTTGCTGCGGGCCACGTTGCAGGACGATCCGGCCAAGAAGGCCGCCGACTTCGACGAGGCGGTGCGGATCGCGCCCCGGAGCGGCCTGGCGTGGCGGAGCCGCGGTCTGTTCTTCGCCGAACAGAACAAGGACCAGCAGGCCCTGGCCGATTTCGACAAGGCCATCGAGGTCGAGCCCAAGGAACTGGGCAACTACGAGGCCAAGTCGGCCTTGCTGGCCAAGATGAAGAAGTACGACGAGGCCCTAGCCGCCATCGAGAAGGCCGGCGACCTGCTGCCCAAGTCGGTCTACCTGCTCATGCAGAAGGCCCGTATCCGCATCCAGCAGACCGACTACAAGGCCGCCCTGGCCGAACTCGATCGGGCCTTCGAACTGGAGCCGGAGAATGCCAGCCTGCTGTTGTTGCGCGCGGGCGTGTACCAGGAACTGGGCGAAAAGGAGAAGGCCCTGGCCGACGTGGAAAAGGCGTTCTTGCTCGAGCCCGACTCGGGCACCGTGATCCGCTTCCGCGCCATGTTGCTGGCCGACCTCGGCAAGTTCGACGAGGCCATCGAGTCGCTCGAAAAGCTCCGCCAGGCCGAGCCCAAGGACATGTTGGTGCTGCTGCAACTCGCGGCCGTTTACAGCACTGCGCACAAGACCGACAAGGCTTTGGAACTCTACGCGGCGATCCTGACCGAAGAACCCGAGAACTGGATGGCGATGCGCGGCCGCGGCGACCTGTATCTGAACGTCGGCAAACACGCCGAGGCCATCGCCGACTTCAACAAGGCGCTCAAGCTCAAGCCGAAGGATTCGGGCATCCTCAACAACCTGGCGTGGGTGCTGGCCACCTCGCCCGACGCCAAACTCCGCGACGGCAAGCGGGCCGTGGCCCTGGCCACCGACGCCTGCGAAGCAACCGATTACCGCATGCCGCACATCCTCAGCACCCTGGGGGCCGCCTACGCGGAGGTCGGCGATTTCCAGTCGGCCATCAAATGGGTTACCAAAGGGCTCGAATCGGCCAACGAAGAACAAAAGAAGAACCTCAACAAGGAACTCGACAGCTACCGCGCGGGCAAACCCGTCCGCGAACTGATGGCCAACGGAAAGCCCGTCGAGTTACCGCCGGAGAAGTCGGAAGAGAAGAAATGAACGGCCCGCCGCTGCATGGATGAACTGTGGCCGGGAAACAAGGTTTGACCGAGGAAGAGCGGCGGATCGTGGACCTCAAGCTCCAGCAATACACGCACGAGGAAATCGCGCAACGGCTAGGGCGCTCGGAACGCACGGTCCGCCGGCTCTTGAAGCACATCGAGGCTTGCCTGCTCCAGTCGCTGAGCCGCGCATCGCGAACGACTTGATCCGGATCATTCATAGCCGAATTGAAGCCCGAAGCGCCAGCGAGGGAGAACGACGCCCTTTCCTCGCTTGCGCTTCGGGCTTCAATTCCGCAGTGAAGCGGCCGACTTTACCGGAACACGCCCAGGAAGAACGCGAAGATCTCGCGTTGATCGGTCGGTTCGCTGCTGACCGGGAAGGCGAAGTCGAAGGCGATGGGCGCCGGTCCCATGGCCGGAATGACGACGCGGAATCCGAAGCCCGGGGCCACGCGGTAGTTGCTGTTCCAGTCCTTGATCGTCGTGTTCACGGTGCCCGTGTCGCAGAACACCACCGCACGGAGCATGTCGTCGGCCGTAATCGGGAACATGTACTCGGCCGACGCCAGAAGTTGCGACTGGCCACCCACCATGACCCCGTTCTCGACCGGCGACACGCCGCGGAACTGGAAGCCGCGGAGGGTCGAGAAACCGCCGGCGTAGTAGTGGTCGTAAATCGGCGTGTTGTCGCCGCTGACGCCGAAGCGGGCGTTCAGGCTCAACACGTGCCGTCCCGAGGTGTCGGGCCGCTCGTGCAGCAGGAAGTACTTCCGCACGTCTACGTCGAAGCGCGGATACTGCCACGTGCCGATGACTTGCTCGAAGTTCAACTCGATCAAGTGCCCTTCGGTGGCCAGGAAGGGGCTGTCGCGGCGGTCGTGCGAGAGTTGCACGCCGAACCCGTAGAGCGAATTGTCGCCGACCACCGCGTCCAATTGCGGCACGACGCCCGGCGGTGAGATCGGGTTGCGGACGTTGACCTTCTCGCCGCGGAACGAGACGTTGCCCGTCAGGTGCGGCGTGAGGTGGTAGCCCAGGGCCACGCGGCCGCCGAGCCGCTGCTCGTCCCACTCCCGCAGCCGGCGGTCGTAGTAGAAGCCGCTCAGGCCGAGGCTGATCTCGGTGTTCAGCAGGTACGGCTCAGTGAAGTTGGCCATGTAGCGTTGGACTCGCGTGCCGGGCACGGCCTCGATGCGGAAGCGTTGCCCCGCCCCGCGGAAGGCCGTGGCGTTGGAGACCTCTTCCCAACTGGTCGGGAAGCGGGTCCAGTCGAAGTTCAACTCTTCGAGCATGACGGAGCCGGTCAGGCCCAAGTCGGAGTTCACGCCCACGCCCAACATCAGCCGGCCGGTGGGGGCTTCCTTGGTGTCGATCCACAACGGCAGCGGGCGGGTGTGCTCGCCGGTCGCCGGATTGAACAACGGTAAGGCCATCTCGCCGGCCGGAGCCTCGGTCGCCGGCATCTGGCCGGGGGCTATGCCGGTGCCGCCGGGCGCCGGCGGGACGCCGACGGGACCGATCGGCTGAACGGGCGCGGGCGGCGAGGTTTCACCGCCCGGAGGCGCGGCAACCGGCTGATAGGCCGTGGCGGGTGTGCGGTCGTATCGCGGCCCGGTCGGCCACGAACTGGTAGGCGGCGCACCTCCCGTATCCGGTGTGTACTGGTAACGGACAATCGGGTATCGCTGGGCAACTACCCGCGCGGGGGCCGATTCCTGCGCATGAAGCGGTTCCGCCACCTTCGTGACGGCCGTCGACGCGCCCGGCACGGATGTTGCGCACGGAACGCGAGGACTCCGACTGGTGTCCCAATCGAGGACGGGCGCGACGCGCGCGGCGCCTTGCGATGCTGGCTCTTCATCTTCCTCCACGCTAGTGCGGAAGCGGCGCTGTTTAGCCGCCAAACCGGCACGCAACTCTTCGACCAGCAGCCGTTGGCGTTGGAGATCGGTTTGCCGCTGGCGGTTGTAAACCTCGCGAAGTTGCTCCTCGGAGACCGGCAACGGCAGTGTTTGCACGTCGCGGAGTTCTTCGGGCGTCCAGTTGTGCAGCGGTTCGCTCCGCGGTTGCGTCCGCGGATCGAGCGTCCCTTCGATCACAATGTCGAGTTCGCGGACGTCCGGGTCGGGACTCTGCCCGCGGACGTTCGGCCGGCGTTTCGACTTGTCGGCGATGGCCGTGTCTTTGTCCTCGTTTTCCGGCGGATGGTAGGCGATTTTCGGCACTTCGCCTTCCATCGGGTTGTTGAGGAACATCTGCGAGGCCTTCAAGAGCCGCTCGCTGTCGCGGATCTTGCGCGTATCGACGATGTCGCCGGGCCGCAGCGTCACGCGGTTCAACACGGCCGACAGCCGGGTGTGCGGATAGTCGCCCTTGATGGCCACGTTGATGCGACCCACCGTGTAGCGGTCACCTTCCTTGAGCGTGTAGACGAGGTCCACCTTGCCAGGCTGATCGAAGAAACGGGTCTCGGCCTTCACGTCGGCGAACACGTAGCCCACGCTGCCATACTCGTCCTGAATCTTCCTGACGTCGAAGTCGCGTTTCGACTGGTTGAACGCCTGGCCGGCGTTGAGCTTCAGGTTGGCGGCAAGTTTCTCCGTGGGGAGCTTGCTGTTGCCGAGGATCTGCACGTTCTGCACGAAATACTGCTGGCCTTCATCGATAACGAACGTGAGCACCAGCCATTTCTGCTTCTCGTCGAACTTCAGGACGCGGCCGATCTTGGCGTCGAAATAGCCGAAGCTGCGGTAGTAGGCCGTCAGGCGTTTCACGTCTTCGTCGATTTCCTTACGGTCGACCTCGCCCTTGAACAGCCACAGGAAGGGATGCGTGGTCTTTACTTGCGTGCGGAGCCGGGCGTCGTCGACGAACGTGTTGCCGATGAAGTCGACCCACAAGACCTTTTGCTTGCGCCCCTCGTTAACCAGAAAGACGACCCGCGTGTCGCTCGACTTGCTGCCTTCCAAGAGCGTGACGCGGCACTTGGGATATCCGCGGCCGTGGTAGAAGTCCTCGATGGCCTTGCGGGCTTCTTCCATGCGCGACGGGTCCATCGCGTCGCCTTCCTTGATCTTCGTCTGGTTTTCGAGCACCTTCTTGCGGATGTTCTCGTTGCCCACGTAGAGAATCTTCTGCACGGTCGAACGCTCGACAACTTCGAAGATCACGATCCGCCCGCCGGGCACCTCCTGGTACGAAGGTCGGACCGAGTGGAACAGCCGGCTGCGGCTGAGCGCGCGGACGTCGCGTTCGACGGTCTCGGGATCGAAGGTGCGGTTCTTGCGGGTCTGGATCAGCGCGAAGACCTTCGATTGCGGAATCTTCTGATTGCCGGTCACGCGCACGTCGACCACCATGTCCTGCGGCGGCGAGCCGATCAGCGGCGCACCCGGCGCGGGAGCGCCCGACAGAGAACTGCCTGGCACGGGCCCCGTTGGTGGCTCCAATGGCGGGGTTTGGGCGAAGAGCACTACGCCGCTCGTTGCCGCCAGCGTCAGGGTCGCCGCCAAAGCGTAAAGCCATGCACGGACCCGACGGTTTGGGACGTTTCGCCGCTCGGCCATAACGGCCCTCACGATGCTGGCAGGAGTGGTTCGAGGAGAAACGCGACCGGCCTGGCGGCTCGTGTTGGAGCGACGGTTGGACTGTCGCCCCGGGGTGGCAGTGCAACTGCCACCCCAGCAATGTCCCACACCGCACCGCCAGGGACTCAAGGGTCGCGTAGAAATACCGGAACCGCCCGTTTTGGGCAAGGCGAATTCCCGCATTTTCGGGCGGGAAAGAGGGCAGTCCCGTTCTCGTTCGGACGAAAACTGGGGCGGTCCCCTATCGCGGATGCACGCCCCGGGCTGCGGCCCGCTGCTGGGCGACCGATTCCAACAGTTCGTCGGCCCGGCGGAGCAGTTCGCTGCCGAATTCGGGGCCATCGCAACGGCGGTTGGCCGGATCGGCGGCCGTGAACTGCCCCTGGCAGTGCTGGCACACCACGCGGCGGCCCAGATACTCGACGCGGATTTGCAGTCGCCGCCCGCAGGTCGGGCAGCCCTGCACGTAGAAGGTGGAGTTCGGCATCACGGCACCTCCTGTGGCCGAGCAATGTTCCATCCACGCGGATTATCGCCCGCGGTTGCCTGGCTTGTCAACAGCAACCTTTCCCACGGCCTATACTTTCTTGGGGCCCGATTCGCTCCCGCGTTATCGATGGAGTGGACCTATGCGCAGACTGCCCACCCGTGTGCTATTACTGTCAGCAAATCTTGTTGCATTTGCTCTCTTGTCCTCCGGCCAAAGAAGCGACGGCGCGGAGAAGCCGAGTCCGCTCCCGCCGTTCTCGCAGGTCAAGAAAGCCGTGGAACGGCACTTTGCCGGGCAGCCCGATTATCGTGCGGGCGATATCATCTCGAAGAGCGAAGTGGTTTCCCTCCTGGCGGAATTGAGACGCATCGGTTTCGTAGTGCCCGACCAGAAGGAGATCCTGGAGAAAGTGCCCGGTGACAACGACTTCCTGGTGACGAATCTCCGCGCGCCGGCGGGCCGAAAGTTCATGGGCCGCACGGCGCCGTATGCGGGCGGCTACGACCGGCTGGACCGTCTCGCGCGCCTGCCCCACGGCGAACAGACCATCCGCGACCTGATCCGCGGACCGGGCGGCGACGAGTTGGTGAAGTACATGACGCAGACGCCCGGCGGCAAGGCCCTGGGCCGACAGCTATCCAACGCGCCGGGCGGAGACGGCTTCAACGAAGCGACCGGCCGCATCTACACGGTACAGGCCCTGCTCGGCTGCCTACAGCGCAGCTACGCGATGGCGAAAAGAGTGTCGGCGGGGAAGTGACGCGACCGCCACGCGCGATTGAAGCCCGAAGCGCAAGCGAGGGAAGAACGAGGCCCTCCCCTCGCTTGCGCTTCGGGCTTCAATTTGGCCATGAATGATACGGCCTACGGGATCGCTACAGCTACTTGTTGCGGCGGACCGACTTGATCGTCACGGTCTGCACCGGCTTGCGCTCGAGTTGACCGCTGTCTTCGGTGGGCAGGTTGGCGATCTTGTCGATCACGGACATGCCGTCGGTCACTTCGCCGAAGGCGCAATAGCCGTATCCTTCGGGCGTGCTGTCTTTGTGGTCGAAGGCGTCGTTGTCGGCCACGTTGAAGAAGAACTGGCAGGTAGCGCTGTCGATCGCGTCTTGCGAACGGACCATGGCGATCGTGCCGCGGCGGTTCTTCAGGCCCTTATGGGCCTCGTTGCGGAGCGGGGGCGGAGTGGGCGAAGGGAGCGACTTCTCGGTCAGATTGGCCTGATAGGCCCCGCCGACAATCGCCTGCCCCTTGAATACCTGGTGGAAGATCGTCTGGTTGTAGTGGCCGCTGGCGGCATAAGTCAGGAAGTTCTCGACGGTCAGCGGGGCCTTTTGGGCGTCGAGCCGGATGGTGATCGAGCCGGTCGAGGTCTCGATGACCACGGTCGGATGGTCGCGGTCGATGGCGGCCTTCTCTTTGGCCGAGTTGGAACTGCCCGATGCCTCGGTCTTGTCGTTTTCGCCGTTGATGGCGGCGGCCGGCTGTTCGGCTTCGCCTTTGCTCCCACAGCCCGCAAGGCTGGAAAACGTCAACAGGGCCAGACATACGGTTGCTGCAATCCGATAGCGTTGCATCCCCTTGCCTCCGTGCTTGGGTCACTGGTAGTCTGTTGCCCCCACCCATCGGCGGGATCGGTGGCGGTACGGCCGGTTCCGGGATTACGTCCGGTGCGGTATCATCCCTAGAAGGGCGGTTTTGTGCAATGTCGATTTGCCGCTTATCCGGGGACTGTCCCAGTTTTTGTGTCAGCAAGAACGGGACAGTCCCTCGGGGAGAGCCGATGCATAGCCGTTGGTACAGCATCGCGGTGGTCGTGCTCTGGCTGGCAGCCATGACCTGGCTGGTGACGTACAAGGTGTTGCCGCCGCTGCTGGTGGGCGAGCAACCGAGTTTTCCCGAGATACTCGAAGCGCAGCAGCACGAGCCGCCCGTCGCCTGGCGACTTTCGCTCAACGGCCGGAAACTGGGTTGGGCGATCAGTGCCACGTCGCCGCTGCCCGACGGTTCGACGCAGATCCGCAGTCACGTGCAGTTCGACGAACTCCCCGTGGAGCAGTTCCTGCGGGGCTGGATCATCCGCCAAGCGTTCCGGGGCTTCGTACAGCCAGAATTGCAGGCCAGAATGGTTGCCCGCAGCATTCTGACTTTCGATGCGGACGACCGGTTGACGGGTTTTGATTCCTCAATCCGACTGACCTGGCTGGGTTCCTCGGAGCATGCGATCCGCTTGGAGGGCACGGTCGAAGGGAACAACCTCGTCCTGTCAATTCAATCCGACGATTTGCCCGATCCGCCGACGCTGCCGCCGGTGCGGATTCCGCCGCACGGCATGGTCGGCGACGCCCTGTCGCCCCAAACGCAAATGCCCCGGCTGCGACTGGGACAAAGCTGGACCACGCAATCGTACAATCCGCTGCGGCCCGACAATCCCTGGGAGGTCGTTCAAGCCAAAGTCGAAGCGATCGAACCGATCATCTGGGGCACCCGCACCGAAGATGCGTGGCTGGTCGTCTTCCGCCGCGACTCGGGTTTTGGCCTGCTCGGCAAACGCACGCCCCGCGGCCGGCTGTGGGTGAACTCCGACGGCTTGGTGCTGCGACAGGAGGTGCTGTTCCTGGATTCGACCCTGGTGTTCGACCGCCTTGCGAGTGTGGAGGAGGCGGGTTTGGCGGGGAAATTGGAGGAGGAGTGGCAGTAGTCACCAACGCTCAGAAGTAGTATCCTGAGTGCATCATGATCGAGTTTCGCAACGTAACCCGCAAGTACGGCCAGAAGGTGGCGGTCGATGGACTGAGCCTGACGGTGCCGCCGGGCGAGTTGTTCGCTTTCTTGGGCCCCAACGGCGCCGGCAAGACCACGACGATCAAGATGTTGGTCGGGCTGTTGCGGCCCGACGCCGGCGACGTGAAGGTCTGCGGCTACGACGCGTTAACGCAGCCGCGCCTGGCCGCGCGGTGCATCGGCTACGTGCCCGACGAACCGTTCTTGTACGACAAGCTCTCGGGGCGCGAGTTCCTGGAGTTCGCCGCCGAGATGCGGGGGCTCGCCGCGGCCGTCATTCCCGAGCGTGTTGCACGCGAGACCGATCGGTTCCAGTTGGCCGAATTCCTCGACCAGATGATCGAGACCTACTCGCACGGCATGCGGCAGCGGCTGGTCTTCGCCTCGGCCTTGCTGCACGATCCGGCGGTGGTGGTGATCGACGAGCCAACGGTCGGGCTCGATCCGCGGAGCGTGCGGCTGGTGAAGGATTTGCTGCGGACGTTGGCGGCCGCCGGCAGGGCCATCTTCATGTCCACGCACATTCTGGCAGTGGCCGAGGAAATCGCCGACCGCATCGGCATCGTCGACCGCGGCCGGTTGCACTTTGTAGGCACGATGAGCGACCTGCGGCAGAAGATGTCCTCCCCGCAAGCGTCGCTGGAGCGCTTCTTCCTGGAGTTGACCGACGGGGCGAACGGCCGAGGCGATCCGGCGGCGCTGTCCCGAGAACATCCCGGGCCGGTACTGCCATCGACATGACGACGCGACGCGACGGCCATCCACCGTCTACTTGTGGTGCAGGCGTCTCGCCTGCTTCGGCAGCCGGCAGGGCTGTACCACAAGGCGCTGAAGCGGTCGTGGGGCGGTTGCCGGGCATGACGATGGCCGTCGTACCGGCCGGGGAGTTCCTCGCTCCGCAGGACGAGAGCCGGGCGTTTTGGCGTCTGCGGCGGCGCATCGTCGGCGCCCTGTTGGGGCAGGTCTTCTCTCGCGCGCGGTTCCGTTTCACGTTGATTCTGGTGCTCAGCGCTTTGCTGTGGTACGGCTTGTTCTGGTTGTTCCGCGACGGCTTCCATTTCCTGAGAATCGCGCTCCCCTACGCTGCCGGACACGAAGAGACGGTCCGCCGCGTGTTCGGCATGTTCTTCGCCGCGCTGATGGTGATGCTCGTGTGTTCGGCGGGCGTGATCCTCTACGGCTCGCTGTTCTGCGCGCCGGAGGTGGCGTTGCTGCTGACGTTGGCCGCCCGGCCGCAGCGGATCTTCTTGCACAAATTCCAGGAGGCCGTGCTCTTCAGCAGTTGGGGGTTCGTGTTGCTGGGCAGCCCGATGCTCTTGGCCTACGGCGTGGTGGCCGAAGCGCCGTGGTACTACTATGCGATGCTGCTGCCGTATCTCGTGGCCTTCCTGTACATTCCCGCGGCCCTCGGGGCGATCCTGTGCCTACTGGTGGTGCGGGCGCTGCCCGGCCGGCGAAGGTTGCTGACGTGCTTGGCGCTGCTGTCGCTGGCGGTCTTCGTCGGGTGGATTGTCTGGTCGCTCATCGTCGGGCCGGAGAGCGAAATGCTCACGCCCGGCTGGTTCCAGGAAATCACCGGCCGCCTGCGGTTCACCGAAGGACGCTGGTTGCCGAGCTGGTGGCTTTGCACGGGCCTGATCGAGGCGTCGCAGCGCGAATGGTCGGAAGGCGTGCTCTTCCTGGGATTGCTGGTCGCCAACGCGCTGTTCTTCTGCGAGGTGGCCACGTGGGTGGCGGCCGGCGTCTATCGCCCCGCCTACAGTGCGGTGCAGGGGCATGCGGCCGGGCATCAACGGCTGCACCCCGCGTGGCTCGATCGCCTGTTGACGCGGATGTCCCCCATCTTGCCGCGCCCGGCATGGCTCGATTGGTTGCTGCTGAAGGTGCCCGTCTTCCTGCCGCGGCCCATGCGGCTGATGATGGTTAAAGATGCGCGGCTCTTCCGCCGCGACCCGCTGCAATGGTCGCAGTTCCTCATCTTCTTCGGACTGTTGGCCTTGTACTTCATCAACATCCGGCGGTTCAGCTACAGCCTGCGGTACATCGGCTGGGTGAACATGGTCAGTTTCCTGAACCTTTCGGTCGTGGGCCTGCTGCTCTCGACGTTCACCACGCGGTTCATCTTCCCGATGATCAGCCTGGAAGGCCGCCGCTTCTGGCTGCTGGGACTGCTGCCGCTGAAGCGCGACTCGATCCTCTGGAGCAAGTTCCTGTTCGCGGCCGGGGGATCGATCGTGCCTTGTGCGGCGCTAATTCTGCTGAGCGACTGCATGCTCCGCGTTGCGTGGCTGGTGTTGTTGAGCCACCAACTTACGTGCTTGCTGCTCTGTCTGGGGTTGTCCGGCATCGCCGTCGGATTGGGCGCGCGGTTGCCCAACACGCGCGAACACTCGCCGGCCCGGATCGCCGCCGGTTTCGGCGGTACGCTGACGCTAGTCATCAGCACGCTGTACATCCTGGCCATCGTGCTGATGACGGCGGTGCCCTACCACTTCTACTTGGCCGCCGAATCGCAGCAGACCTCGGACTTGCTGGCCGAAGCGGTCCGCTTCCGCTGGTGGCTCCGCACGTGGCTCATCGCCGGGACCGCCGGCAGCGTCGTGCTTGGCGCGATTGCCACCGTGGTGCCCATGTGGATCGGGTTCCGGGCGTTTCGGCGGTGGGAGTTGTGACGCCCTACAGCCGCACGTGATGCACCCAGGCGGGCGGGACGTTGAGCCAAATCCAGTCGCGGCGGATTTCGTGCGGGCCGAGTAGCGTGCCCAGCGCCTTGCCGATGCCGCGGAGCCGCGTCCGTTCGGTGCGGTTGCTCACCAGCGAGCGGGCCTTGCGGATCGCGATGTACTCGAAGAAGGAGAGGGTTCCGCCCGGCTTGAGCAATCCCGCGAAGGCCCCCAGAATCCGTTGCACGCTCTCCACCGAGAAGTTGTTCAACGGCAGGCCTGACACGATCACGTCGTAGTTCTTCTCGGCCGGCAGGTCTTCGACCGGGCAGTGCAGCACGCGGGCGCGGTCGGCCACGGTCTGGAACGTCGGTTCGTTCTCGAAGCGGTGCCGCAGCCGGTCAACGAAGCGGTCGTTCAGTTCCACCAGATCGAACTGGTCGTCGGGGCCGAGGCCCTTGATGATCCGCCGAGTAACCGCTCCCGTGCCCGGGCCTACTTCCAGAACGCGCTTGGCAGGCATCGCCGGATCGACGTACCGCGCCAGCGCGGCCGCCAAGTACCGCCCGCTGGGCATGATCGCCCCGGTCGTGTGGTACGTCCGCAGGAACTCGCCGAAAAACAGCCCGAAATTCGACTTCTTCCGCACCATGCTGCCTCCCTATGGTACGCAGTGTAGCAGGCACGGTCGGAAGGCGGAAGGGGAAGGCGGAGGGCGGAAGGCAGAAGAGGAAATATGGCCGCGCGTAATCCTTCATCCTTCATCCTTTATGCCTCATCCCTCCCCCCTCCGCCTTCCCCTTTCCGCCGTCAGAAGTCGTACCACATTCCCACGCCGATCTGGTCTTCGGCCGACGCAAAGAACTGATACTGGTCGCTCATGCCGTTGAAGTAATGGGCGCCGACGCGGAAGAGATGGCCCGAGTAGCCGCGCCACTGCCAGCCGGCCTGGAGTGCGATGTTGCCGCTGAAGTTGTTGTCCTGGCGGAGGTGCGCGTTGGTGGCCACGAACGGCGCACCGCGGGCACCGGTCGGTTCCACTGGACTGTATTCCACGCCGAACTGGAACTCCCACGGCTCGGCCCCGCCGTCGGTGTAGACCGCATAGCCGACTTCAGAGTACAGCCGCAAGTCGCGCCACGGCCGGAGTGCGAATCCGAGAACCAGCGTATCGCGCACGTAGTTGATGCGCTCCACCTCGGGGTGAGTGAAACGGAATTCGTCGCCCAGGTGGGCGGATATATGGTAGTAGCTGAACTTCCCCTCCCATACGCCGCGACGAAAAGTCCACCCGCCCCCTGCCCGATAGTCGCTGGCCACGAGTTCCCGCCGTGCTTCCAAGTCCAGGCGCGGGAAGATGGCCCCTTCCATGTCGAATTGCCAGCCTTCCGGCCAGGGATCGTCAAGCGTCCCGTGCCGTAGCAAGCCCACGCGGGCACCCAATGTGGTATCCCACACCCAGCCGCGGTCGCGCAAATATACCCACTGGCTGGCAAACCGTGGTTCGCGGCCGCCGGCCAGATAGGACGGGTACATCAGCCCATTGGGCAGCATCTCCCAGCCCCAGGTCTGACTGAAACCCAGCGCCGAATCGCTATCTGCGGCCGTGTGCGGCGGCAGGATGCTGGTCGAAGTGCCGGCTGGCTCTTCGACCAAGCCGTACTCACCGCCCATCGATGGACCGCTGGCGACCTGCCGGCCCGGCAGACTCGCTCCGCCCGCCGCCCGGCCGTACATCGGTACCCTGTTAGGGGAAGGTGCAACCATGCTGCCTGCCGATGGCTCCTGGCCAAAGCATTGAATACCAGCAGGTGTCGTGTCGACGCCGACCCAAAGCCAACCAGCAATCAGACAGACGGGCAGCACGCGGCGGGAAAGCATGATGAGGAGTCTCCGAGAAGAGCCGTAGAAGGGGCGGGTAGTGTACGGTTTTGTGGCCGGCGGAGCAAGGGGATATTCGTCGAACCGCAAGTTATGGACTGCCATGCACTTGCGACCTGCCGCCCGACCCGTGTGTCTCGACAGCCGGCATGGCGCATCTACAATGGGTATTCGTGTTCCAGTAGCTTCCGCCTGCCGGGCGGAATGCGCTTGCCCGCACCTTCCGCCGGGCAGGCGGAACCTACTGACACAGAATCTGCTGTTCAAGGAGCGTTCCTATGACTCTGCTCGACTTCAGCATGTTTCCCCTTGATAAGGGGGACAGCGTGAGCGCCTACGTCGCCCGCAGCCTCGACATCATCGACCGCAGCGGGCTCCCCTATCGCTGCCATGCAATGGGCACCACTATTGAGGGGGAGTTTGACCAAGTACTCGACGTGGTGCGGCAGTGCTTCCACGCCATGGCTGCCGATTGCGAGCGTGTCGAGTGCTCGGTGAAGATCGACTATCGCCGGGGACACACTAACCGTCTGGAAGGCAAGGTCGCCCGCGTCGAAGTGAAACTCGGCCGCCCCGTGTGCAAGTAGGCAGCCGGGATCACGACGGGCTATAATAGAGTCTTTGAGCAGTCTCCGCCGATGTCCTATACCCCGCTGATCGCCGACCTGCGAGCCGCACTGGGCGCCGAGAACGTCCTTTCGGCCCCGTCGGAATTGGCGGTCTACGACTGCGACGGGTTCACCGTCGAGCGGCAGCGGCCCGAAGCGGTCGTCTTTCCGCGTTCCCCAGAGCACGTTTCGGCAGTTGTCAAGCTTTGCGGCCTACACGCCGCGCCGCTGACGGCGCGCGGGGCCGGCACGAGTTTGGCCGGCGGTTGCCTTCCGGCCCGCGGCGGCGTGGTGCTCGTGTTGACGCGCATGAACCGCATCTTGGAGATCAACCTCCGTGACCGGATGGCGGTGGTCGAGGCGGGCGTGCCCAACTTGCGGCTCACGCAGGCTCTCCGCGGCACCGGTCATCACTTCGCCCCGGATCCTTCGAGCCAAGGGGCCTCAACCATTGGCGGCAACGTAGCCACCAACGCCGGCGGACCGCACACGCTCAAGTACGGCGTGACCGTCAACCACGTGCTCGGCGTCGAGGCCGTGCTGGGCGATGGCTCCATCGTGCAGTTGCGCTCCGGGGAGAATCCGGCCGCCTTTGATCTCGTCGGATTGCTCTGCGGCAGCGAGGGAACCCTGGGCGTTGTCACCAAGGTCTGGGTGCGGCTGACGCCCAATCCGCAAGACTTCCGCGCCATGCGCGCGATCTTCGACAAGATCGACGACGCCACCAATGCCGTGAGCCAGATCATCGCGGCGGGCATCATCCCGGCGGCCATGGAATTGATGGAACAGGGAATCGTGGCCGCCGTCGACGACGCGTATCACTTCGGCTTCCCGCGCGACGCTGAAGCAATTCTCATTATTGAGGTCGACGGCCCGACGGCCGGCCTCGACGCGAAACAGCAGCAAGTCGTCGAGGTCTGCCGGCGGCACAAGGCCCGCGAAGTGCTCCAGGCGGCCACGCCGGCCGAGCGCGAGACCCTGTGGAAGTGCCGCAAGATGGCGGCCGGCGCGATCGGGCGGTTGAGCCCCAACTATTTCACGCAAGACGGCGTGGTGCCGCGGACAAAGCTGCCGCACATTTTGCGCCGCATCGCCGAAATCGGCCGCAAACACAACCTGCGGATCGTCAACGTCGCCCACGCCGGCGACGGCAACGTGCATCCGATTCTGCTGTACGACGAACGGGATCGGGACACCTTGGCGCGAGCGATGGCCGCCGGCCGCGAGTTGCTCGACGAGTGTATCGCCTGCGGTGGTAGCGTGACGGCCGAACACGGCATCGGCGTCGAGAAGATCGACTTCATGCCGCGGCTCTTCGCCCACGAAGACCTCGTTGCCATGTATCGCCTCCGCGAGGCGTTCGATCCCCGGGGCGTGCTGAATCCGGGGAAACTGATCGAGAAGCCAACGGAACCGAAGGGAAATCCGAGCTAGACTTCCTATAGGGACCGGCCATGTCCGGTCCCGTCGTCTGGGGAGGTATAGCAATGCCTAGCAAGACGAAGATGCTGGACCGCGGCGGGTTCGTACGCAATCCGAACCTGCCGCTCGACGCGGCCTTCGACGACTACCTGCGGCAGATCGACGCCCGGTTTGCTGCGTGGCAGAAGGCGTTGGCGGCCTGGCAACGGTCGCCCTTTGCGGCCGATCTGCTGCAGTTCAAGAAGGACGCCGAACGGGCATTCGAGGAATTCGCGGCCGATTATCTCGACAGCTACACGCTCCGGCACGTCGAGCGCGACGAGCGGTTTCTGCCAGTCGGCCGGTTCCTCGCCGCGTGCCGTCCCGTGCGCGAGCCGTTCGCCATCCTGCACTGCGGACTGGATTGGCCGCTGCACACGGTGCAGCAATTCGGCCACGGCGATCTTGCGGCCGTCAACGAGGCCGTGCGCGGCGAAACACCGCTCCGCTGGTGGCAAGACGGGCCGCAAGACCATCCCTGTTATTTGTTCGGCGACTGCGTGTGGGAGTTGCGTCTTGCCGAGTTAAACGCCAGCGACAAGGGGCTCACGCTTCTGTTCGAGCAGACCGCCGAGCAGGAGCGGCAGAAGTGGGGCCGGCTGCGGCAGAATCCCGGCGCCGGCAGGGAGAAACAAGGCGAGGAGTTCATCGCCCAGAGCGTGCGCGTGGTCGTCTGGCGGCGCGACGGCGGCAAGTGCGTCAAATGCGGCACGCGCGACGGGATCGATTTCCGCTACGTCGTGTCCGCCAATCGCGGCGGCAACGGCTCGGCCAACAACGTCCGCCTCTTGTGTGCGAAGTGCCACGAGAAGATGGCGCTGGCGGCGGCGCATTGACCGTTCCGGACGACGTGGGGCAGGTTGCCAACCTGCCGTTGTGCTGGCAGGTTGGCAACCTGCCCCACGGCACCCGCATCACCCCCCCAGTGCGTCTCTTAGCCCGCGGACTTCTTCGTCGATCTCGCGTTGCCGGGTGGCCAATTCGTGGACGTCGCTTTGCAGTTGTGTCAACTGCGTGCGAAGTTCCTGGATTTCGCGGCGGATTTCGGCGATCAACGGCGATGCAGCCCCACCCGAAATCGGAACCGCGGCCGGTTGTGGTGCGGCGGTTGCCGGCCGCAGCGGAACCCGCTCCGGCGGGCGCGTTTCCGCCTCTTCGTCGGCTGCCGGCGCAATGCGCGCCGCGCCGTACTGTGCCCGCAGGTGCTCCAATTCGCGGGGCTGATACAGGGCGTGAGTCAGCACGTGGCCGCGCCCCTCGGGCGTGAGCGAAATCACCAGCCGCTTCGCGCGCAGCGAATCGAGGACCGGCCGCAACGCCGTCAGGTCGGCGATGGGTTCCATGCGGGCCGCGCGACCGCGGAGCTCGCCCTCGGTCTGCGCGCCGCGGAGCAGCAACTCGGTCATCACGGCGATTTCCACCTTGTCGACGCCCAACCACTCGTACAGGTAGTGGCGGTACTTCGTCACGCGGCCGTAGCCTTCGATCATGCCCACCGCGCCGACCTGCCGCAGCCGGTCGAGCGCCGTCTCGATGTCGTCGGGTTCGAGTTGCATCAGCGGATGCCGGTTGCTCTTCTGGTTGCAACCGGTGCAGATCGCGTTCAACGACATGGGATAGGCGTCGGGCGTGGTCTTGGCCTTCTCGGCCAGCACGCCAACGACGCGGCGTTCGATCGCGCTGAGGGGTTGCCAGCGGGGTGCGGCCGCTGCGGCCCCCGGCGTCGGCGTTTCGTCGCTCATCGGTTCGGCTCCACAAGGTGCGGTAAGGAGCCATTGTGCATGGAGGCTGACGCTCTGGTAAGTGCCCCCCCCGAAATCAGGTCCGACGCTAAGGACCGACCACGTACCCTTCGCCGATTTCCAGCGCGTTCTGGTCCGCCTCGCTGTTCATGCCGATGGAAATGCGGCGGACCTCCTGGAGATCGAGGCGGTTGTTGGGATCGGGAGCGTTGGCCGTGCTGAACACCAGGTCGTCGAAGCGGACGACCGCCGCGTGCCACTTGCCGTCGGGCGCGACGATCGAGCCGGGCGTGATGTAGCCGACGCCGCGATCCCCTTCCCAGAGGAACACCCGCACCGCCGCCGGCTTCTCGCACCGCGCGCGGAGCACCAGCCCGACCGCCTTGCTCAGGTCCATGCCGTCGGGCAGCCGGAAGTAGGGATAGACCCAGCGGTCGCCCTTGCCGAAGGAGACGCCGAGCCGCCACGTCTTCTCAGGCGAAACGCTCATCGACATCTTCGCATGGCCGGGCGCGTTCGCCTGCCAGCGGGTCTGCTCCTCGATGGGCAACCGCGCGCGCCGCGGATAACGCCGCAGCAGTTGAGCCACGGTCGCTTCGCCGAGCAGATCGACGGACAGCGGGGCGATCCGCCCGGCGTCTTTGCCTTCGGCCGTTACCGTGATAGTAACGCGATCGCTTTTCGCGAAGGCATCGCGCAAGTCAACGGCCGCAATCACGTCCGCCAATCCTTGCGCCTGCACATTACCCGTTATCGACGTAACCACGGGAATCCCGGTTGCCGCATTGGGCAGAGTGAACTTGAACGTCAATTCGCTTGGTTGGTCCGACAGGTTGAACGCCCGCACGGTCAACGGCATCTTCTCTGCCGGCGGCTCCAGAAGGCGGTAGCCCTCGCTCTGCGGCTTCAGAAGCTTGGCGTCCCATTGGAACCGCAGCACGACGGGCGACCGGGCCGCCCGCGGCGGCGAGAGTTGCTGCGCGATCGCCCGGAGCTTCGCGGCCGCGGTGTCGGTTTGCAGCCGGTCGCCCAGCTTGCCGCGGTCGAGCCAGACGTAGCTGAGACCGTCGGGCACGGGAACCGCGCCGTTGGCGGCGATTTCCAGCTTCCGGCCGTCGATCCCTTCGGCGCGGAGCGCCGGCACGCCGAGCTTGGCGCCGGCCGCCGCGTCCGGCTTCCCGGTGTAGAGGACGGCGAGCGTCTCGCGGCCGTCGCCGAAGAGGCGGGCCCGCACGACGCGCGGATCGTCGCACCGCAGGTCGCCCAGGTACGGCTTGTGCGCCAGCCGCGCGGCCATCTGCGCATACGCGGCCATCGACCGCAGCGGCGTGCCGCGGCGGTCCATCATGCCGAAGTTGTTCTGGTTCTCCTCGTAATAGGGATAGACGAACGGAAAATGGCGGGCGATGCCGCAGGCCCGGGCCTCGACGGCCTTCATCGTGATGTCCAGCGCGCTTAGGGCGTCCTGATCGACCGGCGGCCGGTCGGGCCCCTTCGCCCACGGACGGCCGCACTCGGTGATCCACAGCGGCATCGGCTCGCGGCCGAAGGCCCGCAGCCACGCGCGGTAGCGGCCCACGAGGGCCTCCATCGCCGGGGCCTGGGCGTAGGTGTGGAAGCTGAAGACGTCGACGCATTCCAGCACGCCGTTGCGAGCGGCCACGTCGAGGAACGCCCGGTTGTCGTGGGCCATCACGCCGCCGACCAGCGGCACATCCCGGTGCCCATCCATGCCGTGCGCGATTGCCTTGACCACCGCCGCGTACTGATCGGCCGGCAGATTGCCGCCGAAGAAGATGTCGGGCTCGTTCCAGACCTCCACCGCGCCCCAGGTGGGCCGCCAATGCTGGGCGATCTGCCGCCACGAGCGCGCGGCGGCCGGTAGGTTGTCGGGATACCGGCCCACGTGACCCATCCACGCCGGGCCGTCGTGGCACATCTCCAGAACCTCCACGCCGTGCTGGGCGCACGCGCGACGGAGCGTGTCGAAACGCGAGCCGGACTCCCACTCCCACTTCTCGGCCGCCGGATGGACGCCGCCCCACGTGAGCCGCTCACGCGACATGCGGATGCCGCTGCGAGCGAGTACGCGGACGAGCCCCTCGCGGAGCTCATCCTCGTGGACCAGCCACGATAGCGCACTGTCGATCGCGAAGAACGGATCGGCCTTGCCTGCAAACGGCGCGATTGCCGCCATGCCGAACCGCTGCTGGGTCGCCGGAAACTCGAGGTCGTAATACCCGGCGGCCAGTTTCAACGTCACCTCAACCGTTCCCTCTGCCACCTTCGCCTTGCCTGCGGCCGCCTCCTTGCCCCAATAATCGCGGACCACGTATTCCAGCGGCGCGGCCGCTTCGCC
>Ga0233425_10004144_pt1 | contig 24819 bp, 16 predicted proteins | sample Watercolumn_Towu_2_FD_181712 | JGI IMG/M metagenome (GOLD analysis project Ga0233425, IMG submission 181712) | Freshwater microbial communities from Lake Towuti, South Sulawesi, Indonesia - Watercolumn_Towuti2014_140_MG | ecosystem: Environmental > Aquatic > Freshwater > Lake | place... | reverse complement strand
TCATTGCCGCCCCCGGCTGCAAGAAGGCCGAAGAGACGAAGAAGGAAGAAGCGAAGAAGGAGGAACCGAAGAAGGAGGAGGCCAGGAAGCCGGCACCGGCGGAGGAGCCGGCAGCCCCGGCGGAAGCGGCCCCGGCGGAAGGCGCTGCCCCGGCGGAAGGTGCTGCCCCGGCGGAAGGTGCTGCCCCGGCGGAAGGTGCTGCCCCGGCGGAAGGTGCTGCCCCGGCGGAAGGCGCTGCCCCGGCAGAAGGTGCTGCCCCGGCGGAAGGCGCTGCCCCGGCGGAAGGTGCTGCCCCGGCAGAAGGCGCTGCCCCGGCAGAAGGTGCTGCCCCGGCGGAAGGTGCTGCCGACGCGGGTGCCACACCCCCTGCGGACGGGGACGTGGTCGCCCAGCCGGCCGAGCCGGAAGCACCCGAGGGCCATTTCGGACCGAAGTTCAAGCTCGAGGCCGTGATGCTTGTGGCCGACGTGGTCAAGTACCCGGATCACTACGGCCAGTTCGAGTCGGTCAAGATGCGCGGCGTGGTGCTGGGCATCAAGGACAACCTGGTGCTGCTGGGCCACGAGACCACCGAAGGGTGGGCCGTGTTCTGTGCGGAGCTTCCTGCGGACCAGAAGCCGGAGTTCACCACGGGGCAGTTTGCCATCCTGGAAGGGAAGGTGGTCAAGAAGGGCTGGAATGCGGCGGACTTCTCCGGGGCCAAGACCGGAGACAAGGAACCTGTCCGTACGACCGACTACCTCCTGTCCGTCGTGGCCGGCGAGCCGGAGAAGTAGGCCCCCCCATCTCCCCTTCACGCCTGCGTTCGATGCACCGCCCGGGAACGAGGAGGAATTGGCTGCCGATTGTGCGACGCCGGCCATTGTGCTACATTGGCACTTGGAGTGACACATTGCCCACCCGAGGTGGAAGATGAAGACGGTGTCGGTGAGAGGGTTGAGAGAGGTGCTCGCCCGGCTCGAGCACCTGCTGGAGGTGGAAGGGGAGATCCGCGTGGCGAGGCGTGGGCGCTCCATTGCCCGCCTCCTGCCGGTCTCTACGCCTCGAAAGGCCCCTTCCCACAAGAGCCTGAGAGACGCAATGCCCCGGATGGAAGCGGGCAGCGAGGATCTCGTCCGCTCGGACCGGGAGGGGCGCTGATGGAGGCCGTGTACCTGGACACGAGCGCCCTGGCCAAGTGGTACATCAACGAGAGTCTCTCCACCCGGGTCGAAGCATTCGTACGGAAGAACGCTCCTCTGGCCATCAGCAGCGTGACGGACGTGGAGATGCGCAGCCTGCTGGCCAGGCGGCGGCGTGAGGGAGCGTTCGACGCGAGCATGGAAAGCCGGGTGTACGCCACGTTCCGGGAGGATGTGCGACGGGGATTCCTGGTGCAGCACCCCGTGACCGAGTCTGCGATGACCGGCGCAAGCAAGCTGTTCGCCTTGCTGCCCGGGATCCCGCTGCGCGCCCTCGACGCCATGCAGCTCTCCATCGCACAGGACCTGGGATGCGGCAGACTGGCAACTGCGGACAGGGTGATGGCCGCCGCAGCGGCGGAGCTGGGCTTGTCGGTGGTCAGGTTCTTCCAGGAATAGCGGGCCGCCGGGTTGCCCGCAGCCACGGCAGTAGCGGCGCATCGACCGTTAGGTTGCCCGTTCCCGCTGCCGGGGAATCGCATCGGCCCCGGAAGTCGATCCTGTCGCTTTCTCCCAAGACCCTGGGACACTCCGGAACAGGGGGGCCTACGGATAGAAGCCAGAACGACATCGGTCAGGTTGCATTCCTCCTCCCGCATGGTATCTTGAGGCCGCATCAGGAACGGTCCCTTGCGGGACCTGCCAACCGGGGCTGGAGGGCCCACGGTGGCTTTGCCGTCAGCGAGTGGCGGCGGATGTGCCCGAAGCAGGTGACCTCGGGAACAACCCCTCCGCGTCGCTCCGTCGTTCGAACGGGGCAACCGCCTCCTGATGCGCACGGGAGGCAGCCATGGAGAACAAGCGTCGGTCAGGTCCAACCTTTGCAACGTCGCCGGACATCGAGCTGCTGTGCGAGCGATTCGACTTCCTGGAGGAGAACCGGGAGCGAATTCTTGCGGACCCGCTGCTGGCAGGATGTCACCCGAGGGGCATCAGCGTGGGCTTCTCGATTGCCGGAGCGATCCCCATCAGCCTGGGGCTGCTGCTGGACGAGTACTCCCAGGGGCACCTGATCCGCCCCTGCGACTGCGGGGGGAACGTGTACCTGCTTCGGGGGGGGGCAGGGGTGGGCGGTCACTCCGTGCTCACGGGCTGGTGCCCTCGATGCCGCCAAAAGCGCCGGATCGAGCTTACCGGCACCGGAGTCGGCTTCCGTGAGTTCATCGACGGGATCCTTGCGGGGCGCTCCCGCCGCCCGCTTGGAGGTGCCCTTTCGCTCGGCCAGGTATGCGACCACCTTGAAGGGAAGCCTGTGGAGACCTGGGGGCGCAAGCCCTCCGGGCAGCCGGTGCTGCGGTTCGAGCCCAGGACCGGGGACCTGTTCGACGTGATTCGCTTCGAGCGGGTGGGGACCTGTCTGCTCTCCGTGGATGAGCTGGCGGGCCTTTCCAGGGAGGCCGACTCGTGCGAGCCCCCGTATGGCGGCTCGGGCGGCCGTCTCCACGTACTGTGGGAGCGCGACTGGACCGACACGCCGATCCCGGGAATCCCGAAGGGCGAGTGGATCCTTCGAACCCGCAACCATCCCAACGCGGCGGAGCGGGTGCTGCTCGGGCTGGGAAGTGGAGTCCTGAGTGCGCGGGAGCGCGGAGCGGTCCTGAAGCTCGACGGCCGCATTCCGCTCAGGCTCCTGGGGCTCTGGGCCTGGAAGCAGGGGATGCTGGCGATGTAAGGGCGCGGAGGGACGAAGGGGGAGGCCGGCAGTCGGGCCCACCCGGACGCGCTCCATCGCCAGCAACCACGCCATCTTCATTGCGGAGGAGAGAGGATTCGAACCTCCGGACCCCTTGCGAGGTCAACGGTTTTCAAGACCGTCGCCTTAGGCCACTCGGCCACTCCTCCCCGGGCTGCAATCGGGCCCTCGCCCGGCTACTGTTTAGTGGAGCGCCTCGTTCCTGTCAACCGGCTTCCGCATGTCCTCCCTCCGTGGTACGATTCCTCGGACGACAGCCCGGGGGAGAAGTCCATGACTCGCAGCTACCTGTCTTTCGCGATCCTCTCGTTGCTCCTGTCCTGTTCGACCGGCTCGCAGCTTTCGACCGTTGACGTTGCCGCGGATGGGGGTCCTGACACGCTCCAGCCCGGCGACGTGCGGTTCGGCGAGACCTCGGCAACGGAGGTGGAGGACCGGGTGGCCCCGGATGCGCCCGAGGCCCGCTCGAATCCGGATGTCGGGCCGGCCTGTGCGCCCGGAGAGGGGTGCTTCCTGGACCCGTGCAGCGACAACAAGAGCTGTCAGTCCGCCTGGTGCGTCGAGCACATGGGCAACAGCGTCTGCACGCAGACGTGCGAGGAAGAATGCCCGGACGGATGGAGCTGCAAGCCGGTGGGAGGGGGCCCCGACCTGGTCTACATCTGCGTCTCCAACTTCTCCAACCTCTGCAAGCCCTGCGCCACCACGGAAGGGTGCAAGTCCGTCGGTGCGGATGACGTGTGCATCGGCTACGGGACGGAAGGGAGCTTCTGCGGTGGAGCCTGCGCCACGTCGGGCGACTGCCCGTGGGGATTCACCTGCAAAGAGGCAAAGACCGTGGACGGCGTGCCCACGACCCAGTGCATCTCCGATACCGGCGTGTGCCCGTGTGCGGCTCGCTCCGTGGAGCTTGCACTGTCCACCCCGTGCGAGCGGAGCAACGACGCCGGAACGTGTGCAGGCAAGCGTGTTTGCACGGAGGAAGGGCTCACCGATTGCGATGCCCCCGTTCCGGAAGAGGAGAGCTGCGACGGCGTGGACAACGACTGCAACGGCCTGGTGGACGAGGATACCTGCGACGACGGGAACGACTGCACGACGGATTCCTGCCTGGGCGAAGACGGCTGCGTGAACACCGCGGTGGACAGCGGCGAGTGCAAGGACAACGACCCGTGCACCGTGGCAGACCACTGCGAGGCCGGAAGCTGCGTGGGCACCGCGGTCGAATGCAACGACAAGAACCCCTGCACCGGGGACGTCTGCACCGCCACCGGGGGATGCGAGTTTCCGCCGATTGCAGGCCCGTGCGACGACGAGGATCCCTGTACCGTGGCAGACCAGTGCCAGGAGGGTGCCTGTGCGGGAACCCCGGTCTCGTGCGACTGCAAGAGCGATTCCGACTGCGCCCTGCTCGAAGACGGCAACGTGTGCAACGGGATCCTCGAGTGCGACACGTCGAAGCTGCCCTACCTGTGCCGTGTCGCCCAGGAGACCATCGTGGCCTGCCCGGCCCCTGCCGGACCGGATGCCCCCTGCCAGACCGCCTCGTGTGATCCGATTGCCGGTGCCTGCTCCATCGTCCCCGAGGGCGACGGCGCCCCGTGCAGCGACGGCAACTCGTGCACCTACGACGACCACTGCGAGGCCGGCAAGTGCACCGGGGGCCCCGCGCTCAACTGCAACGACGGCAACCCATGCACCGATGATGCCTGCGATGCGGCCGGGGGATGCCAGAGCACGCCCAACACCAAGCCGTGCTCCGACGGCGACGTCTGCACCGCCAGCGACACCTGCGGCGGGGGGACGTGCGTCCCGGGCATTCCGCTCAAGTGCGACGACGGCAGCGTTTGCAACGGAACGGAAACGTGCGACCCCACGGTCGGCTGCAAACCCGGCATTCCCCTGGCATGCGACGACGGGAATCCGTGCAACGGGGTCGAGACGTGCGACCCGGCTCTCGGATGCAAGCCCGGCATCGGCGGCTCCTGCGATGACGGGAATCCGTGCACCGTGGATGGGTGCGATGTAAACGGCGGATGCACCCACGTTCCGGATGACGGTCAGCCTTGCAGCGACGGCAACCTGTGTACTACCGGGGACCACTGCGAGGCCGGAAGCTGCAAGAGCACGGGCAAGCTCCCGTGCGGAGATGATAACCCGTGCACCGACACGCTGTGCGATCCCGCCGTGGGCTGCGTCACCAACTTGAACACCGCCCCGTGCAACGACGGCAACGTCTGCACGACCGGGGATCACTGCCACCTGGGAGGGTGCATTTCCGCGGGGGCACTGGTCTGCAACGACTCGAATCCGTGCACCAACGACTCGTGCCTTCCCGCCTCGGGCTGCGTCTTTTCCCCCAACATTGCGGCGTGCGACGACGGCAACCAGTGCACCACCGGGGACCAGTGCGCCGGCGGCTGGTGCTCGGGCGAGGCCGTGTCCTGCGACGATTCCGACCCGTGCACCGACGACTCGTGTGTCAAGAGCTCGGGGTGCATTCACACCCTCAACCAGAAGCCGTGCGAAGATGGCGATCCCTGCTCGGTCAACGACAAGTGCGATCTGGGCACGTGCAAACCGGGTACGCCGGCCGATTGCGACGACGGAAACCCGTGCACCGACGACCAGTGCTCGGGACAGGGGTGCATCTACATTGCCAACAAGGGGGGGTGTGACGACAAGAATGCCTGCACCGGCGGCGACTACTGCGTCGATGCCGTCTGCATGCCCGGGACGCCGGTCACCTGCAACGACAACAACGTCTGCACCGATGACAGTTGCCTTCCCGATTCCGGTTGCCGGTTCGACCCCAACGTCAAGGCATGCGACGACGGCAACCTGTGCACCCTCGGGGACAAGTGTGCGGACAAGAAGTGCGTGGGCGGGACTCCCCTGGCCTGCGACGATGCGGTTCCGTGCACCCAGGACGTGTGCGAGCCCCTCGTCGGCTGCGTCCACATCGCGTCCAACTGCTGCGGGAACAACTCCATCGAGCCGGGCGAGGACTGCGACGACGGCAACACCAAGCCCGGGGACGGCTGCAACTCGGCGTGCCAGTACGAGAGCTACACCTACACCCTCCCCTTCACCCCCGATGACTTCGACGTCTCGTACGACGGCCGCCTGGCCGCAGTTGGCCGCGAGGGAAGCACCGTCGTCGGCCAGTGCTACGGCCTCAACCGCCAGCCCATTGGCGGCAAGTTCACCGTCTACCAGGCCCCGGCCGGTGCCGTGATCGAGCACGTCCACATGGGCATGGCAGGGCAGACCGGCTTCTTCGGCGTGTTCATCCGCCACCAGACCGTGGCCGGCGACTGGGCAAGCCGGCGCATGACCTTCCGCCTCTACAACAGCCAGTGTCAGCCCGTGACCGCTGCATTTGTGGTCGATCCCAACGAGACGGCGGACGAGGCCCGCGACATCGATCTCGACGAGAAGGGCAACGCCTACCTCGCCTGGATGGGCAAGGACAAGAAGATGTACCTCGCCATCGTTGCCCCGGACGGGACCTACAAGCTGGCACCGAAGAACTTCGGGACGTGCCAGTACAACTTCAGCCTCCAACTCGCCGTGCAGCCCAACGCCAGCCGCGGCGTCATCACCTGTCAGGGCCACGACTCCAACCCGATCTGGTTCTGGATGTTCGATTCCCAGGGCAACTTCGACAAGTCGCAGGTCCAGGTCCAGGGGGCCCCGCCCAGCTCGTGGTACTTCTCCCACGAGGTCGGCATGAACGCGGCCGGACGTTTCGTGATCCTCTGGGCCGCCAACTCCGCCGCACAGTTCAAGGCCAACTTCTACGACGAAAACGGCAACCCCCTGGCCCAGACCGCGGCCGGAAACACCGTGGCCGGAAGCTGCTACGACCCGTTCCGCGAGGACAACACCAAGATACAGAGCCCGGGCGGTGACTTCGTGCTGCCCTACGTGCTCCCGCAGGACGGCCCCTGCTACCTCGCCAAGCACCATGGGTTCCACCGGATGTCCCCGTCGGGACAGAGCGTCAAGAGCGGAACCTCCCCCTACCTCATGCACACGCTCGTGATGGACAACTTCGGAAGCACCTATGTCCGCGATGGCAACAAGATCCGGCTCAACGCAGTCAGCGTCAAGTAGGTTCTGCACACAGGAGGTGTCCCCATGATCCACGGCCGTTTCCTTGTCAGAGCACCCGCACTGCTGCCGGCTCTGCTCTTCCTGTGCATTGCCGGTCCTGCCCGTGCGGACTATGCGGCCGACCACCCGGAGTACTTCTCCATCACGGCTCCCCCGCCGGCCGGAAGCGTTCTTGCACCGACCTTCGGCGTCCCGGTCGGGGTAGTCCTGCATCCCGGAAACGGAGGCATCTTCCCACAGCTCATGACCCACCTGGCATCGGTCCCCGCCATTCTCATCCACGGCGGCAGCGAAGATCGCAAGCAGATCGAAGCCATGCTGACCGGGGCCGGTCTTTCTCCGGATTCCTACCAGTGGCACGACTTCGAGCAGCTCAACACGACCGCAACGGGGGAGTACTTCCCCATGATCCTCGGCTCGGATTCCGGAATGCGGCTGGTGGATCCCCGCTATCTCCAGAACCGCCAGTACGACGATGCGGCCGGGAGCAAGCTCGCAGCAGTGCTCTCCACCTGTGCCTGGCGCCCCCCGGTCTTTCTTACCCGGGGGTTCATCGACACCGATGGCCAGGGGACCTGCGTCGTCTCGTCCAAGCTTCACTCCAAGAGCTACCCGCTCTCCGCTGCCGAGATCAACGGGATCCTCAAGTCCTACCTCGGGTGCAAGAACGTGGTCGTCCTCCAGTCGCTCAACTTCGACCCGGAAGGACGCCTCGACACGTTCTTCCGCTACGCCATGCCCGACAAGGTGTTCGTGGGGCAGTACGAGGTGGCGCAGGACAGCGCCAACGTCGGAACCCTCAAGGACAATGCCAAGGCGCTCGAGGCGGCCCTGCCGGAAGGGACGACGGTGCAGACGCTTCCCCTGCCGACCCCGATCCAGGTGGGAGACACGACGGTGCGGCCGTCCTACCTCGCCTACCTCCAGCTTCCCAAGGTCCTGCTGGCCCCCGTGTTTCCGGACGACACGGAGCACGAAGCAGAGGCCCTCGCCATCCTGAAGCAGACCTTTCCGGCGTTCGAGCACGTGACCATCGATGCCACCAACCTGACCCTCAGCGGCAGCCGCCTGACCGGCGCGGTCGGCACGATCCCCGGGGAGGCCTGGGACACGGGCTGTACGCCGCCCGAGGTGCTCTGCGAATCACCAAAGCCGGCCGACTGCCCCCTTTGCTGGAGCGAGTGCTCCCCGGGGGAGAAGATCTGCCTGAGCATCAAGTCGGCCGCCACCTGCAAGCTGGCAGAGGACGGCTGCTACGACTTTGCCGAGGTCCCCTGTACCGGCGAAGACACGTGCAAGGAAGGCAAGTGCGTTCCCCCGCCATCCCCGTGCGATACCATGCCGCCGGGAGGGATCTGCGAAGGGGACGTGGCGCTCAAGTGCACCGGAAAGACCCTCGTTTCCGTGGATTGCATGGAACAGGGGATGTTCTGCTCGATCAACGCGCAGGAGCAGGCCGAGTGTGTCCTCCCCTGCCCGGTCGCCTGCCAGCCCGGTTCCGCCCGCTGCGATGTCGATGCGGCCGGCCTCCTGGTCTGCTCCATGGGCGACGACGGTTGCCCCAGGGAAGACGCCGAGCCCTGCCCCGACGGCACCACCTGCCAGGAGGGTGCCTGCCTGTCCGACACGCCGGAGGGGGGAGATGCCACGACCGGGGACGTGGGGGAAGACACCCTGCCGGATGGGGACTCAGCCCAGCCCCCTGCGGACGACGGCGGCTTCCACAGCGGCTACGGCAAGAAAGAGAGCGGCTGCTCCACTGCACCGACAGGACCGGGCCGCGCGTCTCCGGCAACGGGAGGCATCCTCCTGGCTGCGGCAAGCCTCGTGTGCCTCTTCGGTGTGCCTCGGATGCTGCGGAAGAACCGCTATTAAGGAAGTCTGACGCAGCCCCGCCGCATGATCGGCGGGCGACGTGACCATGTTTACTGACGGGTGAAGCTCACCGACCAGGAGTTCAGCGTCCCTGCATCCTGGTCCCACGTGTCCACGATCTTCAGCTCCCAGGTCCCCGACATCTCGGTCCCTTCGAAGGGCAGCACCAGCATCGACTGCTGGATCCCGGTTCCCTCGCCCCCGGCATTGTCCCAGATGGTGGCATCCTTGCCCGCGTGGCTGAGCACGATGCGGAGATCGCCCGGGTAGGTGTGGCTGATGTCGAGCTCGAGCGTCACGCTGGCGGCAATCCCGCTCTCCGTGACCTCGATCTGGCTGGCAATACCGGATGCGTCGTTGTCCGGAATCGACTGCGCCTGCGTGTTCTCGAAGCGGAGGAGCGCGGCATCCGGGTCATCGGTCGGCTGCTCGGGAACGCAGAGGCTGCCTGCGGGCGAGAAGCAGTTGTCCCGCACGCCGCTGGCACCGAACGTCGAGTCCCCCACCCGCTTGCGGATGGCCAGGAGCATGTCCCGCCACGACACGTTGTAGTTGTGCGTCAGGGCCCACTCGAGCTTGGCCAGGAACGGGCCTGCGAACTCGTTGGCACCAACGGAAACCTCCACGACGCTGGAGACCAGGTCGAGCTTGTCCCAACCGTTCTTGCTCTTGAGGATCGGGGCGATGTAGTACTCGTAGCCGAGGCAGCCGCCATACAGGAAGATCTGGTAGAAGTCCGGGTACTCGACCGTGGCCCAGAAGTCGCTGGCCCCGAGCATGCTGTGCCCGTCATACACCACGACCTCGTGCTCCTTGATGGCCTTGGCGAAGTTCCCCTTGTGCGCATAGTCCGACAGCCCGCTGAACTCCTTGGGCGAGTACAGGTCGATCTCGTAGGTCACGTTCGCGACCAGCTTGCTGAACCGCCGGCCCACCGGTGCGGTCACTTCCTGGAAGTCGTCCTCCTCGAGCCACCGGGCCATCTCCTTGAGCCCGCGGAACCCGATGTCGGTCTCCTTCATGTCGTCGCCGATGAGGCCGAACAGGACCACCACCGTGATCTTCCCGTCTGCCACGAGCTGGTCGTACTCCGGGTAGGTGACCTTCTCGTTGGGGAGCACCTTGGAAACCGTGATCAGCATGTCCTGGGAGAGGTCTGCGGGGCAGCCGCTCTTCTTGGGGTTCCACATGTACCAGTAGATGGACTGCGACAGGGTCATGTGGTCATCCGGGTCCGCACACTTGTCGCCCGCATCGGTCATGATGGAGAAGGGGCGCTTGGGGACCTTGGCAAGGTACTGCTTGCCTTCCGTTGCACCGGTGGACGCGCTGTGGAGCAGCACGGCGTTGACGCCCCGGATGCGGAAATGGGTCAGCTTGTCACCGGAAACGGTCTTGGCCTCTTCCGCCGAGATCCAGTTGCCGTCGACGCGCCACTCGACTCGGGTCTTGGAGGTGGCATCCTCCGCCAGCGACTCGAGGTAGAACTCGCCGCGCTTGCGCAGGTAGGTCAGAGCGAACTGTCCGAGGACCGCAGGGGCGTCGCCCTTGCGGAAGTCGGGGGCGTCGACATCGCCCTCGAGGTCCACCTCGACCTCGATGCCGTCCGGGTTCATGTACTGGGTATCCTGCTTGCCCTGATTCCCCTGCTCATCGAGGAACGGGTTGGCCCCGAACTCCTCCTCGCCGCCGCAGCCGGCCACGACCAGGAACAACGCCGAAATCGCCAGGATCAACCGCTTCGTCAGCATGATTCGCCTCCACGAAAGGTGGCGCTTGCATACCAGAAATCGCCAACGATTTCAAGGCCGACGTGCGTCGATCTCAGGACTTCCGTTCGCCGTTGAGGCGTGGCAGGAGCAGGGACAGCACGATGGACAGCGCCAGGATCAGGGCGACGATCCCCAGCGACATGGCGGTCGGGATGTGAATCCAGCGGACGATGAGCATCTTCACGCCGATGAACGTGAGCACCGCAGCAAGCCCGGTCTGGAGATAGATGAACTTGTCCATGATGCCTGCCAGCAGGAAGTAGAGCGCCCGGAGCCCCATGATGGCAAAGATGTTCGAGGTGAGGATGATGAACGCGTCCTGCGTGATTCCGAAGACCGCAGGAATCGAGTCCACGGCGAACAGGACGTCCGTAAACTCCACCGTCACCAGCACCAGCAGCATCGGCGTGGCCAGCAGCTTCCCCTCTTCCCGCACGAAAAAGCTCTGCCCGTGGTACTCCTCGGTCATGGGGAAGACCTTGCGGCACAATCGCACCGCGAGGTTGTTGCCCGGATTGACGTTCTCCTCCTTGCGCACGAGCAGCTTGATGCCCGAAATCACCAGGATCGCGCCAAAGACATAGAGCAGCCAGTTGAACCGGGCCACGAGCACCGCACCCGCAAAGATCATGATGGTGCGCAGGACGATCGCACCGAGCACCCCCCAGTAGAGCACCCGGTGCTGGTATTTCGGGTCCACCCCGAAGAAGCGGAACACCACCAGGAACACGAACAGGTTGTCCACCGACAACGACTTCTCGACCACGTACCCGGTCAGGAATTCCAGGGCCGGCTGGTCCCCCAGGAGCCACCAGACGCCCAGGTTGAAGAGCAGCGAGATGGCAATCCAGATGATGCTCCAGATCCCCGCTTCCTTGAGCGTGATTCTGTGCGCCCGCTTGTTGAACACGGCCAGGTCCAGGAAGAGGAGGGCAATCACCACCCCCCAGAAAGCGGCCCACAACTCCAGGTGTGCGGTATCGAACATGGAACCGGTCATGCATCTCCTGCGGCATCGCCCGGGGACCTCCGTCGGCCCCGGCGGGGGCGATGGCCGAACCTACCAGCAATCAGCGGTCGATGCAACTTGGCGACGACTTCGTGACCTGCCGGCAATACTGGGGTAGAATAGTGGCGGATTCGGGGGAATGACCCCAAGGAGGCAACATGAAGCGGCTTTCCACGACGGTGCTGTTGGTGGTCCTGGGCGTGCTGTTCGTCGTGCTGTCGGGCACGAGCAAGATGAACTGCGTTCCGGCACCGCCGCCGGAGGAACCGGTATGCGCGCTGCCGGCCGATTGCGAGGGTCTCCCCCACGTCGACTGCGTGGGCAAGTGGGGCTGCGACAAGGGCCAGTGCATCTGGCACTGCAAGAACGAGTGCATTCCGGCACCGGAAACGTGTGCGGACAACAAGGACAACGACTGCGACGGGGTGATCGACAACGGATGCTGCCTCACCGACAAGGAATGCCCCCCGGGCCAGATCTGCCAGGTGACCGGGCCCTGCCCTGATTGCCCGTGCGACCCGAACTCCTTCGTGCCCTGCCCGCCGTGCGAGTGCTGGGGGACCTGCATCGAGCCGCCGCAGCCTGCCCAGTGCTACGAGGCAGCGGATTGCGCTCCCGGCCAGTCCTGCGAGATCACCGATGACTGCTGCCCGCCCAAGGGTTGCCTTCCCGGCATGATCTGTCCCGCGGTCTGCGTCCCCTGCGGTGAGTGCGTGTCCGACATGGGCTGCTGCGCCGGCGACTTCGACTGCGGGCCCAAGATGGTCTGCGTGGCCGGAGTGTGCGAGATGCTGCCGCCTCCGGGCCAGTGCTGGTCCGATGCTCAGTGCCTGGTCGGCCAGCACTGCATCGGTGCCATCACCTGCCCGTGCGGGGCCATGTGCTTTGCCGCCTCCCAGCCCGGCGTTTGCAAGGGAGAAGATCCCCTCCCTGGTGCCGCCTGCTACGGCAATGACGACTGCCTGTGGAACGAGACCTGCCAGATCAACAACGACTGCTGTGCTCCGGAAGGCTGCCTGCCCGGCATGGACTGCCCCGCTGTCTGCGTCCCGTGCGGCCAGTGCGTGCCTCTCGTGTCCGAGTGCATGGAGAACGGCGACTGCAAGGCCGGCTACCAGTGCGAGATCCAGGCGGTCTGCCCCCCCTGCGTCTATGCGGATCCGCCCTGCAAGGTCGCCTGCCTGGCCGTCGGGAAATGCGTGCCGACAGCCGATACCGAGTGCACGAGCGACGCGGACTGTCCCCCCGGTTTTGCCTGCACCGAGACCGCGGAATGTCCCCCCTGCGTGGACATGGATCCCCCCTGCATGGCCCCCTGCTGGCTCAAGATGGTGTGCCAGCCCGCCTGCACCAAGATCGACCCGTTCGGGTACGGCTTCTGCGAGATGTTCATGGGCTACGGGTTCGACGGGAAGAACTGCGTGGGCGTGAGCGGTTGCGGCTGCGGTGACTGCACGGGCATCTTCGGAACTTTCGACGAGTGTGCCAAGAACTGCCTCTAGAGGCACCTGCCAGAACCAAGGACATCCATGAGAAACCTCCTGTTCGCTGTGGGCATGGCGATGATCGCCGGGGGTCTGTCCATTTCGGCATCGGCCGAACCGATCCTGCCTGAGGGGAAGTTCCCTGGCCTCGACGCCAAGATGGCCCGCCAGGGGAAGCAGTTCTACCGGCTCAACGCGCTTCCGTTCGGCCTATCGCTGAACTTCCATCCCAAGGATGCGCAGGCAGCCAAGCTCATCGGCGACTTCCTGGGGCAGGAATCGGACGACTTCGTGCAGGTCACCGGCAAGCATCCATACGAGCTGGCCTTCTCATACGGGGAGCATGGCGACCTGGGGTTCTTCGGCGGCATCGCCGTGGCGGCGACCGCTTACGAATACAGGGTCCGGAAGCGGGACGGTGCGCCGCCGGAGCTGCTGGCGGAATGCCGGGCCCGCGTGGTGAGGGCCGCACAGTCCTGGCACCTGTTCAAGGTGGTCACGGGCGGGGGCGGACTCGTGGCTCGTGGGCTCCAGAAGCTCAAGTCCCAGCCGGGCGAGCCGCCGATGCCGGTCGACGCGTCTCCCACGGTTCCCCTGTTCGACGAGGCGGGCAAACCGCTCCCCGACCCGAAAGACAACGGCACCTGGCGTGACGACAACTCGGGCGGCGTGCTTCCCGAAGGGGAATGGAACTGGGTCGACTCGGCCTCCAAGGACCAGACGGTCGGGCAGATCTTCGCCATGGCCGCTCTCTACGACGCCATGAAGGGGGACCCGGACATCGACCAGGCCCTCGTGGAAGAGCTGGAGCAGGATGCCCTGCTCATCGGCAAGATGCTCATGGAGAAGCGGGAGATCTCGACCTGGCCCAAGCAGATCTCGGGCAAGGGGCTGTACGACCTGATCATCATGGACGCGGATGGTCGCCCCACCTACCACCACGACCTGAATCCGCTCTCGCTCGAGAAGCTCTACTTCTCTCCGGAGGAAGGCGGCTACAACGTGTTCAACCTGTTCATGGCGCTCGGGGTGCTCAAGGCCTTGCACCACATTTCGGGCGACCCGGAGATGGAGGCGTTTCTCTACGAGGACTTCCTCCACGAGCGGGGATACCTGGAAAAGGCCGCACAATGGCCCGACGACCCCAAAGCCATCGACTACATCTATGCCGGCACGATGACCAACTTCGACAACCCGGACATGACCGGGGTGGCCCTGTTCCTGGCGCTCTACCTGGAGAACGACCCCGAGGTGACCCAGGTGCTGCGGCGGTTCCTCGAGATCGGCTGGTGGCAGAGGGACAAGGAGAACCACACCGCCCGCAACTGCAAGCAGCCGCTCTGGCACGCGCTCTACCTGGCCACGACGGACCAGGGAGCCGACCCGAAGCTGGCAGAGGAGCTTGCGGCACTGCTCGAGGCCTTCCCGCTCGGTCCCTACTGGAACGATGCGGTCGTCAACTGCGATGCGCAGGAGATGGCAGCCGGCGAGTGCCTGGCCGTGGATGGAAAGACGGTCTTGAAGCTGTCCACGAAGCCGAAGGACGAGAACGCCATGGCGGCAGAAGCACTGGATCCTTCGATCCGCCCTCCGTCAGATTTCAACGCCCGCTCCAACCCTTTCGAAGTGAACGGAGGCGGAGGACTTCGGCTGAACCCGGGCGGGGACCTCCAGGCCGCCTACTGGATTGCCCGATACTTCGAGGCCCTGGGGCCCGACGAGGTCCACCTGTCCCCCTTTGCCCGGGACCACATGCCGGTCGGCGGTTGGCCCGTGCCCCCCTTGGATCCGGGCGGCTCGGATGCCGGCGATGCAACCGCGGGGGACGTGGCCGGCGGGGACGGCACGGTCGGTCCCGAAGCGGTTTTGCCCGGGCCGGACCTGGCCGCTGCGGATGGCAACGGGTCCCCCGAACCCTCGGCCGGAGAACCGGGCAGCAACGGATGCGGTGCGGGACCGGCCCGCAGCGGTGCGCCGGCTGCGGGAATGTTGCTGGCGCTGGTGGCCGTGCTGGTGGGGGGGAGGATGGGAAGAATAGGACGAATAGGACGAATGGGAAGCATAGGACGGTAACGGGGGAAGGCGGAGGAGGGTTTGACTGGCGGCAGTTCTGGCGAGGTGGGTTTGACCGGCAGCAGATCAGGCCAGATATTCGTCGCGGACGCGGTCGGGGGCTGTTGCCAGGTTCCGCAGCTTCTCGATGCGGGGGCCGCTCTTGGCCCCCAGGTATCCTTCCACCACCTTGCGCAGCTCGGCCAGCGGCCCTTGCACCAACGGTTCCAGGACCGGCAACCCTTCGTCACGAGCCATTCGGAGCACGGCCTCTGGCTCCACGTGGCTGAGCAGCCTCAGCACGCGCAAAGGCCTGTCAGCACCGCCAGGCCCAACGATCTCCTCGGCCTCAGGCACGGATGACAGCAGGCCCCGAGTGACCGCGGGGAGGAGCACCCCCATGGCCCGATCCTCGAGCGTGTGCCCCAGGGCAATGCTGCACGCGCCAACCCGGCGGGCCTGCTCCAGCAGGATCTCCCGGTATGGAATCGCCTCGAAGTGCCCTGAAGGCTGCGCGCCCCCACCGTCCCAGACCGCCAGCTCCAACCCCATCCGGCCGCAGGCCTCCCGCAGCATCGGCTCGACGACCACCCCGGGACCGTACACGCCATCCGGCACGTGGAACGGCAGGATCTCCAGGTCGATCGGGGTCTTGCGCTGGCGGTGCACCAGGGCGAGCAGCATAGCCAGGCTGGCGTGCCCCCCGGACAGGGCAACCAGCACCCGGTCCCCGTGGTGGAACATCCGGTTCTCGACCGCGACCCATCCCAGCCGCTTCATCACGAAGAAAGTGGAATCCAGCAGCTTCATGCCCATGTACGGCACCTACTCCTTCACCAGGAACACGGACAGCTTCCAGGGGCCGTGGACGCCGACGACCACGGTCTTTTCGATGTCGGCCGTCCGGCTCGGCCCGCTGACGAGCACGCAGGCCTCGTCTGCAGCAAGAGGCCCCCGGCGCTCGAGCCACGATTCCAGGTCCGGCACGAGCTGACCGGTCGCTGCAACGCAGAAGTGCACCCCGCACAGCAGCGACATGCCGAGTCCACCCCGTTCCCTCCCGGTCAACACCAGGCTCCCGGTCTGTGCGATGATCGCCTCGCACGAGGTGATCCCCACGTCAGCCCTGGCGACCTCGTGCGGATCCGTGGTGGCATCGACGAACCGGAGATCGGGCAGCCTCGACGACAGCCCTTCCCGCAAGCCGGCCCGTTCGAGAAGCGCACAGCGCTCGATCACGACGAGCCGGGCCTGCCGGGAGTACAGGTGGTTCGCAATCGACTCCACCAGTGCCTGCCAGCCGGGCAGGACGTGGTACCCGACCTCCTGACTTCCAAACCGCTCCAATGCCAGTGCCAGCAGCTCTTCGGCATCGCAGCCCGGCCCTCGAGCGTACCGAATGCCCGGCCCGGCGGCCCCAGCATCCCGGGCCTCGTACGCGGTTGCCAGCCGCTCCAGGATCTTTCTTCGCGACGCATCCCCCGGCAGATCAATCCCCATCGGGAACCTCCTGCGGCAGGCTTCGCCGCTTCCGGAATCGGGTCCGGAACAGGTCTGCTGCCGGCCTGGGGGCCGTCCGAGTCCCCCCCCATCCCAGCGCAATCTCCATCCTGCGGAGCCGCTCGGGCATCCATCGACCGGCCAGGCGGTGCCCGAAGTGCGACAGCCGGTATCCTGCCCGCCCCCCCATGGCCCGGGCAAACCAGCGCAGAGCGAAGCGTTCCTTCTGCACGACCTTGGGCGCCCGATGGCGGTGCGACATGCCGCGGGCCGTGACGATCAGGCGGTCGAGCGGGATTCCCACCGGACAGACCTCGGTGCAGGCACCGCACAGGGAGCAGAGATCGGCAATCTCCCCCCGCACCTCCTCGGGGCCCAGGAACGGAGCGAGCACGATCCCGATGGGTCCCGGGTAGGTCCAGCCGTACGTGTGCCCTCCCACCCGCTCATACACCGGGCATGCGTTCATGCAGGCACCGCACCGGATGCAGCGCAGGACGTCCCGCATGGGACCGGCCTCGAAGGCATCGGTCCGGCCGTTGTCCACGATCACGACGAACCGCTCCTGCCCGGGAAACGGCTGGGGGGGAAGGAAGGAGACGTAACAGGTCGTCCGCTGGCCGGTGGCGGAGCGGCCCAGCACCGACAGCAGTGTGCCGGCATCCTTGAGCGTACCCACCACCTTCTCGAGCCCCATTACGACGACGTGCACCGGAGCGAGGGTGTACCCCATCCGGCCGTTGCCCTCGTTCTCGACCAGCACCAGGTGCCCCGATTCGGCCACGGCGAAGTTGGCTCCGGAAACAGCCATGGCAGCGTCGAAAAACACCGGTCGGAGCGCCCGGGCAACGGAGCGGGAGAGCTTCTCCGGGTCCGCGGACAGCTCGACCCCCGACTTGTCGTGGAGGATGCGCCCGACCTCGGCAGCGCTCAAGTGGATGCAGGGGGCGGTGATGTGCGACGGCCGCTGTCTGGCGAGCTGCACGACCCGCTCTCCCAGGTCCGACTGGATCACGAGCGTGCCCGCTGCCTTGAGGGCCGCTTCGAGCCCCACTTCCTCGGCCACCATCGACTTGGACATTACGCACCGGCGCACGGAGTGCCGCCTTGCGATGTCGACCACCTTGCGGCAAGCTTCCGCTGCATCGGCCGCCCAGAGCACGTGGGTCCCTTCTCCGACCAGCTTTGATTCCAGGGCGGGCAGGTAGTCCTTGAGCCTCTGCACCGCCTGGCGGCGGACGGCGGAGGCTGCGGCAACCGCGTCCTCGAACGAGGCCAGCTCCGCCAAGGCGGCATCCCGCTTGCCCCGGACGATTCCGAGCGCCCGTGCCAGCGCAGCCTGGAGCGCGGGGTCCGCCAGCTTCTCCCGCACTGTGTCCCGCATGCCCTCCATGCCACTCCCCTGCAAAACAGCCATCCTCAGCCCGCGGTCACCCGCAGACGCATGCCCCTCGTTCACGGGTCCCGATCTCGAAGCGCCAGCCCATCTCCGGTGAAGAGCTGGGCATAGTGCACGACCTGCAATCCCGGCCTCAGCCCCTGGGCCTCCACGATTCCGGAAAGGTGGAGGATGCAGCCGGCATCGGCCAGCGCAACGTAGCGGGGCTCGAGCCCCAGCATCGCATCGAGCCGCGCCCGACCCATCGCAATGGACAGCTCGGGCAGCCTGGTCGAGAACACCCCGCCAAACCCGCAGCACTGCCGTGCCTGGGGCGAATCCACGACTTCGGCACCGGAAAGCCGACCGAGCAGCGACCGCAGCGGCCCCTCCCCCCGCACGTGGCGCAGGTGATGACACGCATGGTGCACCACCACCCGCGCCTCCAGCCGGGCCGATACCCGGTCGATGAGCCCTTTCGATTCCAGGAACTCGGCCAGCTCGAAGATCCGCCCCCGAAGCCCGAGCCAGCGCTCGCCCTCCTCCCCCGGGAGATCCAGCATCCCGTAGCCATCCCGCACCATGGCCACGCACGAGCCGGACGGAACCACCACCGGCAGTCCGTGATCCGCCAGGCGGAGCATCCTCGACGCCATCCTCCTGGCCAGATCCGGGTGCCCGGCATTGACCGCCGGCTGCCCGCAACAGGTCTGGCGGGAATCGAGCACCACCCGCACACCCACCGATTCCAGCAGGCGGGCTGCGGCCATCCCGGCATCAGGCAGGAAGCGGTCCATCAGGCATGGGACGAAGAGAGCGGCCTTCATGGCCGGGCAGTCTAGACAAGCTTGACGGAATTGACAAGATACGTTACATGAAGCCAACGCTCGGGAGGCCGGCATGACAACTACCACGCTCCGTCGCATTCCACTGCTTCTCGCCGCGCTCCTCCTGGCCGGTTGCCCGTCCCGGACCATCCAGCCCGTCGACCCGGGCACCGGTCCCGTTGAGACCGCCGTTCCCGGTCAGCCGGCAGTGCAGCTCCCGGAGGCCATCGAGTATGACGGCGGCTTTGTCCGCCTCACCTTCGAGCAGGCCGTCCAGCTTTCCAAGGACAACAACCTCCCGCTCCTGGTCTACGTCGCCACGCAATGGTGCGGCCCCTGCAAGGAGCTCGAGAGCAAGGTCTTCACCAGCCTGTTCTTCCAGCAGTTTGCAAAGACCCTGGTCAGCATCAAGATCGATGCGCTTTCCGAGACTGGCAAGCCGGTCGCTGAGCTGTACAACGTCCATTCGTACCCCACCATGGTGGTCTGCAGGCCGGGCGGAGAGGAGATCGAGCGCTTCTTCGGCTACAGCCCGACCGAGGAGTTCGTGGCCACCGTCAAGGACTACGTCCAGGGCATCCGCACCGCGTCCTGGTACCGGGACGAGGCGCTGAAGCGTCCCGAAGATCTCCTCCTGGCGTTCGATGCCGGCCGTGAGCTGGCCATCCGTCACCGTGGGGGCGAGGCCCTGGTGTTCCTCGAGAAGATCTGGCGCCTGGACAAGGAGAACAAGACCGGCCAGGTGCCCCGGGCCCTGCTGCTGCTCGGCCAGACCGTGTACCTGGACCAGTTCAAGGACCGGGACAAGGCGCTGCCCATCCTGGAAGACCTCTCCCTGCGCTTCCCCGAGACGTACCACGGGACCGAAGCGACCTACATGATCGCCCGCATCTACGTGGAGAAGAAGGACCGGGACAAGGCCCGCAAGATCCTTCTGGAGCAGGTCCGGATCAAGCCGGAAGACCCCATCCAGTATTTCCGCTTCGGGACGTTCTGCCTCCAGTACGGGGAGTTCTATCCGGAGGGGATTGCCAAGGTCAGGGAGGGGATCGAGAAGCACCCGGACCTGGGCTACCTGTGGAAGACTCTGGCCGATCTCCAGTTCCGCAACCGGGACTACGAGGGCTCCGTCGCGTCCATGGAGACGGCCTGCTCCAAGTCCGATGCCTCCGAGTCCTACAACGCCCTGCTCGAGACGTATCGCAATGCGCTCCGGAAAGTGCGGGAGACACGATGAACGACCGGCATACCGAAGTTGCGCTTCGCCAGACACTGGCCGACCTCGTCACCCGGAACCGGAAGCGGGGCGGGATGGAGGTGGTCAATGCGATCCTCGACCATCCCCGCAGCGTGGAGCTCATCCAGTCGCTCGGCCCGGAAGAGCTGTTCGCACTCGTCGTCTCGGTCGGCCGGGAGGACTGCACCGACCTCATCGTCCACGCGTCGGATGATCAGTTCCAGGGGCTGACCGACCTCGATTCCTGGGCCGGAAACGAGTTCCGCCCGGAACGGTTCGAGGCCCTCTACGCCATCGTCCGATCGACCGAAGACGAAACTGTGGAGCGCTTCCTGGATGCTCAGGACGATGAGACCCTCGCGCTGTACCTCCTGCGTCGGGTCCGCATCGTGCAGCGGGACATGACCCCTGAGCAGGAGGACACGTTCACCGACGACCTGGAGGTCCTGCGCACCCCGGACGAGCAGTTCTTCCTGGTCTTCCCCGCAGGGGACCCGAACGTCGCGGCCGTCAAGGATCTCGTGGAGCGACTCTATTCCCGGGACAACCTCGATGCGGCGGACATGCTTCGTCACATTGCGACCGAGGACGCAGATACCCTGGAAGCCGAATTCGCCCGGTTCCGAGTCTCCAGGGTCAGGGCACTGGGCTTCCCCGACGAGAAAGAGCTGCTCCAGCTCATGGCCTACTACAACCCCGTCTCGGCCAGGAAGTCGATCCGCACCCGGCTCGATACACTCTCGCCGCTCAAGGTGGCGCTCGAAACACCGCTCCTGCCCGCGCTTTACGGGTTCGGGCCCGAGAAGATCCCGTTCCTCAAGCAGGTGGTCGGGGCCGTGGAGGATGACCGGGTCCTCTCTCTGCTGGCGGAAGGAATCGCCTGGCTCGCCAATGCCCAGATCGTCCTGGCCACGCAAGGCGATCTCGCAGACGAAGCGGGACGAAAGGCCGGCGTCGACCGGGCGGCAGCGCTGATGACGCTGGGACTCGAGTACGTATCCGAGGGGGATGTGCCGCTGGCTGCCCGCATCCTTTCCCGCGTTCGGGCAAGGACGCTGTTCCGCATCGGGCATTCCCTCCTGATTCCGTTGCGGCAGAAAGCGCGGGATCTCCTTGCCGATGCCGGCCTGGACCACGGCTTCCAGCTCTTTGATCCGCCGCTGGATGATGTCGTGAGAGGGGCGGCCATGGACGTGCCCCGCCGTGCGTTGAGCCTCGACTCGGACAAGACCGGGTTTGGCGAATTCCGTTCGGTCACGGAGCTGCGCCGGGCAAAGCAGGCCCTGGTCCAGGGACGCGAGATCGCCCGCTTCGCCGTGGCGGCCCTGGGGCTTGCTCCGGAGTCCCTGGCTGCGGAGGTTTCCGAGGAACGACGCCCCGCAGTCACCCACACCACGCTCATGGCCACGGCCCTGGTCAACGCGCTGCTCGGAAACGAGCATCTCCTGGCCCCGATTCCGGCCGCAACCCTGCCGGCCGTGCTCGAGCTCGTCCTGCCGGCTGCCGAGGGTCAAGACCGCACGATCAACCCCCGCTTGAAGGATGCCATCTCCCGCTTCGCCTCCGATGGGCCGACCCGGTTCACCGGGGCACTGTTCGACCTGTCGCTGCGCAAGCTCGAGGACCTGTTCCGCCGTTTCCCCACCGGGACCGTTCCCGACCCCAGGCTGGTCACCCCCGTTCTCCTGCTGAAATGACCGGGTGACAGTTTCTCCGACCTCCGGTGTTGCATCGGTCAGACGGGCAGCCGACCAACCGGCCGTTCCCGCCTGAAACGGCAATGACAAGGAGGTTTCACGATGAGACACGGACTTCTCGGCATGATCATGACCACGGCCCTGCTGGCCAGCAGCTTCAACTCCTGCAGCATCCAGACCATCGAGGGATGCGACGGCTGGATCGAGTGCGACGGGCACCAGTGCGACTGGTGCCAGGGTTGGGAGTGCCACCCCTACTACTGCAACACGGACAACGACTGTCCCCCCGGGTACGAGTGCAACGGAAACGCCACCTGCGAGTGCGACGGATGGGACTGCAAGGAGTATGACGAGTGGACTCAGCCCGGCTCGGACGACCCGGCCCAGTGCGACGACGAGCCGTGCCCCAGCATCGTGCCCGACGACGACCCGGGTGACGACGACCCCGGCAACGACCCGGGTGACGACGACCCCATGCCCAGCGAGCCCGAGTGCGTGGACCAGAACGACTGCGGCTGGGACGAGGACTGCATGGACGGTGCGTGCGTTCCGGTTGCTCCTGAGCCCGAGGATCCGCCCCAGGAAGGGTGCGTGTTCAACTCCCAGTGCGGTCCGCACGGGCTCTGCATCGATACCCAGTGCTTCTTTGCCTGCGACGAGACTGGGGGCTGCCCTGCGGGCCAGGCATGTGTGGAAGGCCAGTGCTACCCCGCCCCTGCGGACGAGCCCGAGTGCCTCTTTGGATTCGAGTGTCCGTTCGAAGCCCTCTGCGTGAACGGCCAGTGCGTGCCCGTCTGCTGCGAGGATGCCGACTGCGGCGACGGGGAGACATGCGTCAACGGCGTTTGCCAGGCCGACACAGCGCCCAAGCCCGAGTGCACTGCCAACGCCCAGTGCGATGCCGGCTTCCACTGCGTCGATGGCCAGTGCGCAAAGCCGTGCGGCGAATGCGATGACGGCTACTACTGCCAGTTCGGGTACTGCCAGCCGGTTCCGGGGTGCGTCTCGTCCGAGGACTGCCCGGAGGGCTACGACTGCATCGACGGTACCTGCTGCACCGTCGAGAAGACAAAGAACGACGACCCCTGCGAGTAGCCAGGATTCCTCTACCCGAGCGGACAGAACTTCCAGTACACATCCTCCTTCGGGAGGACCACGAGGCACATCAGAGTCATCGGATCGAGCTGCGCGCAACAGGTCCCGGACCCGTAGGGCCAGGTCCCGATCGGGCAGCTCTTCGCCATCTCGCACTTGCAGGTCGATTTGCAGAACTTGAAGTCCGATGCGCAGGCCTTCTGCTCGCACGGAACCATCGGCTTGAAGCGGATGGCGGGGACCCCCAGCGGGTTGCCGAACGTGTCGCAAAGCCTGGCATCGATGCACGAGGCTACTTCCTCCTCACCGGACATCGGGAACTTGCTCACCACCAGGACGAACCGTTCATCGTCGACGTTTGGGGTCGTCACGACCCCCTTCAAGTGACTGTCTTTGGGAATCCAGAGCGACAAGCGGGTGCGCAAGGTCTCCCCCGGATCCTCTGTCTTGGGCCAGTCTCCCCAGCCGTTGTCCAGTCCCCCGAGGGGCAGCAGCTTCCCTTCCCCGTCCACCCCTCCACTCATTGGCAGGAGCTGCCCTGTCTTGGAATCGATCTGCAGGACGCGGGCGTCAACCTGCTGATTGGACATGGTCACGGGGAAGATGATGTCGATCGACAGGTAGGAGAGGGTTTCCTGGTCCATCATCAGCTCGACCATCTCGGCTTCCCCCTGGACCACCTTCACCGCCTTGACCGGAGCCACCGTTCTCATCGGAGCGATCCACACGGGGTTGGTCCACGCATCGTACGTCCCGGGGCAGGTGTCGCCGATCTGGACATGGGCCATCACAGCGATCGGCTCATCGAGCATCGCACTCGGGTTCTTCGGGTCGTACGCGGGCTGGATCTGGTAGTCATGGTCCTGGTCGTCGCACTGAAAGCCGGCCAGGTCGATGGACTCGGGCTCGTCGTCGGAATCCGCCGGGCCCGAGACCCAGAGCTCCGCCTTGGCGACATTGTCCCCGCCGAAATCCCCGATGTTCTTGCAGCGAAGCCTGACCATGATCCGCTGTGACTTCGGGTCCCCCGCGACCATCGGGACCAGCGCGGTCCTCCCGCCGTCCCGGAAGCCGTCACCCCCCATCATCCCATCGCCATCCTCGAACTTCTTCTCTCCATCGTGCCAGGTCACCGCGCCAGTGTCCTTGTCGTAGCTGCCCCGCGCTTCCGGGTCGACCATCAGCTCGAGCACCGGACCGTCGGTCGCTGTGGTGTGCCCGTGCTTGACATCCTCCATGGTCGCGGTCGGGGTGCCGGCACCGTCCTTCGTGCTCGCAAAGACGTACGTGGCCGGCCTTCCGTAGGCGTTGTCCGACGTGCCCTGCGCGATGTCCAGCACTCCCAGCGACCACAAGGGGAGCCAATCCGGAATCGCTCCCACCACTTTGGTCGAAACGATGTCGGTGCCGTAGTTGAAGTCGCCGTGAGCGTCACTTCCGGCAACGTGGAAGATCTTCCGAATGAACTGCGTTCGCGGTTTCTCCTCATCCTGGAGCGTGTAGTTCAACCCATCGCGGGCCAGGATCAGGAAGGCCTTGGCGGTCTTCAGGAGCTTCTCCCGATACTCGTCGCACGCCGGGGCCCAGGTCTCGGCCGGTGCGTCCGGCGGGTCCATGACTGCACCGGCAAACGGGTTGATCGCCCGGTAGTTGATCTTCAGGGAGCCCTTCCGCGAGGGCCGCGAGTTCCAGAGCTGGATACCCCGGACAACGAAGTCCCCCTCCCCTCCGGGATTGGCTTCCTGCGTCAGGTATTCCTTGTCGTTATCGGCGGAAGCGGGATCGGCCCCGGGCGGTGCCTTCAGGGACAGCATGTCGCGAAGCGACTCCTCGTTCCAGATGAAGCCGTTGAGGAAGGGATGCGCCGCAAACATGAAGCCTTCGGGGGCGGCAGCATCCC
>Ga0233425_10004143_pt1 | contig 24824 bp, 26 predicted proteins | sample Watercolumn_Towu_2_FD_181712 | JGI IMG/M metagenome (GOLD analysis project Ga0233425, IMG submission 181712) | Freshwater microbial communities from Lake Towuti, South Sulawesi, Indonesia - Watercolumn_Towuti2014_140_MG | ecosystem: Environmental > Aquatic > Freshwater > Lake | place... | reverse complement strand
AATATCACCTGTTAAGAAAAAGTATGTATTATCAACAACTAGTACCATGGTTACAATTATTCCCAAGAGATCAAATCATGATCCTATCAGTTGAGGATTTTGATAAGAAAACTCAAGATACGTATGATAGAATTTTTAATTTTATAGGAGTAGAAAAATATGAAATAAGAAAATCAGAAAAGATCAACAAAGGAAAATATTCTAAAATGGATGATAAAACAAGACAGATTCTACTTGATTATTTTAGGCCGCATAACGACAAATTTTTTCAATTAATAGGGGAAAAGTTCGAGTGGGATTCGTAAATTCTAATATCAAAAATAGTTTATTGTGATTTTTTCCATTTCTTCCAGTCATAGTCATCGAATGTCACATTCACCATTTCGTTGTCATTAGGCCTCCATGCAAGGTCTGCAAGCGCAAGAACCCTAGAGGTTTCATCAGCCAAGTTGATGTGAGCAGATGGAACATTCCTTGGAACATACACCAATACGGGTTTGTCAGAGCTGGATTCGATCTCTACGTATCCATCATCTTTCTTGATAATGAATACAACCTTGCCGTGGATACAGAGAAAATAGCTGTTACGTTTTGTGTGAAGATGCGGTCCTTTTATTTCTCCTGTATTGACGGAGCTTACATAAATCATCTTTATCTGATCTTTTATCAGATCATCCCAGTCTCTCCAAACTACAGTTAGGGAACCATTTATGGATCCATCCGAGGTTCTTTTTGTCGAATGTTGTTCTAATAGAGTCGACCAGACAGAGTCATCACTCATTATATTTATCATTAATATGAGCATTAAAATTTGATTGGTTTGGAATAGACGACTTATTATCAAGTATTATAAGCTTGATCACGGATGATTTTTTGATATAGTTTGAAGCTTTTGGTAACTGGCGGATTGGGTTTCATCGGTAGTAATTTCATTTTACATTTATTGAATAACTCAGATTACAAAATAATCAATCTTGATGCTGAGTTTTATGGTTCAAACCATAAAAATCTAGAAGACGTAACAAATTCAGGCAATTATCGATATGTAAAAGGTGACATCACTGACTCATCGCTATTAGAAAAATTAGTGTCAGATTCAGATATAGTTGTTAATTTTGCTGCAGAATCATTTGTTGATAGAAGCATATCTAATGCAGAACCATTCTTCAAGTCTAATGTAGAAGGAGTTTTCAAATTATTGGAAATTGTAAGAAACAAGAAAAAAACTATCGTACAGATTTCAACTGATGAGGTTTTTGGTAGTATGAAAACGAACAGTGCAAAAGAAGACACCAGATTTAATCCATCAAGTCCTTATTCTGCAACTAAAGCAGCGGCTGAATTACTAGTAAATTCATACTACATAACATATGATTGCAGCATGATTATCACCAGATGTACAAACAATTATGGCCCAAGACAATTTCCCGAAAAATTGATTCCAAAAGTCATAATGAGGGCAATGAAGAACATGAAAATTCCGATATATGGAAACGGTAAAAACATTCGAGATTGGCTATTTGTAGATGACCACTGCGCTGCAATTCTCAAAGTAATTGAAAAAGGAAAGTTTGGGGAGTCATACAACATTTCTGCCAATAATGAAATTGATAATCTAACAATAGTAAGAAAAACTCTAGAATTAATGGACAAATCAGAAGACTTGATAGAATATGTAGAGGATCGCCCTGGGCATGATTTTAGATATAGTATGGATTCGACTAAAATACGAAATCAGCTAGGATGGAGCGAAAAAGTATCCTTCAAATCAGGTCTTGAAAAGACAATACAATGGTATCTTTTACACCAAGATCATTGGAAGTATGCATCTAAAATAACTGAAAATTCAACACCATGGAAATAATAACTCTAATTTAAGGACGTAAAGAGATTCAATTGAGTATGAAAGGCATAATTCTTCATGGAGGGCATGGGACAAGATTAAGACCACTAACACATACTGGTCCAAAGCAGCTTTTACCAATTGCTAACAAACCCATGTCAGAATACTGCCTTGATGCAATCAAAGATTGTGATATACATGAGATTGCAGTAATCGTAGGAGGCATTGGTTCTGATAAAGTCAGAGAATATTATGGGGACGGTTCAAAATTTGGAGTAAAAATAACATATGTGGAACAAGATTACCCAAGAGGAATCTCACATGCAGTAAGAATATGTAAGGATTTTATAAAAAATGAGAAATTTCTTGTCTTTTTAGGTGACAACATAATTCAGAAAAGCATTTCTGAATTTGTTAGGAATTTTCAGAGATCAGATATTTCGGCATCGATATTTCTCTGTGAAGTAGACAATCCCTCAAGATTCGGTATTGCGGATATCAAAGATGGTAAGATTACAAAGATCATGGAAAAACCGAAAAACCCACCTACCAACTTAGCCGTTACTGGGATCTATCTTCTAACGCCTGCAATATTTGACATAATTGATAGGTTAAAACCATCATGGCGTAACGAGTTAGAGATCACCGATGCATTACAAATGCTCTTAGAAGAAGGACACAAAATCACTTACAATACAATTACTGATTATTGGAAGGATACTGGTACACCAGAGGACATTATACATGCAAATATGGCTATCTTGTCAAAAATGAAACCATATTTTCACGGCAAAAAAGAAGATAATGTAACAATAGACGGAATTGTTATGGTTGGGGAAAATACCATAATAAAAAAAGGCGCAATGCTTAGTGGTCCAATAATAGTAGGTAACAATTGTGTGATTGATTCTAATACACGCATAGGCCCAAACACCAGTATAGGTAATAACTCAAAATTATCAAGTTGTTACATAGATAATTCGATAATAATGAACGATTGTGTGATTTCAGGAGATTTGAAGATTACAAATAGCATAATTGCATCTAATTCAAATGTTTCATTTGGGACAAACAGTGATAAGAAGATCTTCCTACTTGGAGAGGGAACAAAATTAGTATTGTGATTGATTCAAACTATATTAGTAGACATATACAAACAATAAGAAAATGCGGTTTCATGAAAATATATTAAATATAAAAAATGTCGATGCAGTTACGTTAGAGTTAGAACAATTCATCAAAGATCAAGTCTTTGACAGATTCAAGAGAAGAGGGGCAGTAATAGGCATTAGTGGTGGAATTGATTCTGCCTTGACGTGTGCTTTATGTGCTAAAGCTATTGGTCCAGAAAACATAATTGGATTGATAATGCCTGAAAGAGATTCAGAGTCCAAGAGTGCTATTTATGCAAAAATTCTATGTGAAAAGTTTAACATAAAATCCATTATGGTAGATTTAACTCCAATACTTGAAGCCTTTGGAGTATACTCTGCAAGAGATCAGATCATTAAGAAACATTTTCCAGACTTTGATGATAAATCTCGATATAGAATAGTTGTTCCTAACAGGTTGACTAGTAATACAGCATTATCGTTACCTCATTTAGAGATACTTGATAGAGAAAATCAGACTCACAAAGTTAATCTTCCCTTGCATGATTATCTAGGTCTTACATCAGCTACCAACATAAAACACAGAGCTAGAATGATAACTTTGTACTATTATGCGGAAAAAAACCATTTCATTGTAGCAGGTACAACAAACAAATCAGAACTCACACAAGGATATTATGTAAAATACGGTGATGGTGGAGTCGACATAGAACCTCTTGCAGCCATTTACAAGACCCAAGTATATCAGTTAGCGGCACATTTAGGCATACCAGAGGAGATAATCAAAAGAAAACCATCACCAGACACATGGAGTTTTGAGGTAAGCGATGAGGATTTCTTCTATGGTCTTCCTTACAAAACATTAGATTTACTCTGGTTTGCAGGTGAAAACAACATACCTATGTCTGAAATATCAAATACGCTGAGCTTATCACTTGAACAGGTAAAAATTATGATCGATGATCAGAAAAAGAAATGGAGATTAAGTCAGCACATGCGGGATGTACCACCAAGAGGACAACCAAACATTGTTTTATTTGATAGCTAGTCCCAACCAAGTCAACATCTTATACTATTCAAACTAGACAAAGGGATGAATATGATCAAAACAGACGAACCACTAATTAGCATAATAATATTGAATTACAACAGCGGTTCCTTGCTGTTGGACTGTGTAGAATCAATATTACACACAAACTACAAAAATTATGAGGTCATTGTGGTTGACAATTTATCTAATGACAGTAGCCATATAAAATGCAAGGAAAAATTTGATCAAATTATACTAATTGAAAACAAAGAGAATTTAGGATATTGTGAAGGAAATAATGTCGGTATACGTGTTGCAAAAGGCGATTTTCTTGTGATATTAAATCCAGATACCGTGATGGAACCAAATTGGTTACAAGAATTAGTAAAAGCATATTCTGTTTATGGTGATGGACTATATCAGCCAAAAATTCTTGCAACAACTGATCACAAAATGCTTCTAAGCACAGGACAAATGTTGAACCCATTTGGCTTTGGTTATTCACGGAGCAAAGGCGAAGAAGATAAAAATCAATTTGAAGATCTAGAGGAAGTCAATTACGCATCTGGAACTTGTTTATTCACATCTGCAAAAACAATGAAAGAACTTGGAATGTTCGATTCTTTTCTGTTTGCATATCATGATGATTTGGATTTAGCATGGAGAGCACTTCAGCGAGGGTTAAAATCGTATTATGTCCCAAGATCAGTAATTTATCATCCAATTGAAGGATATAGTTTCAAATGGAGTAAACTAAAATTTTATTTGTTAGAAAGAAATAGACATTATTGCATACTGACACATTATTCTAGATCCACGTTTATCAAGATGTTACCTGCACTCATGCTTGTTGACATAGTCGTATTCTTTTTCTACTTGTCAAAAAGAATGTTAAAAGAGAAAATCATGGCGCATATCAACATACTACAAAATATCAAAAAAATTAACCAACGTTATGATGAAATTCAAAAACAGCGTAGATTTGATGACGAATTTATCATTCAGCATCTTTCTGATGAAGTTGCGGTACCAAAATGGGTTGCAAAAGACCTCAATAACAGACTATTCAATTTATTTATGAAAAAGCTAAGCAAGATTACAAAATCTTTCATCTAGTTTTTTCAGATATCACTACAGCCACAGCTATGTTTGAATCATGACTAAGTGAAACACGAAAACAATGCATATTATTTTTTTTCAGCGAAATAGTTGGTTTTGACATTTTATATGATGTTATAATATCCAACATTTGAATTTCGTTTGATATTGATTTTTTTACTGCCTCTTTTATAGCAAATTTTCCCGCAAAATGTTGTGATGTATTTTTGTGAGTTAAACAATATTTGATTTCAGATGTGGAAAAAATTTTTTTATAAAAAGATTTGTTTGATTCATAAGGTAGCTTTCTGAAACGCTTTATGTCTACAATATCAATTCCTATGCCTAAATTTTTCATTAACGAGTGATGTTCTAACAAATTTATTTATTCATCTGTAATGATGCGTATTATTATAAATGGATGTTGAAAATGAAATAAAAAAAATATTTCTAGAAGTTTTCCCCACGATGCCCGTTGAAAAATTCGAATGGAATAGAAAACAAAGAGAATATGAGGATTGGGATTCTTTTGCCCATCTACACATAATTACTTTAACAGAGGAACGATTCAATATTACATTGAGTGTGGATGAATCAACATCCATAGACTCTGCAAAGAAACTCGTAGATTGTGTTAGGTTACATCAATGAACACAATTTTAGATCTTTTTGATAATTCTGTGCGTAATTTTCCAAATAAAACTGCCGTTATAACAAAAGAGAAAAAATGTACTTTTGTGGAGCTAGATCAGCTTTCAAATTCTGTGGCTGCACTATTCTCAAAACATCTTCGAAAAGATGTTATAAGTATTGTTATGGAAAACTCGGTTGATTCAATAGCTGCTTACCTTGGAGTCCTAAAATCAGGATGTATCGCACACTTGGTTTCTCAGACTGTCTCAGAACGAAATTTGTCTGAACAACTAAAATCAGCTAGATCAAAATTGATTATATGTGCAAAATCATCTATCAATAAAATCAACACCAGTATAGATAAGATAGATTTTGATACAGCAATATCACCCGGTAATTATCCAAATAGAGAAGAAAATCACTCAAATGATATTGCTTATCTCATCTACACATCTGGAACAACATCAAACCCAAAGGGTTCGATAATAAGTCACTCAAATATTGCCTTCACTACTCAAAACATAATCAATATTCTAAGATATACCAAAGATGACAGAGACGTTTTACCTCTTCCATTATCTCATTCTTTTGGACTAGGTTGTTTACACACAACATTATGTGTCGGTTCTACACTGATTTTACATAAGAATACGATGAGACCATCAGAAATTTTTGAATCAATAAAAAAACATGATGCCACTACATTTGCTGCAGTGCCATCTACTCTTACAAAATATCTCAACAAATATAGAAATGAATTAGAAGAATCCTTCTCTAATCTTAGACTAGTAATAACAAACAGCACGTCTATTCCAAAAGATACTGTTATAGCTTTTCGACGTATACTCAGAAATGGAAAAATTGCTACATATTATGGACTAACAGAAGCATCAAGATCGACGTTTATGATTTTTGATTTTGATGGTAAGGAAGAATCAGTTGGTTTGCCCGCCCCTGGAGTTCAAATAAAACTAGTTGATGACGAAAATAATGAGTCAAGAGATGGGCAGATTTGGATAAAGGGTTCCAATGTAATTAAAAATTACTGGAATAACGAGTTAACTGACAACATAATAGATGGTTGGTTGAAAACAGGAGATCTAGGATATTTTGATGATGACGGATATTTGTATTTGAGAGGAAGAATTGATGATTTGATAAATGTTGCAGGTGAGAAAGTAAATCCATCAGAAATCGAAAGAGTAGTGAAGCTTTTAGCCAATATTGAAGATGTAGTAGCAGTAGGAACAAAACATGAAACTTTTGGCCAGGTGGTAAAATTGTTTGTTAAAAAGGTTACAAATTCCCCCATTACCAAATCTGATATCATGGTGCATTGCATAAAGAATTTGGAACGATATAAGGTCCCGGTTCATATTGAATTTGTTGACGATTTTCCTAGAACAGAATATGGAAAGATAAAGCGATTCTTGTTAGAGTGATATTCCAAGATGGAAGAAGATCATTATTCAACAAACGAAAAAGAGCTTATGGATTACTACAGTTACTCTGGAAACATTGGCAGATTTAGACTTAGATTAAGATTCATGCGTACATGGATTTTGCACTCAATTGCATATTCAACGCCACTTCCTAGACTTGCAATATTGGCACAGCGTTCCAGAGGAGTTAAAATTGGAAGCGGCTGTCATATTTCCCCCTATGTTCAGATTGATCTTTTGTATCCCCAATTGGTTACAATAGAAGATAATGTTGCAATCGGTTCAAATCTCATGGTTATGCACGTACTATCAAACCAATACATATCAAATCAGGTGCAATTATTGGCCCAGGCAGCATAATTACTGCTGGAGTAACCATTGGTGAAAATTCAATTATTGGGGTTGGTAGTGTGGTAAGTCAAGATGTACCAGATAATTGTGTTGTACTAGGAAATCCAGGCAGAATAATAAAAAAAATAGATCAATGATCATTCTAAACTGTTAATAATTGAATTTTCCTTTTGTTAAACATGAATTTACTTGGGATTGATTTTGAAGATTGGTATCATCCAGAACTTGTTCGACGTCATTTAAAATCTGAAAAACATGAACCTAAAGTAATCAATGGGCTTGACAAAATACTTGAGATCTTGCGTAGAAATGACACTTATGCTACATTTTTTGTGGTTGGAGAACTGTTAAAGGATAAACCAGAGATTCTAGATAAAATACTTTCAAATGGACATGAAATTGGTTTTCACACAATGCATCACACCAAAATCAATTTGTTTTCCTCAATGAATGTATTTGCGGATGAGATCCAGATCTTCGATAAAATGACAAAAGGAAAATCTAGAGGGTTTCGAGCTCCCACATTCTCCATAGATAAGAATAGTAGTTGGGCAATAGACGTGCTTGCAAGTCATGGTTATGTCTATGATAGTAGTGTTGTACCCGTCAAAACTAGCATGTATGGAATATCAAATGCAGAAAAAAAACCATACAAAATTTCCAGCAAAACTCTGGAAAAACATAATCCAGATGGCAAAATTATTGAATTTCCAATAATGGTAACAGAGATTTTGGGTAAAAAAATTCCAGCCGGAGGAGGATTTTATTTGAGATTACTTCCTCTAAAGATGATTAAAAGTGCCATAAGAGAATATGAGAAGATGCAAATGCCATCTACTTTTTACATACATTCATGGGAATTAACGCCAGAATTTATGCCGCGCATAAATCTGCCGTTAAAAGACAGATTCGTTACTTATCACAATCTAAACAAAGCAGAGTCAAGATTATCTGAAATATTAAAGGGATTCAATTTTACATCGTTTGAGAGATACATCAACTCAACTGAATTTACGAATTAACCCGAGCGTTCAGATAATCCAATGTTATTTGTATTCCTTTTCTGAGTGATATCCTAGGGCTCCAACCAAGGGATCTCAGTTTTGAATTATCAACTACAAAGTTACCCACATCAACTCTTTTAGTGTAAGATGGTGTTGCCACATACTTTACTGGGGAATTTGTAAATTCATGAAGTAGATTTCCAAACTGATAAAACCAAGTCTTTTGTCCAGATGAAATCCAATAAAGATGTCCTGGTTTTCCTTTTTTAATGATGGAGTGTATTCCAGATACTACATCAGAGATGAATATGAAGTCTCTGAAAAATCTACCTTTGTGGAAAATTGTTATTTCCTCTCTCTTGAATGCTTTATAGATTAGAAAGTTTACTGCGTTCTTATTTGGAATTATTTGCTCTCTTGGACCATATGAATTGGTAATTCGGAATATTTTGGTATCTATTCCATAAACATCATGATATATTTTACAATAATTTTCACTGGCGAGTCTGTTTGTTCCATATATTGTGGTTGGGTTGCATGATGTTTCCTCGTCGACAGGAAGTTTTGTTGGTCTTCCTATTACTATGAAAGTGCTACCTAAAACAAATTTGCATTTTGGGTGGACGTTTCGTATTTTTTCCAAAATAAAGAGAGTTGATTTTGCGTTAGAATCAACATCCTCCAATGGTTTTTCAAACGATTTTGAGTGTGATGTTTCTCCAGCCAGATGAATTATTAAGTCAGGTTTGAAACTATCGATGGTTTTTCCAATTTTTTTCATGTCAGTTATATCAATTTTTTTGTGGATGACTTTGTTGCGAATATTCTTTATGTTGTTTTTCTTTGCATCACTTTTTGAAATTAACAGTAGTTCATGTTTTTGATCACACATAGATTCGGCTAGATGACTTCCAATAAAACCGGTTCCACCAGTGATAATTACCTTCAAAACAACGTGACTCCATCGACATGGTTTAAAAATCTAAAGATATTTTTGTATGCTAAAGAATCATAGTTTCATGAAAAGTGATCTTTTTTTCAAAATAAGGATGCTTAGGATCTCTAAAAAATTACTTAGAAATTGGTATCTATACCCAATGGCTTATTTTGGTCTGATCAAATCTTCTACCATCTCCTTTGAGACGAAAAGTGATTTGAAAATTATTTTGAGAACTAAGAGCACGGATCTCATGGCATTTACTCATGTTTGGCTTATTGGAGAATATTCAAAACCAGATTTTGAAGTTAGTGATAAGGATTTGATAATAGATGTAGGTTCTCACATAGGTCTGTTTGCCTTGTTGGTTTCACAGAAATGTAAAAATGGCAAGATATTCTGTTATGAGCCGACACAAGAAAACTACGAATTTCTATTAAAGAATGTACAGAATAATCATCTCGATAACATTTATTCCTTTAATTATGCAGTTTCAGACACTAACAAAAGAGTAAGAGTATACCTAAATCAAGATCAAGCAGGACATAGCATGTATACGCAATCAGGTGAATTCGTGGAAGTGCAATCTATCACTTTGAAAGAAATTATTGATGATAATAACATAAACAAATGTAATCTTTTGAAATTAGATTGCGAAGGTGCTGAATATGGAATTATTGATTCACTTCCCGATTCTTATTTCGAAAGAATTGAAAAAATGATAATTGAATATCATTTTGCTGATTCGAGTCCAGAATTGTTGGCCAATCTTAAAAAAAGACTAGAATCAAATATGTATAAGATCTATACTAGAAAACTTTTTGACGATATCGGATTTCTTTATGCAAAGAGAACAAAATAATTAAGTCATTTTGGAATTATGCCAAAAAGATCCTTGTTAATACCAAACATTAGAGCCTCACGCTTTAGGCTGTTATAAAATTTGTAAAACACATTATTTCCAGATATATCGTCTGATAGTAAGAATCCTCCTGATTTTATAAAAGGCCAAGCAGTTTCAAATTCAAACATCATATTTTTAGATGTATGCAGGCTATCATGGAAGAATACATCAATTTCATTCAAGCTTTTCAATAATGTTGGTAGTTTTTTTGAAGAAGAATTGAGGATAAGATTCCATTTTGACTTTAATTCCACTGGTATTGCAGATCCAATCATTTCTTTTGTTTGCCATGGGCTAAATATCGAATCAATTGAATAGAGAGTCCCTTTTTTATTTTCATGTAATGCCTGTAATACATAGGAGCTACTATTTCCATAAGCTACGCCTGTCTCAACCACTATGTTTGGTTTGATTATCTTGCATAACGTATAAAGAAAAAATCCCGCATCGCTAACTAGTGAATAGTTTATTGGATATGGTTTTTTCTTTGATGGATATTGCTCGGTTTCTAATTTTTTGAAAAATTCCTTCAAATGATTCTCTAGGGGTATTAAATTATGATGTAAATCTTTTATTGAGAGTGTTTCGTTAGGAAATAGCTTTACTATTGCACTTTCAATATCTTTGTCTGTAGGTTTATACTCAAAAAGTATCTCAGAAGCATCCGCTTTTGCCTCTCTAGCTGCTTTAATCATATCGAGTCCTAATCTAGGATGCAACAGTACAAACCTGAATAGCTCAAAATAGAGAGATGATCTATTCAATTTATTCTACTCCTCTCAGTGTTTAATTAAATCTTCCATCTCCAGAAGATTAAATATTTTGGGCCATATGAAAAATTTATGAGAATATCTCTTGTTTGTCCTGCATCATTACCAGCTACACAATTTGGAGGGATTATGTTTCTATGTATCCATATTGCAAATAGATTATCAAAGTTTGATCATCAGGTAACAATCTATACAACAGATCTGGATTTTGCAAACAATGCTAAAACATTCAACAGAAATTTGCCAAGACAAGAACGTGTTAATCAATTTAGTATAAAAAGAACACATGTGTGGTTTTCAATATTTTTGTTTTACATAAATCTTGGAATGTATCGTCAGATGCTAAAAGATGATCATGATATAATACACACTGTTGGAGTTAGAAGTTTTCAATCATTAATTGCAGCAATGATATCAAAAAAGAAAAAAATTCCCCTGATTGTTTCAGATCAAGGAGGCCTTACAACACATCCTGATCTACAAAAAAGCAGCCTATTAAAACAAATTCTCATAAAACTTCAGAGTCCAATGATAAAATACATCATCAATCAGAGTTCACGAGTCATAGTAGCAAATGAATATGAAAAACAGATTTTTTTGAGCTTTTGTGATGAATCTAGAATAGAAATTGTTAGGAACGGTATTGATCTGAATGAATTAAATTCAGAACTTATAGACTTTAAATCTAAATATAAAATTTCTAGTGAATTTATCTTATTTGTAGGTAGATTCAGTATGGTCAAAGGCGTTGATTTGTTGCTCCAAGCAATTAACAGAATTAAAGATTATCCAGAGATGTCTAATGTTAAGACAGTGATAATGGGAGTTGATTTTGGTTTTGAGAAGAGAATGTTTGAGATGGTAGAAGAACTTCAGTTAAGAGAAAAGATCATCATAATTAAAAATCCAGCTCGTAATGATGTTATTTCAGCATATGCGCAATGCAAATTTCTGGTTCTCCCATCAAGATGGGAGCTATCTCCATTAACACCGTTGGAAGGATTTGTATTTAAGAAAGCAGTCATCAGTTCAAAGGTTCACGGAATACCTTTTACTATTGAACATGACAAAAATGCCATCCTAGTGGAGCCTGAAGATTATCAAAAAATAGGTGATGCAATCATGGAATTAATTCGTAATAAGACAAAATGCATAGAATATGGTATAGACGGGTACAAACTAGTCACTGAAATATGTAACTCGGACAAAATGGCGGACAATATGTTCAAAGTATATCAAAAGGTAATTAACAGATAATTACCAGTATTTTTGATCCTAGTATGGTTGACAAAAGACGTATTCAACAATCCATCCATCAAGGTTCCATTTTTTTCACCTTATATTGATGAGAAAGATAAGAGAGCAGTAAGCGATTCCTTAAGCTCAACATTACTTACAGACGGGCCAAAATTAATAGAATTTGAGAAGAGATTTTCTGAATTTGCTAAATCCGATTATGCTATTGGTGTATCTAATGCCACGTCTGCCTTACATTTATCATTAAAAGCATTAGGAGTTGGATCTGGTGATGAAGTGATTGTGCCAGACATGACTTTTGTCGCAACAGCGAATGCAGTTTTGTTGACTGGGGCAACACCAGTAATTGTAGATGTAAATGGATCAGATATGAACATATCAATAGAATCCATAAAGAAAAACATAACATCTAGAACAAAAGTGATTTTGCCAGTTCATTTTGCTGGTAAAGTATGCCAAGTTAATGATATAAAAAAAATTGTGAAGAATAAAGGAATTTTTTTAGTAGAAGATTGCGCTCATGCTATAGGTACCAAATTTAATGGGAATCATGTAGGGACGTTTGGGGATGCAGGATGTTTTAGTTTCTATCCAACAAAGAACATAACCACACTAGAAGGAGGAATGATTATTACAGACAAGAAAAAAATTCATGATTTTGCAAAATCATCTAGAAATCACGGCATAACAAAATCATTAAGCCAGAGATATAAGAGTAAAAAACCTTGGGATTATGACATTATTGAAGCTGGATATAATTATAGAATTGATGAGATACGATCCAGCCTAGGTTTGAGCCAGCTAAACAAAATAATTAATTTGAATTCGTCAAGAAAGAGAGCATTTGAATATTATAATAGAAAGCTAGAAAACAAAAAAGGTATTGAAATCCCGGAAATAGGAAAGCCTGATGAGCATTCTTTTCATTTGTATATTATAAAAATAAAAAAGGAGTTTGGTGTTTCTCGTGATAATTTATACATAAAATTATTAGAGAATGGAATAAGAACTACTGTACACTATAAACCACTTCACATGTTTAGTTTAATGAAAAAAAGATCAAAGATCTCAGATAATTTGCTTAACTCAAAACGTCTCTATGAAGAAGTACTATCTTTGCCTCTATATCCACAAATAACAAAAAAACAACAAGATTTTGTCATAGAGCACATTATGTCAGCATAATCCAATACCTAATTGTTTCACACCCAATTTATCAGATAATCAAATTATGTAATTACAAATTCAGATCTTTCAGGTATTTGACATCGATTTTTTTATCAGCTTGTCGTTTTAATATTATATCCTCTAAGTTTTTTCTTAGATTTTCAATTTCCTTGATTCTTTCGGTATCCAAGTTTTCATTCTTTTGATTGCTTAGTATCAAATCCAATAGCTTCAGATTAATATCTAGAGTCAATTCTGAATTGATTAATGTTCTTCTAGCAAATGGATTTCCTTCATAATTAACTCTAGATTCAGCAGTAAATGCACCCATACGTTTAAAGTGTAAATAACCAACAAAAACAAGTGTTGGTATTCCAACAGAACATGCGATTATTATATAGATCAAAAAAGTTGGAAAAATAATTTCCAAAGAAGGTACTTTGTCTATGGCTAAATAGTAAGTAACGGTAAGAGTGTTAACGCTTCCTGAGATTAATGCAAAATATGTGGACCACCCCGTTCTAAAATAATACCACATTCTACTAAATATAGGATATTGCACAATCAACAATACGAACTGTCGTATATCAACCCGTTGATTATTTGATCTACATCAACACATAATTTATTTATTATTCAAATTGTGTGCAGATATTGAGAATCATATCTCAGAACATTACTAACTATGGAATAGAAGTTCCGGATGACACGATTTTTAGAATAAATCTTGCGTGGTGCGATAGTATTGATGATTTAAGGAGAATATTAGAAAAACACAATGATGATAAAATATTTCTAGATTTACCGACAAAACGAGTAAAACCACCAAACAACAAATACACAATTGATGATCTTGTGCCTATAATTGAGCGCTATAAACAAATTAAATATTTTGCAATTTCAAATGTTGAATCTTCTAACGATCTAGATATTTTCCTTAAAAAAATTCCTCGTACAGTGATATTAGTTCCCAAAATAGAAAGCCCTAATGCTGTTGAGAATATTGCAAATATTGTTTCTGCAATACCGACAAAAGAAAAAATAGTTATGTTAGATCATGATGACTTATTTTCAAAATTAATAAAAAATAATGAAGTAGTCGAAAATTTCAAGATCTATATAAAAAAACTTGTTGATTATTGTAATACCAACAACATAGTTCTTCTAAGAACCATCGGAGTAGTTTTTAGTGATGAAGAAAAGCGTGTTTCCCAATATATAAAATAAGTATATGAGGTTTAGATTGAACATAGCTAAACTGAAATGAAATATAACCAAAAATCACAAAATTTTATGAAAAAAACGTATCAAAAATGTTATCATGGATTAGTAAAGAGACATTATCACTATATCACATCTCCATTCAGAGTGCTTCCAGATTTTTTTGTAATTGGAGTAGTACGAAGCGGCACTACATCATTATTTCATTACTTAGGTCAGCATAAATGCATAAAGGCTGCAGCTTATGATGAGTTAGGATTTTTTGATGACAACTTCCACCTTGGAATGAATTGGTATCGTTCACTGTTTCCTACATCTTTTATAAAAAAGAAGATCGCTGACAAATATGGAAAATTTCTTACATTTGATGACACACCTTTCTATATATACAACCCCTTAGTGGCTGAGAGGATCCATCGATTATTTCCTCAAACAAAACTAATTGCAAATTTAAGAAACCCAATCGATAGAGCGTATTCTAATTATGATATTGCATTAACAAAAAACGAAAAGAGAACCTTTGAGGAAGTGATTGACTATGAACTACAATTCATAGACAGATCTAAAGACAGATTAGATGACAAAGCGTTTCTTGTCAATGAATTTTATCAACTAATATTGACGCGAGGTTTTTACTCATCACAACTCAAGTTTTGGTTTGATAAATTTTCAAAAAATCAATTTTTATTTGTTTCATCTGAAGAGTTTTCACATAATACAAAGATAACGCTTGAAGAAATTTTTAAGTTCTTAGAACTTCCAGCTGTTGAGATTAAAGACCTTACAAAACAAAATAAACGAGAATATCCAAAGATGAAGGAGAATACCAGAGATAAGCTCATTGATTATTTTAGGCCGCATAACGAGGAGCTATTCAGAATGCTTGGTAGACGATTCAAGTGGGATGAATGATCTGATTATACAATATGATATACCGAATTAAAAAAAATTCTAGATTAATTATTCAATACCAATTTATATGAAGTTTGATTTCGCTGAATATGGTCAGAGTAATATTATGTGGTGGTTCTGGTTACATAGGTACCAAACTTACAGAAGTATTATTTCATGATACAGATTATGAAATCATTATAGTTGACAGATTAGATTTTAAACTGAATCAAAATTTCAAAAATAAATACTATAACGATAAACGAATTAGGTTCTATCAAAAAGATATAAGAGATAAAGAATTTCTAAGTAATTTAATACAAAAAGATGACGTTGTAATTAACTTGGCGGCTTTAGTTGGTGAACCATTGTGTAAATTAAAACCAGAGGAAGCTGTATCCGTGAATCTAGAGGCTGCAAAAGATCTGGCTATGTTGTGTAAGAATAAGAATGTAAAAAAATTCATTCAGTTATCAACGTGCTCAAATTACGGAAAGGCTGCTGAATTGGTAAATGAAGATAGCGATCTATCACCAACGTCATTATACGCTGAAACAAAAGTAGGGTTGGAGAAATTTCTACTTGAGAACATTTCAAACTCCATAATATTACGTTGTGCCACTGCATACGGATTATCGGAGGGAAGAATGCGCTTTGATCTTCTATTAAGTGAATTTATCAAGGATGCTTGGATATGCAAAGAGATCAATGTTTTCATGCCACAGGTACATAGGCCTCTGGTTCACATAAGCGATATATCAGAAGCTATAAAATTATGCATTAAAAAGACAATCAACACGCCCAAAGTCTTCAATGTTGGTTCTAATGATCAGAATTTCACTAAACGCGATATTGCTGAAAGAGTTGCTGCACACCTAAATGTACCAATTAAAATAATTGAAAAAGAAGACAAAAGAGATTACACTGTAAGTTTTGACAGAATTAAAGACGAATTAGGATTTAAAACAAAATTCAATATTGATTATGGTATTAAAGAGATGGTATCAGTATTGAAAAATAAAGAATTTGATCTTAACCAATCAAATGTATGACTGACTTGGAATTCATACCACAATTCATTCCATATTGGGGTGATAAAGAACGAGAATCAGTATTAAAAATTTTAGATAGTGATTATCTAAATGAGCATAAAACAGTACGAGAATTTGAAAAGAGGTTTTCTGAGTTTGTAGGTGCACGTTTTTGCGTTACTGTGACCAGCGGTACTACCGCTCTTTATTTAGCATTAAAGAGCATCTACCAAAAACACAAGCCACATAAGATCCAGGTTCCAGATTATGCGGGTATTTTTGTTGCTAATGCATGCACGCAGGCAGACATTAATCCAATTTTGACAGATGTAAACAATAATGGCTCTTTATCCAAAAATGATGGAGAGTATTTTGTCGTTCATTCAAACGGAAGGCTTGGTTCAGTACAAATGCTAGAAGATTGTGCTCAAGCAATTTCGTACCATACAAAAAATTGTGTTAGTTGCTATTCGTTTGCAAGCACAAAACACCTGACAACTGCTGGGCAGGGCGGCGCCATTTGTTGCGATGACGAGGAAATATTTGATAAATTAACTAGATTAAAAGATCTAGGAAGAAACGATAGGCAGAATCTCAAACCAATGAGTGATAATTTTGAATTTTGGGGGATTAATTCAAAATTCACTGAAATGCAGGCAGCATTCGGTTTGGTTCAGTTAGAAAAGCTTCCCAGAAGATTAGATAGATTGAAGAAAATGTACAGAATCTACAATGATGAATTGAAAAATTGTAAAGGAGTAGAGTTTTTTGATGAAGAACCAAAATGGTATATCGACATTCTAGTAAAAGATCCTCAAACCATGATAACAATACTTAAGAAACACAACATACAAGCAAGAAGATTCTACAAGCCATTACATATGCAACCACTTTACAATATAACAATACATACAGATGAATTCAAAAATAGTATAGATCTGTACAATAAGGGATTATGGTTACCATCCACAACCAACTTAACCGATGAACAGATATTATACGTCTGTAAAACAATAAAGGAATCAATTGATAAGTAGAATTAATGGAAAGATTTTTGAATAACTGAACGAGAGCTCAGATATGTCTTCTAATAACAATTTCTGGAAAGAACGAAGAATTATAGTTACTGGCGGTGCAAGTTTCATTGGGAGTCATTTAGTAGACAAACTAGTTTCATTAGGAGGTAAGATAACAGTAGTAGATGATTTGAGTACAGGTAAAATGGAAAATCTATCAGAATCAATAAACAAAATAAAATTTGTTAAGATGGATTTAGAATACTGTACAAAATCAGATATTGACAAAGTTTTTCAGGACACAGATATTGTTTTTCATTTGGCTGCAGATCATGGAGGACGTGGATATATAACGACTCATCCAGCAGATGTTTGTTCTAGTTTTGCAGTAGACCATCATGTTTATGAGGCATGTTCCGACACAAATGTACAGAGAGTAATTTTTTCTAGTAGCGCTTGTGTCTACCCAACAGAGCTGCAAAAAGATGTTGGTTCCGATTACAAACTTAAAGAAACAGACTCTGATATCAAAAATCTTGATGGATATATGAGTGCAGACATAGAATATGGATGGGCTAAATTGATGAGCGAAATGCAGATGAATTCATTTAAAAAACAATACGGATTACATGGTTGTCCAGTTAGATTTGTGACTGCTTATGGTCCAAGAGAGAATGAAACCCATGCAATTATTGCGTTAATATACAAGGCTGTAGAAAAAATGGATCCATATGAAATATGGGGCAATGGTCAACAAGAAAGAGATTTCACCTATGTAGAAGATATTGTAGATGGGACTATGCTTGCAGCAGAAAAAATTACAGATATGACTCCAATCAACATAGGAACTGGAAAGAGATACAAGATGGTTGAAGTGGCTGATCTAATATTTAAGATATTAGACTGGAGGCCAAAAGACCTAAAATTCGATGCAACAAAACCAACTGGAGCAGTATCTAGAGCCTTAGATAACACTAGAGCAAAAGAGTTCATGGGATGGACACCAAAATACACCTTAGAAGAAGGATTAAGAAAGACAATACAATGGTATGTTAAAACTCACAGGATGGAGGGGCGTGTTGATCAGAACATATTACTTGAAAATAATCCCACAAAATGAGTATAGAATTAATGACATAGTAGATGAAAAAATCACAGTATAAAATTTTTACAAGCATTGGCCAATTTACTTGTATAATATGAAAAACCTATTTTTTAATTTTAATGACTTGAGTAAAATAGGTAAGAATTCAATCATAGGCAAAACTGTTAGAATAAGGTATCCTGAGCTTGTTTCAATAGGAGATAACTGTATTATTGATGATTTTACCTACATATCGACAAAATTACAATTAAAAGACAATGTACATATTTCATCTGGATGCAAATTAATTGGTGGAAAAAAATCATCCATCATTATGGAATCATTTTCTACTACAGCACCTAACGTTGTTTTGGCTGCTGGAAATGACGATTATATTTCTGGCATAGGTTCTCCCACAGTACCTGCTGAATTCAAGGGTAAAGTGACCTATGGAGATATTCGTTTGGGTGAATTGACTATAGTTGGATCAAATTCAGTTATTTTACCGAACGTTAATCTTAATGACGGTTCAGCTTTAGGAGCTCTATCGTTAGCCAAATCAGATTTACAAGAATGGTGGCTTTATGCTGGTATTCCGGCTAGAAAAATAAAAAAGAGAAATAAAAAAAAGATTTTAAAATTAAGAGAGGAGTTTTTGTCTAAAAATAGAATTAAAAGATAACTCATTTAGTGGCACATGATAAAGACTAATGCGAATAAATTACTTCTTCCATTAATTCAATAAGAGATTCAACAGCTTTATCATTAGTTAAATTTGTCATTGTATGCTGCCTTCCTTTATTTGCAATTTTTTCCCATTTAGAATCATCACTTGTTTTAAGAAATTCTTCAAATCTGTTCTTGTAATTATGTTCATCTATAAAAATAGCATTTTCGTTATCTTTGAATCCTAATGATTTTGCGTCCATGTTCTTGTCAGAAACTTCCATAAATGTCAAACATCCTGCAGCAGTAATTTCTAGATATTTGATTACTGCATAATGTGTAGAGGCCGCTATTGCTGCCTTATAAGAGGACAGATAGGTTGGGTAGTCTTTATGAACATATGAATTTCCTGAGAAACCTGAATAATCAACATAAGACAGATTGTTGCAAATGGTTCTAAGTTTGTAAAAATACCATGAAGATTTACCATGATTTAAAATTGCATTTGCTATTCTAGATTTCAGTTTTGGGTTTCCAACATTACCAGAGTTAAGTATTTTATTACCAATTCTCTCGTTGAACGGTTTTATTTTCTCATATAATTGCGGTTCGAGCCCAGCCAAAATATACTTGAATTTGAATTCTTTTGGGTAGAACTTGTGGAAATATTCTGAAGTCATAGGACCGAAATAATATTTTATTTGATGAGATTTATGAAAGCTTAATCTATTATATTTTTTAACTGTGTAAGGATCTCCAGTTCTAGATATTACTGGAATTTTTGTTTCGTTAATAGAAACAAGTTTATCAGGAATGTGTGGAGATCTATTATCTGGTAATAGAATTATATCAAATTTATTTTTTAGAATTGATACATCAAATTTATTTTTTGTACAAAAAAACTCTAATTCTAGCTTAGAATTTCGTTGCAAAGCATGCATAAAAAAATAATACAGAGTATTATCTCGATGATCTTTTGAAAAGAAACGCCAGTCTTCACGATAAACTATCGCTACCCTAATTTTGTCTACCAAATTTCTATTTGTCAACATTGCATTGTCATTAATATTGGTTTTTCTGAATTAAAATTTAAAAAGTTCTTATGATATACAAAATAATAGAAATTACAAATATGAAAATTGGAATTATCTCTGATACACATGATGATATTTCCAATACAAACAAAGCAATAGATATTTTCAAAGAAAATAATGTAGAAGCTGTGTTGCATGCAGGAGATATTATTTCACCACCAATAATTTTAGAATTCAAGAGACTGACAGATCTAGGGATAAAGTTTTTCGGTATTCTTGGCAATAATGATGGTGAAGAACAAGGATTAAAGTCAATGTTTAAGCAGATAAATGGAAATTTTCTTGGAGTAGAAGGAAAAATTGACATTGATGATCTAAGAATTGGAATTTATCATGGACAGGATTTGAAAAAGAAACAAAAAATGATTGATTCTGGAAAATTTGATGTTTTTATTTATGGACATACCCATACAAGAGATCCACAAGAAGAGAGACCCAACTATCAAGGCAAGACATTGGTATTAAATCCTGGCTCTGCTCACAGAGCAGAAAAATCCTTAATGTCTAATCGATCATATTTCAAAGAGCCGTCAGTTTTGATTTTCGATACGGTATCAAAGGAAATAAAATTTCATTATTTATAGCATAATACTTCATCTAAGTTGTTTAGTGCCAAAATTTTTCCTAGTCTATTTTAAAGATCTTTATAGGTTGTTTGTGATTTAAACTCGAGTCATAAATTTTTGTAAGAAATGAATATTTTGATTCGTTATAGTAAATGTCGTTAAGAAACTCTTGCGAATTATTATCGAAAACGATTAGATGTGTTAATCCCAAGTTTTCTTTCTCTTGCATAATTTGATCAATGCTGTTGAAATTATTTAGAGATATTCTTTTTATATTATGCGTAGTTTTTTTATTTTCGTCTAATGTAAGTAGTTGTGGCCATGACTGAGACAATAATGCAGGTTTTAGATATTTCCCTCCTTCGTAAGAATTTATGCTTTGAACATTATTTATTATGAATTTGGAGTCAACAAATTTCTCTCTTTCAATTTCATAATCAATTTTTTGCCATTCTAGATAAATAGTTGATGAGAAAACGATGATCACGATCATTACTAACAATAATTTTGTTTGTGTTTTTCCATCAATATTATAAAACGAGTAAGAAGATACTATACAGTAGATAGGCAGTAAGACAAAGAGATATCTAATTTCTTGAATATCACGTATGTACGCATAGATAGATGTGACTGATAAGAACACTGAGAATATCAATAATTCAAGAACTTTTTTTTCTCTAATCTTTAGTATCTGGAATATTCCTAACGGTATCAATATTATAAATAGCGGAAATGCGATCCATGCAAGATAAACAGCAAATTTAAAAAATCCATGAGAAAAATTCAGTCCCAATTGATTTGAGTTAATAAGTACTGTTACCGCCCCCTCATTTTTTCCGATTGATCCGACGGTATGACTTAGTATGCCATCACTACCATTATTGACAACTCTTAGTAAAGATGTAGGAATGATAGTTATTACAAATAATCCAACATCTGCAAGATAGTTTTTTAGACTTGTGTAAGTTGTTTTGTATTTTAAGAAAAAAATTATAGACAATGGAATTAAGAGGAGTAGCCCCTCATATCGTACAATCGTAGCTAGTCCAGCCATAACAAATGACAGATATATCAGATATGACTTCTTACTGTACAACAGATTAATGCTATACACTTCAAGAAAGAGAAACAGTGGTTCTGTTATACCAAGTAAGGAATTTTGGACTATATTGGGCTCAAAGATAAACAGCGAACTACTAAAAAGAGATAGAGTGCTGTTAAGAAATTTTCTACATAATAGATAAACAGGGATTATTGTTAAAACAGAGATTATAATTGAGACGTATCTTTGTACATCCATTAGAAAAAACATATCATTTTGATTAAAGAAATAAAAGAATATAGAAAGAAATATTGACCAGCCATCATTTGTCATTAATATCCCAGTTGGAAATTCTCCGTTTTGCGCAATTGATGCTGCAAACATGAAATAATCAATACCGTCTGCAGCTATTGGAACATTAAATGGAAAATAATAAATTCTGATTATCAGGCTTATTCCAATCAAAATTGGAATGATTATTTTGGGATTGAGTTCCGCAATGTCTTTTTTTATGAATAATTTGTTTAGAGTGTTCAATTATTATGTTGTCCTGCTCTCTGAATTTTAATTTTCTATTTCAGAAAGGATCTTTTCAAGTGCAAAATTAGTTACCTCGTGTTTTTTTGCTGATTTATCCAATATAACATCAAATTGTCCAAGACCAAGCTGCGTCAGTTTTTCATTTACGATTTTTCCGTATGGAGATTTGCTGTATATTTCTGCTTGAAAGCAGCAAGGATCATTGTAGTTGAAAAATTGGATTGATTTTCTATTTTCTCCATATCCATCCATAACAAACAATTCTTCATAGCTTACTATCTCATAAAAATCAATGAGTGTCTGTTCATAATCTCCGAGATCAGATACTGTATGTCTCATGTAAAAAGGAAAAGCGCCAGCTATTGGATAACTATGAGAGATCCTTGGATCCAGTGCAGAATATACTATTGTGGTCCATCCTCCTCCAGATATACCCATCATGTGTATGTATTGATAATCATAATTCTTTTCGATATAATTTAGTGTAACGGTGATTGGCTCAATAAAGAATTTTATCGGATGGAAAAACTCATTGTCAATTATTGTGAGATGATTATGTGTGGCTAATTTTAATTTTCCAAAATTTATTGTATCTACTATAGGTTCATTGTTTCCTTCACGCATAGGCATGGAGAATACCAATACAGAGTATCCATTATCCAAAAAAAATTGAATAACATTTTTGGAATCAGAAATTGATTGTTCAGCGTGACCTTGGTGATAAATTATGAGATCATTTTTTTGGTTTTTTGCGTGGAAAAGATATGATGTTGAAACCATTTCTGATTCTTTAGATTTTAAGAACTTGTTTTCGTTTTTACCAAAATCCATGAGGATCGTAAATTTGTCAACTTTCTCTAGGTTTTTGATGTTGTCAAAATTATCCATTTTTATTCCTAGTTCAATATTTTCTGGATTTTGGGTAGGAAAACCTGATCCCATCCAAACATAGTTAATCATATCATGTCTTTTTTGTTGCAATTCCTCTTCTGAATTAATAGAGATTCTTTCCAGTATACGACGCTCGTTATCATAGATTTGTTTAGGATTTGTTTGCTGGTTGTTTGGCGTTACTAAATTTGGCTCTAAAATTTCTAATTTATCAAACGGGATAATTTTGTAATACCCAATAAAGATTCCACACACAAATGCAAAAATTGTAATTATTGTAGCTGATACATACCAACGATTCATTAGATAGATACAGCCTCTGTTAATGCAACAGTCTTCATCAATTCATCACTGCGTTAGTATGAATATCGCTATATAATTATGATTTAGGTAGATATTATCCATTCTAAATAGCACAGATTAGTGCATATGAAAATAGTTACATGTATTTTGTTGATTTTTAATGAAAGGATTAGTACCATAAATCAATTATGAGATATAATAGATCCAATTATTTACAAACATGTAATTTGTAGTTTAAAAGTGAAATGAAAGACAGAATTTCAAGCTCCATATCGTGTGGAGGAACAAATTTCAAATTCTATTCTCACAACAAATCACTAGATCTTCCCATGTACATTTGTCAGACTTGTCATCTTTATGTGACTGGAGAATCATCCACGGAGACTGAAGCAAAAATAAGCAATTATTACGACGGAGAATTTTGGGATAATGCAAGAAAAGAAGGATTGAATGACGATTATTCCGATTCATATTCTCGTGGTAGAGTTAGGTTGTGGTCATCCCAATTCAAGTATTGTAAAAAATATATCAAATCTAATTCCAAAATTCTGGAAATTGGAAGCGGTCATGGAGAAGCGATTAAACAATTTGACATGTTGGGATTTCAAGTAACTGGAATTGAACCAGATAACAAAAACGTTGAGAATATTAGAAAGACTCTAAATCACAGTACAATAATAAATGACAAGGCTGAAACTTTCCACCTTGAATCAGAGTTTGATTTAATTTGGATTAGTCATGTATTTGAACACTTGACGAAACCAATAGAATTTCTTCAAAATATTAAAAAAAATCTAAAAAAAGACGGACTTGTTTTCATCGAAGTTCCTAATGTAGAGAAAAAAAACGATCATAGAAAATTCATCAATACTCCTCACGCATACAATTACTCAAAGTTATCCTTGAATAACATAATAAGGAAGCAGATTAT
>Ga0233425_10004142_pt1 | contig 24830 bp, 22 predicted proteins | sample Watercolumn_Towu_2_FD_181712 | JGI IMG/M metagenome (GOLD analysis project Ga0233425, IMG submission 181712) | Freshwater microbial communities from Lake Towuti, South Sulawesi, Indonesia - Watercolumn_Towuti2014_140_MG | ecosystem: Environmental > Aquatic > Freshwater > Lake | place... | reverse complement strand
ACAGGATTGGAGCGATCTCGTCGTGAGCGCGCCGCCGCTCTACATCCAGGAGAAGGTGCTCCCCAAGGCCCTCATCGACGACCTTCGCCGTCAGACGGACCGGGCCGCGAAGGACGGCCGGGAGTATCAGCACGACCTTTTTCATGCCTTCAACGGCGTGCCGGAAGGGGCCGACAAGACCGACTTCTACCACCACGACCAGAACTGGTCGAACCGGATGATCCTGGGCGACTCGCTCCAGGTGATGGCGAGCCTTGCCGAGCGCGAAGGGCTACGAGGCAAGGTGCAGTGCATCTACTTCGATCCCCCGTACGGCATCAAGTTCAACTCCAACTTTCAGTGGAGCACGACGAGCCGTGACGTGAAGGACGGCAAGGCCGACCACATCACCCGCGAACCGGAACAGGTGAAGGCGTTTCGGGATACCTGGCGCGACGGGATCCACTCGTACCTGACGTATCTGCGGGATCGGCTGACCGTCGCTCGCGATCTGCTCACGGAGTCGGGCTCGATTTTCGTACAGATCGGCGATGAGAACGTGCATCGGGTCCGCGGCCTTATGGATGAAGTGTTTGGAGACGAGAACTGCATCAGCACAATCGTATTTTCAAAGACATCCGGATCGACTGGTGATTTTCTTGGCCCAACATTCGATCTGATTCTGCGGTACGCGAAGCGAAGAGACACGGTGCGACATCACAAACTACTGCGCCACAAGGCGGCAGGGCAGCGAGGCGGGACGGGCTATCGCCAAGTGCAACTCAGGGACCTTTCGCGGCGAGGCATGACGAGAACGGAGTTGGAGGACCCAACATGCTTACCTTCTGAGTCCCGAATCTATTTCCGAGACAATCTGACAAGCCAAAGTATCGGCAGGGAGAAAGGCGAGGGCGCCGCTTCGTGGTTTGGCGTTGATTTTGAGGGTCGCACAATCAAACCCTCGCCCACCGTGCGCTGGAAGACGAACGAGGCTGGCTTCGCTCGCTTGATTAGGGCCAATCGCGTGGAAGCAAGCTCAGGAAGCAATCTTGGATACATAAGGTTTCTTGAGGACTACCCGGCTTTCGAATTGACGGACATCTGGGCCGACACCCTTGGCCAGAATCAATTCGGTGGGCCAAAGACATACGTCGTACAAACGGCTCTTTCTGCCGTTGAGCGATGCCTTCTGATGGCCACCGACCCCGGTGACCTCGTCCTTGATCCCACATGCGGCAGCGGCACCACCGCCTACGTCGCCGAGCAGTGGGGCCGTCGCTGGATCACGATCGACACGTCACGAGTCGCACTCGCCCTCGCCCGTGCTCGGATCATGGGCGCCCGCTATCCCTACTATCTGCTCGCCGATTCGCGCGACGGCCAGAAGAAGGAGGCGGAGCTCACCGGCACCGCTCCCTCGACGCAGCCGACGCACGAAAACGTCCGCCTCGGTTTCGTTTACGAGCGTGTGCCCCACATCACGCTCAAATCGATCGCCAACAACGCCGAGATCGACGTCATCCACGAGAAATGGCAGGCCACGCTCGAACCGCTTCGCGAGTCGCTCAACAAGGCATTGAAGAAGAAGTGGGAGGAGTGGGAGATTCCCCGAGACGCCGAGGCTGGCTGGTCTGCCGACGCGAAGAAGACCCATTCCGAATGGTGGGCGGCCCGGATCGCTCGGCAGAAGGAGATCGATGCTTCGATCGCCGCCAAGGCCGAGTGCGAATACCTCTACGACAAGCCCTACGAAGACAAGAAGAAGGTCCGCGTCGCGGGGCCCTTTACTGTCGAGAGCCTCTCGCCTCACCGTGTTCTCGGGGTGGATGAGAACGACAACCTGATCGACCCCGTGAAGAAAACCCGGGCTGCGAGCGAGGCCGACCGATCCTTCGAGCAGATGATTCTGGAGAACCTCAAGACTGCCGGCGTGCAGCAGCCCCAGAAAGCCGACAAGATCGACTTCTCATCGCTCGTGCCGTGGCCGGGCGAGCTCATCTGTGCCGAGGGCCGGTATGCGGAGGCGGGCGCGGAGCGTCGGGCGGCGATCTTCATCGGCCCGGAGTTCGGCACCGTGTCGCGGGCCGATCTGGTCGCGGCGGCCCGGGAGGCAGCCGATGCCGGGTTCGATGCGCTGGTATCGTGCGCCTTCAACTACGAGGCCCACGCGACCGACTTCACGAAACTCGGCAGGATTCCGGTTCTCAAGGCCCGGATGAACGCCGATCTCCACATGGCCGAGGATCTCAAGAACACGGGCAAGGGCAACCTGTTCGTGATCTTCGGCGAGCCCGACATCGATCTCATGCGCGACGGCGACATGCTCCGGGTGAAGATCAACGGCGTGGACGTGTTCCATCCGAACACGGGCGAGGTTCGCAGCGACGGTGCCGACGGCATCGCCTGCTGGTTCATCGACACCGACTACAACGAGGAGAGCTTCTTCGTTCGCCATGCGTACTTCCTCGGGGCCAACGACCCGTATGGCGCCCTGAAAACGACGCTCAAGGCCGAGATCAACCAGGAAGCGTGGGAGAGTCTCAACAGCGACACGTCCCGCCCGTTCCCGAAGCCGAAGTCGGGCCGGATCGCGGTGAAGGTCATCAACCACCTCGGCGACGAGGTGATGAAGGTGTTTCGGGTGTAGACTCGATCTCGATTTCGTGGAACCCTCAGGTGCAATTTCCCCGTGGCCAAACCTTTGCTGTCCACTGCTATCGATACGGGGCACCAGTTTCCGACGCTCGCACGTGCGCCGATCGTCGAGGCCGTCGTGGAGTGGCGAGCCGAGCCCACGGTCACGACCGCATCCGCGGAACTGCGGCCGAGCTTGGAGCGATCGTTCCCGGGCTACTCGATCCAGCCCTTGCGCCATGTGCACGCGACCATCGCTGGCGACGAGAACGGCGTTCAGTTATCCGAAACGTCCGAGCAGACGGGCTTTCGAATCGTTTCCGATGACGAGCGAATCGTGTGTCAGATTCGCCCCAACTGTCTGGCGGTGAGTCGCCTCGAGCCGTACACGGGATGGGATGAGTTTCTGCCAAGGGCCAAGCCGTTTCTTGACGTATTTCTGGCCTGCTTCAAGCCAACCCATTACAGCAGGCTCGGAGTGCGCTCGATCTCGAAAATTGCGTTCGGACCGGGAGACGCCGCGGGCAAGGTATTCAAGGCCGTAGCGAGGCCCTGGAAGGATTTCGGCCTCGAATCGACGTCGTTCTTTCATCAAGATACGGTGCGATGGCCCGGGACGGCGTACAGTGTTCGACTGGTTCGGGCAATGGAACCGGGCGAGCCTGGTGATTTTCCCGTTCTGTTTCTGGACGTTGACATTTCCCTGGAGGCGACGGTCCAACTGGACGGTGCTGACTGGAGCATGAAGGAGATGCGATATCTCAAGAACCGTGTCTTTTTCTCGACCGTGAGAAACGCGAAGAAGCGGTTTGGCGTCAGGAGGTGATACGTGTCACCGAGCCTTTGTCGGATGCAGTTTGGAGCGGGCCCCGATGCCCGACGTCTCGCAGCGCTCGCGCAGCGAAACGTGAGGCGCCAGCGCGATGCGCTGACGTTTGCACGAACGAGCGGACGGTCTCGCCAGCCTGCCAGAGACATCCTCTTCGAGGCGTGGGCCGAGTTTGCGGACGAGAATTGGGACGGAGAGGGGGCTCGAGCCGTTTCGTCTGATCGCCTCCGGTCGGCTGTCGCGCTCGTGGATGGCTTGCCGCTGACCATTCCTGTCCCGGAGGCATGTGGAGACCGAGATGGCGACTTCAGTCTCGAGTGGTACCGCGGCCCGCGGCGAGACGTCAGCGTGAGTATCGGCGCCGACGGAGTGCTGCACTGGGCTGCCTTGATCGGCGACGACGACCTCAGAGGCTCATGGCGATACTCGCCCGAGGCGGGCGATGACGTGCCCGAGATGCTCCGCATCATTCTGGCCCGCCTCTATCGGGGATGACGGAGGACGATCGGGCATGTTGGACGCCGCTGCCGTTCCCGACGTCACGGATGACGAGTTGTTGGCCCGCTTCGTGACAGTGAAGAAGTGGGTACGAGCCGACGGCACATTGAAACACAACGAGCTCATACCGCCTGGGTCCGGAAAACTCTCCGTCATGAGGCACGTTCAGGCAACGGAGGATGAGATCTGGACCGAAGGTCGCGAAGTCGCTCGGCTGCGTGCGAAGGATCTCGTCGGGCGGGTTGACTTGAACGCCGGCGAATGCAGGCGGACCGGGCTGGAGGTGATCAAGTCGCCGTTGGACGTCGATCCGCCGTCGAAACCCGAGCCTCGACGCATGCTTGCGAATCCAAACCACGCCGATCTGGTCTATCCGCTTTCTGATCCGGCCAATCCCGGTGCGCCCCTCCCGAAAGCCGATCGAATGGCCATCGCGAAGGCGTTGCTGGCGAACGGCGTTCAAGTGCTTCGGGTGCCAGTCGATTCTGGTGAGTCTACGACCAGGGCCTAGGCCCCCCCCGCCTTCGCGTCGTGTCGATCGCACGGGTCGGCTCTGCCCGCGACGAAACGAGCCAGGCCCCCGGGCGAAGACGAATCTCGTGCCCTGATCCTCGAGGAACGCGAAGGCGAACCGGCAGAAGTCGTCGAACTCACTGGTGGCCATGGTCGCGCACCGGCTGCCGCGCGGCGGCGGTCCGTCGGATCCCCAGGGCGATGGCAAGGCTCTTGGGATGGTCGTCATCGGGGAAGACGGCCACGTTCATGAGATCGGACGTGAGAAGGGCTTCGCCGATCGCGATCGACTCCTCCGCGCTCATGTTCCGAAGGGTCTCGAAGCGCTCAGCTTCGGCTTGCTGCTCGTAGGATCTCCGGTTCGTGATCATGATGAGAGCATACCCTGTCGAACACGCATGGGCCCCGCGGCCACGGTCCGCATACAACCGTGCCATGACCCCGACTCTCGATTTCGCCGAGCGAACATGACCGTGTCCGCCCCCCGCCACGCCTACGTCCACGTGCCGTTCTGCCGGCACCGCTGCGGCTACTGCGACTTCACGCTCGTCGCCGGACGCGATGACCTCGTGGAACGCTTCTTCGAGGCGCTCGCCGTCGAACTGCGACGGGTCTCGGTCGTGCAGGAGTCGGGAGGCGAGCCGGCGTGCCTGGAACTGGCCACGCTCTACCTCGGTGGCGGCACGCCGTCGCACCTCGGCCCCGCCGGCCTCGAACGTCTCTTCGCGCTGCTCCACACGCATCTCAAGCCGGTCGACGGCGCGGAGGTGACCGTCGAGGCCAATCCACTCGACGTCACGCCGGAGTTCGTGAGCGCGTGCGCGCGGTCGGGCGTCACCCGCGTGAGCCTCGGCGGCCAGTCGCTCGACGCGGCCACGCTCGTGGCCCTCGACCGCGATCATGCGCCCGACGACGTCCGCCGCGCGGCCGAGCTGCTTCTCGCAACCGGCTTCACCGTGAGCCTCGACCTCATGACCGCGGCGCCGGGCCAGTCACTCGCCGCCGTCGAGCGCGATCTCGCCGCCGCCACCGCGCTCGGCGTGCAGCACGTCTCGGTCTACTGCCTCACGTGGGAACGCGGAACGGCTTTCGATGCCGCCCGCCGCCGGGGCACGCTCGTCCCCGCCGACGAGTCGCTCGAACGCGCGATGTTCGAGACCGCGATCGACCGGCTCGAAGCCGCCGGGTTCGAGCACTACGAGGTCTCGAACTTCGCCCGGACAGGCGCGCGTTGCCGTCACAACGAGGCCTACTGGGACTGCCGCCCCTGGGAGGCTTTTGGACCCGGTGCCGCCCGGTTTGACGGCCGCACCCGGATCACGAACCATCGCTCCACGACGACCTGGATGAGCCGCGTGCTCGCGGGCGACGACGCCACGGGTGACACCGACGCGATGACCGACGAGGCGGCGGCTCGGGAACGGATCGTGGTGGGCCTCCGGCGTCGCGACGGCCTCGATCGCGACGCGTTCCACGCAGCGAGCGGGTTGTCGGTCGACGACCTCGCGGGCTCCGCGATCGCCCACTGGGTGGCCGCGGGCCTCGCCAGCGACGACGGCCGCCGCGTGCGGCTCACTCGCGCGGGGCTTCTCGTGTCGGATGGCCTGTGGCACGAAATCCTGGCGCCTGGGCCGCGCTGAGCCGCCGGCCGATCCCGCCCGGGCCCCCGTCAGCCCTTCGAAAGGGCGTTCGTGAGGTCGAGGATCGCCTTCTTGCCGTCGGCGAAATACATGAGCGTGTTGTCGGCCGCGAACAGGGGATTGGGGATGCCGGCAAAGCCCGGCGAGAGCGACCGCTTCACCACCACGACCGTCCGCGCCTTGTCCACGTCGAGCACGGGCATGCCGGCGATCGGGCTCTTGGGATCGGTGCGTGCCGCGGGGTTCACCACGTCGTTGGCGCCGATCACGATCGCCACGTCGGTCTCGGGGAACGTGGGATTGATGTCGTCCATCTCGCGGAGCTTCTCGTACGGGATGTCGGCCTCGGCGAGGAGCACGTTCATGTGGCCCGGCATGCGACCGGCGACGGGATGGATGGCGTATTCGACCGTCGCCCCGCGCTTCTCGAGGGCGTTGGCCAGTTCGCGGACGGCGTGCTGCGCCTGCGCGACGGCGAGGCCGTAGCCCGGCACGATCACCACGCGGTCGGCCCCTTCGAGCACCATCGCGATCTCCTCGGCACTGGCGCTCTTTACCTTGCCGGCGTAGATGTCGTCGCCGCCGGCCGCGGCGGTCGAGGTGCCCAAGCCTCCGAACAGTACGCCCACGAGCGAGCGGTTCATCGCCTGGCACATGATCGCCGTGAGGATGAGGCCCGACGCACCCACGAGCGAGCCCGCGATCACGAGCACGTTGTTGTCGATCACGAATCCGGCAGCGGCGGCGGCGAGGCCCGAGTAGCTGTTCAAGAGGCAGATCACGACGGGCATGTCGGCCCCGCCGATCGGCAGCGTGAGCGTGCAGCCCAGCGCGCTGCCCACGATCACGAGCAGCCAGTAGAGGAGGTTCGACGTCGGATAGGCACACAGCCCCGCGATCAGGGCGAGTGTGGCGATCGCGAGTCCGAGGTTGATCAGGTGGCGGTTGGGGTCCGTCCAGGCTTTCTTGAACCGCGGCAGCTCCTCGAGCTTGGCGAAGGCCACGAAACTGCCCCAGAACGTGACCGCGCCGATCAGCCCCGTGAGCGCGGTTGCGATCGCGAACTGCGACCACGGCGCGAGCTGGGTTTCGGCCGCCTTGACCGCGGCTGCATTCGTCTCGCCGGTGAGCTTCGCCGCGGCCGTCATGCTCCAGAGCTCGGCCCCGGCCACGAGCGACGACGCCGCGCCGCCGAAGCCGTTGAGCAGGGCCACCATCTGCGGCATGCCCGTCATCGGGTACTTGATCGCCATCGTGGCGCCGATCGCGGCGCCAATGATCCCCGCCACGGCGAGCATCACGATCGGTGTGGCTCCGCGGGCCGCCACGCTCTGCACCACCGGCTGCTCGAAGCACGCGGCGAGGATGGCGATCGCCATGCCGACGGCGCCGAGGTAGTTGCCCTTCACGGCCGTGCGCGGGCCGGTCATGAGCTTGAACGCCACGATGAACAGCATCGAGGCGGTGAGATACGCGAGATTGATCCAGGCTTGGCTCGACATGCGGGGCTACTTCTTCTTCGGGTTGAACATTTCGAGCATGCGGTGGGTCACCACGAAGCCCCCCACGACGTTGATCATGGCGAGCACCACCGCGAGGAATCCCAGGAGCGTGCCGAACCGGGTGGCGAGCGACCCGGCGACGACGATCGCCCCCACGGCCGTGATCCCCGAGATGGCGTTGGAGCCGCTCGTGAGCGGCGTGTGGAGCCGCTGCGGCACCTTCGTGATCACCTCGAAGCCCACCCACATCGCCAAGAGGAACACGGTGAGCAGGCGGATGAACCGCGTGGCCGGGTCCACGGCCGCGGCGTCGGCCGAGGCGAGGAGGATCGGGAGGAGATCGGAAAGCATGACGGCGCTCCGGGCGGGTGGTTCAGGTGGTGGGCGGAGTGGCGGGCGCCTCGAGTGGCGGCAGCCCCGCCCGCTCGCGGATCTTCGGGTGCACGACATCACCGCCGCGGCACACGAGCGTGTCGCGACAGATCTCGTCGCCCGTGTTCACGTCGGGCAGCCCCTCCTTCACGAGGTGCGTGAGGAACGTGACCACGTTCTTCGAGAACAGCTGGCTCGTGTGGACGGGCGCCTCGGCGGGGAGGTTCGTGGGGCCGAGGATCGTGACGCCGTCGAGAACGACGGTCTCGTCGGGGGCCGAGCCCTCGCAGTTGCCGCCACGCTCGGCGGCCGTGTCCACGATCACGCTGCCGGGCCGCATCCGTGAGACCATCTCGCGGGTCACGAGCACGGGAGCCTTCTGGCCGGGGATGAGCGCCGTGCACACGACGACATCGCTGTCGGCCACGACCTTGCCGAGGAGCTCACGCTGCTTGGCGTAGAACTCCTCGCCCATCGCCTTGGCGTAGCCGCCGGCCGTCTCGCTCGAACCGGTCTCGAGCGGCAGCTCCACGAACTTGGCGCCGAGGCTCTGCACCTGCTCCTTCACGGCCGGGCGGACGTCGTAGGCGCTCACCTGGGCGCCGAGCCGCTTGGCCGTGGCGATCGCCTGGAGGCCCGCCACGCCGGCGCCGAGAACGAGCACCTTGGCCGGCGTGAGCGTGCCGGCGGCGGTGGTCATCATCGGGAGGATGCGGGGGAGCGTGTTGGCGGCGAGGAGCACGGCCCGGTAGCCGGCGATGTTGGCCTGACTCGAGAGCACGTCCATGCTCTGGGCCCGCGTGATCCGCGGCACGAGTTCGAGCGAGAACAGGGTGGCGCCGCGTTCGGCAGCCTCGCGGCAGGCGTCGGCTGACGACAGGGGGTCGCACATGCCGATCACGATCACGCCGGGCCGGAGCCGGTCGCGGTCGGCCGCCCAGGTCGTGCCACACGCACCGCCGGCTCGCACCATCAGCACGCAGTCGGCGGCGAAGGCCTCGTCCCGCGAGACGATCGCCGCGCCGGCCGAGCGGTAGTCGTCGTCGGAGATGCCCGCGGCCACTCCGGCGCCCGACTCCACGACGACGGTGAGACCGGCCTTCGTGAGCGGCGCCACCGCGGCCGGCACGAGGGCGACACGGCGCTCCCCTGGGAACAGTTCCTTGACGACGGCAACCTTCATGCTGCGGGCCCGTGGGGTGTTCCGGTATGACGGGGGCAGATTGTGACGCGGCTGCGGCCGGCCGTCCACGACCCGGAGCATTTATCGACGCCGATGCCCGCCCGCCCGCTCACCACCGCCCCCTACGGCCACGTGCTCACGAACACGGGCATGTGGTCGCCCGACTCGCGATGGATCGTGTACGACACGCGGAGCGCGGCCGATGGCAGCGTGTTCGACGGCACGCGGATCGAGCGGGTGGAGGTCGAGTCGGGGCGGGTCGAGGTGCTCTACGAATCGCGGCACGGCGCGGCGTGCGGTGTGGTGACGTCGAGCCCGATCGACGATCGCGTGGCGTTCATCCTGGGGCCCGAACGGCCCACCGCCGAGTGGTCGTACGGCGCCTCGCGTCGGCAGGGGGTCGTCGTGCACACGAGCCGGCCCGGCGTGGCCGAGCCGCTCGAAGCGCGGGATCTCGTGCCGCCGTTCACGCCGGGGGCGCTCCGCGGCGGCAGCCATGTGCACGTGTTCTCGCCCGACGCCGCGCTCGTGTCGTTCACCTACGAGGATGCCGTGCTCGAGTCCGCGGGCGATAACGCCGCCTCGGCGAACCTGCGCACGATCGGCGTGGCCGTGTGCGGGATGAACGTGCAGGTTCCCGCCACGCATCCGCGAAATCATCCGGGCACGGCGTTCTCCGTGATCGTCGTGCCGGTCACCGGCGAGCCGCGGCCGGGCAGCGATGATCTCTCGCGCGCCTGCGAGGAGGCCTGGGTCGGAGCCGCGGGCTACCGCCGCGCGGATGGCTCGTGGCAGCGGCGCGCGCTCGCGTTTCAGGGAACGGTGCGCACACGGAAAGGCGACTCGATCGCCGAGGTGTTCATCGTTGATCTCCCCGACGCTCCTGCGTCGCTCCTCGAGCGCGGCAGCGGGCCTCTGGAAGGAACGGCCACGACGCTGCCGGCGCCACCGCGGGGCACGAGCGTGCGGCGGCTGACGTTCACGGCCGACCGGGCGTATCCCGGCATCCAGGGGCCTCGGCACTGGCTGCGGTCGAGCCCCGACGGCGAACGGATCGCATACCTCGCGCGCGACGACGCCGGCATTCCCCAACTCTTCACGGTGAGCCCGCTGGGCGACGAGCCCGCGCAGGTCACCCGCACGCCGCACGGGATCGCCAGCGCCTTCTCGTGGAGCCCGGCCGGCGAGCACGTGGCCTGCGTCATCGACGGCCGCGTGTGCCTTGTGGAGATGGCGGACGGCGACGTGGTTCCCATCACCGACGCCTGCGGGCCGCGGGCGGAGGCCTGCGTATTTTCGCCGGACGGCCGCCGGATCGCGTTCGCGGCGGTCCAGCCCGGGCTCGGCGGCCGCGGAGAGGGCTGGGCGCAGGTCTGGGTCGCGGACGTCCCGGGGTGAGGCCGGCCGTCGCCGCGGGGCCCCCGCACCAAGGAGCCGGGTTTCCTCGCGGCCCTGCCGGGCCCGCTTGCCGGTCGTCCGCGGCATTGTTAGTCTCCGGGGCTCTCGCCGCCGCCCCCTGACCCGAGCGGTTGGTGACCCGCCGCGGCCCCGCGGTCGAACCCATATTTCCGACCCCACGACACGGTTGCTCGACAGATGAAGACGTACATGGCCAAGCCCGGCGAGGTGGAGCAGCGCTGGTGGGTCGTCGATGCCAGCGGACTCCGCGTGGGCCGGCTCGCCAGCGAGGTCGCGATGGTGCTCATGGGCAAGCACCGCCCCACCTACACGCCCCATGTCGATACCGGCGATCACGTCGTCGTGATCAACGCCGAGAAGATCGAGTTCAGCGGCAAGAAGTGGCAGCAGAAGCTCTACCGCTGGTACACGGGCTACCAAGGCCTCAAGACCGAGACCGCGGAACATCGCCGCGACCGCCGGCCGGAACTGATCATCGAAGAGGCGGTGCGGCGCATGCTTCCGAAGACGCGGCTCGGCCGCAAGATGCTCGACAAGCTCAAGGTCTACGCGGGCAACGAGCACCCGCATCAGCCGCAGCAGCCCGAGCCGCTCGAACTGGGCGCCTGACACGGCGGGCGGCTCGCGTTTTCCCACCATCCACCATCGGTACTGATCAGCAGGAAAGAGGACGACGATGACCGTAGAGCAGGGAGTCAAGACGGCGCGACGAGGCGACGAGATCATCGCGACGGGGCGTCGCAAGACGGCCGTGGCGCGGGTTCGGCTTCGCCCCGGCTCCGGTGAGATCACGATCAACGGTCGCGATCTCGACGCGTATTTCCCCGCCATCAAGGACCGCGCTCTCGTCGCCGGCACGCTCGACGAGGTCGGCAAGCGTTCTGCCGTGAAGGTCGTGATCACGGTGGACGGCGGTGGCCCCACCGGCCAGGCCGGAGCCTGCCGCCTCGGCATCGCCCGGGCCCTCAAGGCCTTCGACGCCGAACTCGCCGAGCCGCTTCGCCAGGGCGGGCTGCTCACCCGTGACGGCCGCATGAAGGAGCGGAAGAAGTACGGTCTCCGCGGTGCCCGTCGCGGCACGCAGTTCTCGAAGCGCTGACTTGGATCACGTGGGCGAAGCCATCCATGGCCTTCGCCCGCTGTTTTCCGAGCGCCGCCGCTTGATCGACCGCGGGGAACGCCAAGGGTTCCCCGGGTCGATGGCCGCCGCATCCGCGCGGCGGTTCCTTGTCGCCGGCCCCTCTCGGCAGGGCTCTCCGGCGAAACGCACTCGCCCGGTTCCTCGTGGGTGCTCGATCGGGCAGTACGACCCGCACGATCGTTGCAGCCCCGGTATTCGGGCTTTTCCGGACATTTTTTGGTGCCTGGAACCGAATGCATACTAGAGGCATGGCGTCGTCTGGCGCCGATGCTGCCGCATTCGGGAGGGTCGATCATGTGCCGCCTGCGTTCGTTCGGTTTGGCTGTCGTCGTCGCCGCGGTGTCCGTCGCACCGTCCCTGGCTCGTGAGCCCGTGTCCGCGCCGCGAGAGTCGGCTGCGGTGCCACAGGACATGCTCGCCGCCGAGGCGGCGGGGCTCGTGTCGATCAAGTTCATCCCGAACGATGCCCGTTCGGCCCAGGTGATCGTCACCAATCGCTCGAATCGCCCGCTGACGCTCCGGCTGCCCGATGGCTTCGCGGGCGTCCCTGTGCTGGCCCAGTTCATCAACCAGCAGGGCGCCGGCGGTGGGGCGGGATTCGGCGCGGGAGGCATCGGCGGCGTGCCACAGAACGTCGGTGGAGGCGGCCCCGTGAACGCCGGCATGGGCATCGGCGGTGGGGGCGGTGGGCCGTTCTCGCTGCCGCCGGAACGGACGCGCACGCTCCGCGTGCCGACCGTGTGCCTCGAGCACGGCAAGCGGGAGCCGACGCCCCGGATGGAATACCGGATGACCGCCCTCGAGAGTTGCTCGTCGGACCCACGGCTTCAGGACGTGATGACGGCGCTGGCGAATGGCGTCATCTCGCAGAAGGTGGCGCAGGCCGCGGCGTGGCACCTCTCGAGCGGCCGGACATGGGAGCAACTCGCGTCGGAGGTGATCACGATGGCCGGCGGCGACCCCGACGTGCCGATGTTCGCCCCCATCGAACTCGCCGTGGCGCGGCGGTTCGTGGAAGAGGTCACGAAGAAGCATCCGCGGGCGGAAGCCTCGCCCGGCGAGTCGGCCGCCCGCTGAGCATCGCTCACGGGAGGGACGTGGTCTCCGCTCCCGCCCGCGAGCCCAGGCCTTGCCAGATCGTCGGGTCCACATCGGAACCCACCGACGTCACGGATCCGTCCATCATCGCGACGTTCACCAGACCATTGTGGTGACTGCGGGAGGTGACCACGCCACGCAGGGGGGTCGCCGAGTTGTTCGACGCGGCCGTCCGCGTCAACTCGCGGAAGCTGAAGACGTCGACGTCATAGGTCGTGCCGTTGACCGTGGCGTTGACCGCGGTGTTCGGGGGCAGGAGCGTGGTGAACCCGATGTGGAGGGTTCGGCCGCACACCCACTCGGTGTGCCCGGCCTCGGTCGAGAACGTTGACCCGCCCGTGGCGAGGGCGGCCACGTCCGTCGGCGATGCGGGGGGCGTGGCCGGCATGGTCGCGATGTCCTGCTGCCGGGGCGTCCTGGCCTTCACCTCGGCGAGGGCCAGCGTCTTGCTGAGACCGTCCACGTAACGCGTCGATCGGAACGTGGTGAACGGCGCAAACGCGCCGGTTCCCGGCGACTGGGTGGCGGGGTCATACACGAGGTACTCGCCCATGTTCAGGCCGTAGTTGATGGGGTAGTGCTTGGGCAGGCCGGTCGTCGCATCGACCACCTGCGTCGCCTTGGGGTCGGACGCGCACACGAGGACGTCCACCCGCATCGTGGCGACGGTCGTGTTGAGCGTGCCGTTCGAGGTGCCCGAGTAGGACTGGGTGAAGTCGATGTTCTTGAAGAGCGTGTCGCCCTCCATGAAGGGCAGGATCAGCGCCTGGCCCGACCAGGGGCTGCCGGTCGAGGCACCGGTAAGCGACTGTGCCGATGGCGGGAAGGCACGTCGCACGTTCTCATAGTTGTGCATGGCCACGCCGAGCTGCCGGAGGTTGTTCTGGCAGGCGGACCGTCGCGCCGCTTCCCGCGCCGACTGAACCGCCGGAAGGAGCATGCCCACGAGCGTCGCGACGATCGCGATCACCACGAGGAGCTCGACCAGCGTGAAGCCGCCGGCCACGCGTGTTTGGCGGCGAAGGCAGGTGCCGTAGAAGGCGATTTCTGACATTCTCAAACCCCTTGAAGCGGAAAATCGGACATAGAACGGATCATGAGACTCAATCTCATCGGCTTGATCTTAGCGTGCATTGTGGGTTCGTCAAGGTCCACCGGCAGGATCGTCGGGCGAGCCGTGTCTGTCCGTGGTTGCCCGCCGATGCAAGGGCGCGAAGGCCCACTTTCGTGGAGCTTTTCACCAAGGGTCTGCAAATCTTCGGGCGATTCGATACAAACCACGAAGAGGCCTTTTGACCGCGGGGGCGTGCGGCGAGGCATCGAAGAAGGAACATGATCGTGAGTCAGGCATCCAGCGAAACCTCGTCGCCGGCCTCCCGTGGGGGGGGCGACGTGATTGTCGAGGCGAGGAACCTTTCCAAGGTGTACCGCGACTTCTGGGGTCGCAGTAAGAAAACGGCGCTCAAGCCGCTCGACCTCGATGTCCGGCGTGGCGAGATCTTCGGCCTGCTCGGACCCAACGGCGCCGGAAAGACGACGACGCTCAAGCTTCTGCTCGGCCTCATCTTTCCGACGTCGGGCGAGGCGCTGATGTTCGGTCGCCAGGCGACCGACGTGTCCAAGAACGAGCGCATCGGTTACCTGCCCGAGGAGTCGTATCTCTACAAGTTCCTCGACGCGGAAGAGACCCTCGACTTCTATGGACGGTTGTTCGGCATGTCGCCCGAGGAGCGGCGGACGCGGTCCGCGGCACTCATCGAGATGGTCGGTCTCTCCCGCGACCGCAAGCGTCAACTCCGCGAGTACTCGAAGGGCATGACCCGGCGGATCGGCGTCGCCCAGGCGCTCATCAACGATCCCGAACTCGTCATCCTCGACGAGCCCACCAGCGGCCTCGACCCGATCGGCACGCGGGAGATGAAGGATCTCATCATCGATCTCAAACGGCGGGGAAAGACGGTCATCATGTGTTCGCATCTCCTCGCCGACGTCGAGGACGTGTGTGACCGGATCGCGGTTCTGCACCAGGGGGAACTCAAGGAGCTCGGTCGGGTCGAAGACCTGCTGCGTGTCACCGGCGTGACGCAGATCCGGGCGTCCGGGCTCTCGCCGGAGGCGGCCGCCGAGGTGCGGGCCACGCTCGCGCGTCTGGGCGCCGCGGATGTGGAGATCGGCAACCCACGGACCACGCTCGAAGATCTGTTCCTCGAGGTCGTCCGCGACACCGAGGCCCGACCGGGCCGCCGCGCCCGGCGGATGAACCCCGAGGGCACCGGCTCCCGGGCCGAGTGAGCGTCGTTCGCCATGGTGCTTGAAGAGGAAATCCCGAAGTTCGCGGTCTGGATCGGCCCGGCGCTCCTGCGGTTTCTCGCCGCCGCAAGCGTGGCGGGGTTGATCGCGGCGGTCGCCGTGTGGCTGGTCCAGGCGGTGATGAGCGGGCCGCTCGCGGCCGGTGATCGTGTCTACCGCGGCCTGCTCGCGGGGTTGGCCGACGTGACGGCCCCGTCGCCCCGCCGCGTGTGGGCGCTCGCCCGGCTCGCGATCCAGGAGTCGCTGCGGCGCAACGTGCTCGTCGTGCTCGCGATGTTCGCCATCCTGCTCCTCTTCGCCGGATGGTTTCTGGACCCGGCGAACGTCGATCCCGGCCGCCTCTACATCGGCTTCATCCTCGGGGCGACGAACTTCCTCGTGTGCCTCGTCACCCTCGTGCTCTCGGTGTTCAGCCTGCCTGCCGACATCAAGTCGCGGGCCATCCAGACCGTCACCACCAAGCCCGTGCGGACGGCCGAGATCGTGCTCGGTCGGATGCTCGGGTTCGCGACCGTGGGCACGTGTCTCGTGGCCATCATGGGGTTTGCGGGCTGGGCGTTCGTCGTGCGGAGCGTGAGTCACCGCCACACGGTCGATGCGGAGGACGTGTTCGACGTCACGGACCGCGACGGGGCGAAGACGGGAGCGGAAGGTCGCACGAGCCTCGATCGGGGCCACCGGCACCGTGTGGCGCTCGGTGAGGACGGCTCCGGCATCGCGGAGACGGCCCACGGCCACCGGCACCGCGTCACCGTGTCGGGCACCACGTCCGACGGACGCGTGACGTACGACGTGGGGCCGCCGCTGGGGCTCCTCGAGGCCCGTCGTCCACTGCGCGGCTCGCTGCGGTTCCTCGATCGCGAGGGCAAGCCGGCGGAGAAGGGGATCAGCGTCGGTTCCGAATGGGCGTATCGCCAGTACATCGAAGGCGGCTCGGCCGCCGCGGCGATCTGGACCTTCACGGGGGTCACGCAGGACCGGTTCCCCGATGGGTTGCCGCTCGAGATGATTCTGCGGGTGTTCCGCACCTACAAGGGGGACATCGAGGAGGGGATCCACGGGATCGTCCAGATCCGCAACCCCACGAGCAGCCTGCGGAGCGAGTCGATTCCGATCGTCGCGAAGGAGTTCACGATCGATTCGCTGGTGATCCCCCGGCGGATCAATACGGTGCTCGCCAGCGGCGAACTGAAGGAAGTCGATCTGTTCACCGACCTCGTGGCCGACGGGCGCGTCGAGGTCTGGCTCCAGTGCCTCGAACCCGCCCAGTATTACGGCGTGGCTCAGGCCGACTTTTACCTCCGGGCCGGCGACGGTTCGTTCGCGCTGAACTACGCCAAGAGCTGCGTCGGCATCTGGTTCTCGATGCTCGTCTGCACCGCGCTCGGGGTGATGTTCAGCACGTTCCTGTCGGGGCCGGTGGCTCTCCTGGGAGCGGTGGCGACCCTGCTCCTGGGTCAGTTCCGCGAGTTCATCTCGCGGCTTTTCGAGAGTCAGATCTACGGCGATGCGACCATCGCCCCCGGTGGCGGCCCGGTCGAATCCTTCTACCGGATCGTGACCCAGACGAGCATCACGATGCAGCTCGATCCCACGCCGGCGGTGCAGGCCATGAAACTCGTCGACACCATCCTGCTGCTGCCGATGCGGGTGGCGGCCGGCATCTTTCCCTCGCTTTCGGAACTCGGCACGAGCGATTTCGTGGCGGGCGGGTTCGACATCCCCTTCGACCTCCTCGCCGCCCACGGGGCCGAGACCGCCGCCTACGTGCTCGCGTTCTTCGTGGTGGGTGTGTTCTGCCTCAAGGCCCGGGAGGTTGCGTCATGACTGGTGCACCTGGATCGCCGCGTGCTCCCGCCGGGCCGTCGTGGCTGGGATTGCGGCCGGCGACGCTCCTCGCCCTCGTGGGGATCGCGGTGCTGCTCGTGCCGCTCTCGGCCCTCTCCCAGCCGGCCGACTCGTCGAGCCCGGGCGGTCTGCTCGCCCGACTGCGGGCCAAGGCCGGGCTCTCGCAGGCGAACCTCGGCGAGGTCGATCCGGCCAGCGAAACCATGCGGTTCGCCACGCTCGGACTGAAAAACATCGCCGTGACGCTGCTCTGGGACCGGGCGAATCACTACAAGAAGGTGGAGGACTGGTCGAGCCTGTCGGCGACGCTCGAGCAGATGACCAAGCTCCAGCCCAACTTCTATTCGGTCTGGGACTTCCAGGCCCACAACCTCTCCTACAACATCTCCGTCGAGTTCGACGACTACCGCGACCGCTACGCCTGGGTCATCAAGGGCATCGAGTTCCTGCGGCAGGGCATCGCCTACAACACCCGCGAACCCCGGTTGCTCGGCCGCATGGGCTGGTTCATCGGGCAGAAGATCGGCAAGTCGGACGAGACGAAACAGTTCCGCCGGCTGTTCAAGGCGGACGACGACTTCCACGACCGTGACAACCCGGATCGCACGCTGCCGGAACGGGACAACTGGCTCGTGGCCCGCGAGAAGTACCGTGCCGGGCAGGCGCTCGCCGACCGCGGCGCGCCCCTGAACACCACCGCGCTCATCTTCCACAGCGAGCCCATGATGATGTCGATCAACTACGCCCGGGCCCTCGCCGACGACGGGGAGTTCGGGGCGACGGCCAAGGAGGCCTGGAAGCTCGCCAACGAGGAACTGGGGCGGTTCGCCGAGCGCGACGTGCCCACGAGCTGGGGCGTGCCGATCCAACTGAGGCTCGGCGAGGCGGAGAAGAAGCGCGCCGAACAGATCGCCGCGGAGCTCGAGGCATTGCTGCCCGGACAGTACGCGGCGCTTCGGAAAGCCAAGGAAGAGTCGCTCACAGAGGAACAGAAGGCCGCCATGGCGGTCCCCTTGATCGAACGTTCCGACGCGCAGATGAACACCGCCGCCCTGGCGGAAAGCCAGCTCAAGGTCAGCTGGCGTGAGGTGGTCAGGAAGGCTCCGGCCGACGTCCGCCAACGCGCCGAGGAACTCCTCCGCGATCACACGCAGGCCGAGGAGCGAGCCACGATGATCGAACGCTATCGCGACATCGTGAACTTCGATTTCTGGAAGGCGACGTGCGAGTCGGAGATCACCGACCCGGCGCTCCGGGCACGTGAGCGAACCTGGCGAGCCGACAAGGAGTTTCAGGCGGCCAGGCTGCAGGCGGCCAAGCAGGCCTACGAGGAGTCGTTCGCCGCCTGGCGCGAGGTGCTCGACGCATCGTCCCTTCTGCGTCAGGATCCGTTCACGGCGCAGGATCTGGCGGAGGTCGTCGGGCGGTACCGAAAGCTCCTCGAGCAACTCGACGAGCCGTTCCCCCAGCCGTTCGTGCTTCAGGACATGCTCGATCTGGCCGGGCCGCGGCAGTAGGGTGCCGGGCGTCAGCCCTGGCCATGCACGATCCGGCTCACGAGAAGCTTGTCGATGCGTCGGCCGTCCATATCGACGACCTCGATGAGCAGGTCGCGCCATCGGACCGTATCGCCGGCGGCCGGGATGCGCTCGAGTTCCGCGAGCACCAGCCCCGACACCGTCGTGTAGTCGCGGGGCAGCGAGTCGGCCTTCACTTCCAGCCGCTTCACGAGGTCCTCGATGCCGGCGCTGCCATCGACGAGCCACGAGCCGTCGTCGCGCTGCACGAAGGCGTCGGTCTGGCCGCCGCGTGACTCGTCGTGAATCTCGCCGACGAGCTCCTCCATCACGTCCTCGAGCGTGACGAGCCCCTCCGTGCCGCCATACTCGTCGAGCACGATCGCGAGCTGGTTGCGTTCCCGCTGGAAGAGGGCGAGGAGGCGGTTGAGCGGCATCGTCTCCGGCACGAAGATCGGCCGGTGGAGCATCTTTCGCAACTCGACCGGCCAGCCCATCCAGGTCTGCCGGAGCACGTCCTTGATCGAGACGTAGCCGATGATGTGATCGAGCGAGCCTTCGTAGACCGGCAGCCGCGAATAGCCTGCCATGGCGATGGCCCCGAGGATCTCCGCCTGAGGCGTCTCGATGTCGACGGCATCGACGTCGATCCGCGGCCGCATGATGTCGCGCACCGTCCGTTCGCCGAGGCGGAGGGCCTCGGTGGCGACCGACTGTTCGACCGCCTCCAGCACCCCTTCGGCCCGGCCGGTCTCGAGAAGATGCTCGATGTCATCGACCGAGACGCTCGGTCCCGCCTGTTTGCCGGCTCCCAGGAGGAACAGCACCGCCGTCGTCGCCGTGCTCATGCCCCACACCAGCGGCGTCGTGACGCGGGCGAAGAACTGCATGGCCGGCGCCGCCATCCGGGCGAACGACTCCGCATGTCGCAGCGCGAGCCGCTTGGGCACCAGTTCCCCGACCAGGAGCGTGATGAAGGACAGCAGGAACACGAAGATGGTCAGCGCGATCGTGCGGGCCGCCGCCGCCACGGCGGGTGGGCCCTGGGCGGCGATCCACTCGGCGATTACCGCCACGATCCTGTCGCCGCCGTAGGCCGCGGCCAGCGTGCCCACGAGCGTGATCCCGATCTGCACGGTGGGCAGGAAGCGGTCGGGGCTCGAGGCGAGTTCGAGGGCCGCCGCCGCCTTGCGGTCGCCCTGCTCGGCCAGCGCCCGAAGGCGGCCGCGGCGGCTGGCGACGATCGCCATCTCGGCCCCGGAGAAGAATCCGTTGGCGAGGATGAGCGCGAAGACGATCAGGAGTTCCTGGAGCATGGGTCTCCCGGCACGGTTTCCTGCCCGGAGGATGGCCCCGGGGCCGCGATCGCGCCGGATCCGTCGCGATCGATCACGGCGAGGTTGTCGCGATGGACGACCTCGTCGTAGGGGATGGAGCCGAGCACATCGGCGATCCGCTCGGTCCGCAGGCCCGCGATGCGCCGCAGGTCGGCCGCGGGATAGTTGACCAGACCGCGGGCGAACACCCGGCCCCCCTCGTCGGTGAGGGCCACCACGTCGCCGGTGGAGAAGTCGCCGTCGATGCGGCGGATCCCAGCGGCCAAGAGGCTCCGGCCCGACGCCACGACCGCGTCCCGCGCCCCCGTATCGACAGTCACGACGCCACGGGCGTCGGCCGACCAGCCGAGCCATCGCTTCCAGGCTGGCATGGCCTCGGCCCGCCCCGTGAACAGCGTGCCGACATCCTGCCCGCGGCAGATCCGCTCCAGCACGTCGTCGTCGCGGCCGGAGGCCACGATGCAACTGCCGCCGGCCTCGGTGACGATCCGGGCCGCCGCGATCTTGCTCGCCATGCCCCCCTTCGAGAGGCCGCCGAGCCGGTCGTGGGCGAGCCCCGACACCCCGGCGTCGATCCGCGGAACGTGCCGGAGGATCGTGGCCCCGGGCTCCGACGGATGGCGGTCGAACAGGCCCTCCACATCGGACAGGAGCACGAGCAGGGGCGCGCCCAGCACGGTCGCCACGAGCGCGGCCAGCCGGTCGTTGTCGCCGAACGACGTCCGCAGTTCCTCCACGCTCACCGTGTCGTTCTCGTTGATCACGGGCACGGCCCCGTAGTCGAGCAGCGTGCGCAGCGTGTTGCGGATGTTGAGGTAGCGGGCGCGATCCTGGAGGTCGTCGGCGACGAGCAGCACCTGCGCCACGTGGCGGCCTCGGCCGCGCAGGGCCCGTTCGTAGGCCTCGATGAGGCAACTCTGGCCGATGGCCGCCACGGCTTGGAGGCGGGCGAGCTCGGTGGGTCGCCGCGTCAGGCCGATGCGGCCCATGCCCGCCCCGACGGCCCCCGAACTCACGAGCACGACCTGCCGGCCGGAGGTCGCGATCGTGTCGATCTGCCGGCCGAGCGACTCGATGCGGGCGGCATCGAGGAGCCCGTCAGGCCCCGTGAGCACGCGGGTGCCCACCTTGACCACGATCAGGTCCGCGGCGGAGACGATCTGCTGACGGATGGGATCGGTCATGGCTGTGGGGCGACGGGGGCGGACGGTCGGCGGCGCGAAACCACGTATGGTACCCGCTCGGCCCGGCCCCGGGCCAGCGACGACGGCAGCGGCGCCGCCGCCGGACGCGAGGTCCATGGAGGGTGTGGTGGACCGCCCGCTATGATTGGCCTCGCGGCAGCCGGAGGCGTCCGCCGCGAGCCCGCCCTGCCGCCCGCACCCGTCGAGGCCATCCGCCGATGAGCGAACTGCATCACGAGTGCGGCTTGGCCGCGATCTATCACCTCCCCGGCGAGGCCGCCAGCCCGCTCGCTCCCGCACAGGGGCCGGAGGAGGTGTCGCGGCTCGTGCCCCGGATGCTGCTCGACATCCAGAACCGCGGGCAGCTCTCCGCCGGCATGACCGTGTGGAACCCGAACCGCAGCCAGCTCCTCGCCACCTACAAGGAGGTGGGAAGCGTGAGCGAGGTGTTCCGGATGAGCCATCGCGGCAAGTACGAGAGCCTCATGGAGCAGCACGCCGGACGGGCCGCGATCGGCCACGTCCGCTACGCCACCTGCGGCGCCGAGGACCGCGGCTACGCGCAGCCCCTCGAGCGGCCGCACATCCAGAAGCGGAAGTGGTTCGCGTTCGGCTTCAACGGCCAGCTGGCCAACTACCCCGAACTCCGCGCCGAGATCCTCGCCACCGATGACAACCACCTCGCCCGCGACAACGACACCGAGGTGATCATGCACGCCATCGGCCGGGAACTGGCCGGTGACGCCGATCCCGATCCGATCGATCTTCTGGCGGCGATCTCGGCCCGCTTCGACGGCGCCTGGAACATCGCGCTGCTCGACGCCTGCGGCCGGCTCGTGGTGGCCCGCGACCCGCGCGGCATCCGCCCGATGGAATACGCGCACGTCGGACCGCTCGTGGCGGCGGCGAGCGAGAGCGTCGCCCTGCTCAATCTCGGCTTCCCCACGGAGTCGATTCGCTCGCTGGAGCCCGGCACGGCGCTCGTCGTCGACGGCACGAGCGTGCGTGTGGAGCGGTTCGCCGAGACGCCCCGCCGGGCCCACTGCTTCTTCGAATGGGTCTACTTCGCGAACGTCGCCAGCACCATGGACGAGCGGAGCGTGTACCTGTCACGGAAGCGGCTCGGCGAGGAGCTCGCCCGGCTCGAGACGGTGACGATCGACGACGACACCGTCGTCGTGCCGGTTCCCGACACGAGCAAGGCGGCCGCCGATGCCATGGCCTACCGGCTCTCGATCCCGTCGGTCGAAGGCCTGATCCGCAACCGCTACACCGGCCGGACGTTCATCGACGGCGCCGCCAGCCGCCGCCAGAAGGCCGAGTCGAAGTACACGCCCCTGCGCGAGGTGCTCGAGGGACGGCGTGTCATCCTGGTCGAGGATTCGATCGTGCGCAGCACCACGATGAAGGTGCTGCTCGGACGCATGCGGTCGCTCGGCCTCGCCCGCGAGATCCACGTGCGCATCGCCTGCCCGCCGATCGTCGCCCCGTGCTTCTACGGCATCGACATGTCAACGATCGACGAGCTCTTCGCGCCGGCGTTCCTGCCCGACGGGGTGCTCACCGATGCGGCGCAGGCCGAGATGGCCGCCCGGCTCGGGGCCGACTCGCTCCGCTACCTGCCGGTCGAGGCCGTCGCCCGGTCGATCGGTTTTGATCCAGCCGATCTCTGTCAGGCGTGCCTCACCGGCACGTATCCGACGCCGGCCGGCGAACGGCTCTACGAGATCGCGCTCGCGCAGGTCACCGCCGGCCGGGCCGGCCGGACCTACGAGGCGGCCCGCTGATCGTCGGTGGACGCCGCGAGTAGCAGGCGTCACTCACTCGGCGGCGTCCGCATCCGGCGACATGATCACGCGGGCGCAGCCGGCCGGTCGGTCGGTGCGCTGGAGCGCGGCCCGCCACACCGGTTCGCCCGCGAGACGCGTGCGTCGCTCGAAGTGCGTGCGGTAGTCGAGGTCGTGCTCCGGTTCGCCCGGCAGTTCCTCCCGGGGATCGGCGAACAGTCCGGTGGCCGCCGCCGCCGCCATGGAGGCGTCGAAGTATTCCTGCACGTCGGTCCAGACGTGCAGCACGCTTCCCGGCTCGAGGACACGGCCTGCGTACGTGAGGAATGCCTCCGAAAGCACGCGGCGCTTGCGATGCCGCGCTTTCCACCAGGGGTCGGGAAAGTAGACGTGCATCCCGGCGAGGCAGGCGTCGGGAAGCAGGCTCCGCACCAGAAACGTGCCGTCGCCGTGGAGGATGCGGGCGTTGGGGGTGGCGGCCGCCGCGAGTTTGCCCCCGCAGAGCCGGGCGTAGCCCGCGCTGATCTCGACGCCGAGGAAGTCGCGGTCGGGCTGCCGCCGCGAGGCGGCCGAGAGGAACAGCCCCTTGCCGCTGCCCACCTCGAGTTCCACCGGCGCCCGGCGTGGAAATAGCGAGTGCGGATCGAACGGTGCCGGCAGGCCGCCCACCTCGAGCAGATGAGCACCGAGGTCGAGCGACGGGTCGGGCTTGCGCGGCGGACGTCGGGGCATGCGTGGCGCGGGGATCACCCGGCTCCGGAACGGCGGGGCCGATGGCCAGCGGCACCCGCGGGGCGGGTCACGTGGCGGCCGCGCGGGCCGCCGCTGCCTGGCCGGCTGATTCGAGCGTGTCGATGGGCAGCGGCACGCCCTTGATCATCCCGTCGACGACGATGCTCTCGCGGACGAGCCCCTGAAAGCGGCAGACGATCATTGCCCGGGGGCGGACGCGAATCCGCTCCACCGCGATCACAAGCCGGTCGCCCGGCACCACCGGCTCCCGGAACCGTACCTCCTCGAGCCCGCCGAAGCCGATCACCTTGGCGTCGAGGAGGTTGTACCGGTGCGTGTAGTAACTCGAAAGCTGTGCCGCGGCCTCGCACATCAGCACGCCGGGCATGAGTGGCGCGCCGGGAAAGTGCCCCCGCACCCAGAACTCGTCGGGGGTGACGTCCTTGTACCCCACGCACAGGCCGCGGGAGAGATCCTCGTGGACGATCGCGGTGAGCTGCTCCATCTCGAAACGCTGCATGTTCCAGCGGCGAATCTCGTGGATGTCGGCGACGACGCGATCGACGTCGTACTCGCTCGGATGGATGATGTAGTCGCGCGGAGCCACGGGGAAATCCACTCGGGGGCGATCACGTCCGGCCCGCGCTCGGGGCCGGAAAAGGGCACGTGCCCGACATCAGGTGCGGATGTGCTTCCGCTTCGCCTTGCGGGCCTTGCTGTTCGCCGGCCGCGAGCCGTGATTTGCCTTCTTCAGATTGCGGTGGGGCTTGGCCATGGGGCCTCCATTGACGTCGAGATTTCCGGCCGCGGCCGGATTCGACGTTGTACCACGCCGTTCGCCGGGCTTCCACCGGCGATGATCTCACCGCTCGACGACGGCCGAGGCCCGCTCCGCGGCGATCGCATCGCGCAGGCTCGTTCGCACGATCTCGATGAAACTCGCCCCGAGGAACCCGAGCAGCCCGCCGATCACCGCGGATGAGAGTCCGCCGAGCGTGGCTCCCGCCAGCGAGCAGGCCGTGAGCGTCCAGAGCGAGGCGGCTCCGATCGTGCCGCCACAGACCGCACCGATACACGCCGAAACCGGTACCAGTCGCCCCAGACTCTGCCGCTGCTCGAGCCGCGTGGGTGGCGAGCGCGGAGGAAGCGGCGGCGGAACCTCGGCGGACGGGTGGTACCATCGCCGTTGATCGGCTTCATCACGCAGTCGCGTGCCGATCGCGTTTCCGGCCACGTGTGCCGCGACGCTGGCGATCAGCACGGCCGCCGCGATCCAGCCCGCCACGCCGAGCCATCCGATCGCGGCG
>Ga0233425_10004141_pt1 | contig 24837 bp, 16 predicted proteins | sample Watercolumn_Towu_2_FD_181712 | JGI IMG/M metagenome (GOLD analysis project Ga0233425, IMG submission 181712) | Freshwater microbial communities from Lake Towuti, South Sulawesi, Indonesia - Watercolumn_Towuti2014_140_MG | ecosystem: Environmental > Aquatic > Freshwater > Lake | place... | reverse complement strand
TGGAGAAACATATTTTCAACAAACAAAAAACAGCCGGTTTTAACAGCTGTAAAGTAGCCAAAATCGGCAAGTATGACATTTCTAATTTGCCAGCTACTATGACATTTCTATTTAGCCTTTACAATTTGTTTAGCGGCGTTGACTTATTGGAAGAAATATGTGAATATTTTGATATATTTTTGTCCTTTAAAAACAAATAAGGAGGGGCGACCATGAATGATAAAGGTAATATTTTGGATGACTATGAGAATCATTTTAGTAGGATTAATGAGGCTGCATATTTGAAGTATTATAAATATTTTGATGAAGCTGAAAAATTAATTATTTCATTGCATCCGGAAAAAATCAACCCATACTGGTTTCGCGGTAAGTTGGAAAAGTTGCGAGGAATTGTGGATCGTTATCTAGTGGGCACTCACAAGCAAAAATGGGAGTTTGTTTCCCGGAAATTGAGAATCGAAGATCGTTTTTTTGTTATGCCTCGAAAGACCAGGGCATTGGAAGATGCTTTGCAGGAATTGTTTGAGGTTTTTGAAAAATATCAGCCAACTGTTATTAACGTTCGCTGGATTCAAAAACACGTCCCGTATCTTTTGAGTTATTTTGCGAATAATCATCGCAATGACAATGGTTCTTTGGATTGGGCAAAAATTGTTTCTTTGGGGCGGGAGAAGTGGCAAGATTGTTGGATTTTGAAAGAGAAGTATATTGATAAAAACTTGCCGCAAATATTAACTATTATTGAGGAGCGTATTAAGGAGTACCGAGTAACGTCTTCGGAAAAAATCAATGAAGAATGGTTGAAGGTGAAGTGTCGGCGAGAATATGGTTTTTTGAAGAAAAAAGTTGATCAAATCGGTCGTTTTTTGGATTGGCCTAGTTTTTGGCGAGAACATTCTTCTTATATTTTTTCTGAGTGGACCGGATTTGACGGTATTCAGTTTAGCGACATGATCGCTCAACTTGATAAAAAATTGGACAGCGTCCATCCCGAATTTTTTGACGAAGAGTGGATTAAAAAGCATTGTCCCGGCGTTTGGATTTATTTCAAGAATAATGTTTTGGATAAGCGGGGGGTGATTAATTGGCGAGAAATTATCAATTCTCTGCCAAGTAAGAGGAGAAAAAAATGGCAAGATTATTTAATCGTGGAAAAGATTGTCAAACAGTACAATGATAACTATTATCAAGTTTTTGATAATAGTTTTACCTTGTTTAATGTTAAGATTAATGGCATTTTTGAAGTGTTGGTTCCTTTGGCACAACAGGGAAACTATTGCGCTTTTGACAAGGTAATGTCTCTTTTGGGAATGTGGATTGTTTTTTTGCTTTACAATGACAGCAGGTTTATTGGTTTTATCAACGAACATGAGCTGGTGAAGGAGGCGGTAACAAATTATATCTACTCCTATCGTCAGCATCCCGACGGTGGTTTAGATTTTTTGCCGGGATTGCGCATGGCTCTCTTAAAAAGAGAGAGCGAAGTCAAAATTTAATAAAAATAAACCGATACGCCATGTGTCGGTTTTTTGTTAATTAGATATTTACACTACAATAAGATTATTTTTTACTTTAATATTCCAAAAACTCCCACTAAATAGTGTTTGACATTAACAATTAAAATATTATATTATACTAAATATAATTAATCATTTTTTACATCTTGAAAAAGTGGCATTTTGCTATTTTTTCTGCCGTATTGGCAGAATCGAGTTGTTGATATTTTGTTTTATGAAAAATTTAATTAAGAATTTTGCCATATTTTTTGTAGTTTTTTTGGCTATTGTTTTTCTTTTTAGTACTTTTGAGCCTCAAGAAAAAATCGAAAAAATTAGCATGGGGCAATTTGTTTCCTTGGTTAATGAGGGGCGTGTTAAAAAAGTTTTAATTCAAGGCAGTGAGATGGAAATTCTTTTAGACAATGATGAGAAAAAAAGCACCAAAAAAGAATCAGGCATAGCGTTACCAGAACTTTTGAATAATTATGGCATTGAAAAGGATAAAATTTTAAAAATAGATTTGGAGGTAAAAGAAGACGAGGGTTTGAGTTTTTGGTTGGCTACGCTTTTGCCGATTATTTTACCTTTTCTTTTGATCGGAGGATTTATTTATTTTATGATGAGATCGGTGCAGGGGGCAAATTCGCGAGCTATGATGTTTGGTCAATCTCAAGCCAAGGAGTTTGGCAAGGATTCAAAAAATAAAATCACCTTCAAAGATGTGGCTGGAGTTAAAGAAGCCAAAGAAGAATTAAGCGAGGTAGTGGAATTTTTAAAGCAGCCTAAAAAGTTTTTGGAATTAGGAGCAAAAATTCCGCGAGGAGTTTTATTATTGGGCAGTCCGGGAACAGGAAAAACTTTAATTGCGCGCGCGGTGGCCGGTGAAGCTGATGTTCCGTTTTTTCATATTTCTGGTTCAGAATTCGTTGAAATGTTTGTGGGCGTCGGAGCTTCTCGCGTTAGAGATTTGTTCAAAAAGGCTAAAAAAAGTTCTCCTTGTATTGTGTTTATTGATGAAATAGATGCGGTTGGAAGACGAAGAGGGGCAGGATTGGGCGGATCACATGATGAACGAGAACAAACGCTAAATCAAATTTTGGTTGAAATGGACGGTTTTGATCCTAATACTAATGTTATTGTTATTGCGGCGACTAACAGGCCGGATGTTTTGGATCCAGCTTTGCTGCGTCCCGGAAGATTTGATCGACAAGTTGTCTTGGATAATCCAGACATTAAAGATCGCGAAGCAATCCTTAAAATTCATGCTCGCAAAAAACCATTGTCTCAAAACGTCAGCATCAGAAAAATTGCTGAACGAACGCCTGGTTTTAGCGGCGCGGATTTGGCTAATCTTTTAAACGAAGCAGCGATTTTAACCGGTCGAAAAAATGAAAAAATAATTGAAATGGATACCATATTAAATGCCATTGAAAAAGTAATGCTTGGCCCAGAAAGAAAAAGCAAAGTGTTATCTGAAAAAGAGAAAAAAATTACCGCTTATCACGAAGCAGGACATGCGGTGGTTGCTCATTTTTTGCCCAATACTGATCCAGTACAAAAGATTTCCATTATTTCACGTGGTCGAGCTGGAGGATATATGATTAAATTGCCGACAGAGGATAAACATATGCATACCAAATCGGAATTCATTGAAGATATTGCCGTTTTATTAGCTGGTTATTTGACCGAAAAAGCAGTTTTTGGAGAGCTGACCACTGGAGCGACTTCTGATTTGCGCAAAGCCACGCAGCTATCTCGGCAATTGGTAACGGATTACGGAATGTCAGATTCGTTAGGGCCAAGAACTTTCGGAGAAAAGGAAGAGATGATATTTTTGGGCAGAGAGATTCATGAGCAAAGAGACTATAGTGAAAAAACAGCCGAATTGATTGATAAAGAGATTAGTTTTTTTATCGAGAGCGGCAAGGGTAAAGCAACGGAAATAATCAAAGAAAAAAGAGATAAGATTGAAAAAGTGGTTGAAGTATTATTAAAAAATGAAACCATTGAAAGAGAGGAATTTGAAGAAATAGTTAAATAATTTAAAATAGTTTTTTGATAAAATAAAAAAACAAGCGCCCACAAGCGCTTGTTTTTGTTTTTTGAAAAATTGTGTTATAATAAATAATATAAAATTATTTTTAATAACTCAAACAAGATAGATAAAAATATTTTATTTTTCATCGAAGCTTTTGTTTGAAAATTAGATATGAAGCTTTATCGAGAAATATTAAAGCAATCCGCAATAATCACCTGGAAAAGTAAAATTTTTTGGTTTTTTGGTATTTTTGCCGCGCTATTAGGCAATGGTGGCGAATACGGAATATTGTCTGGAGCTTTTTCTGGAAATTTTGAACAAAACATGTTTCCTCTTCTGAACAAAATTATGCAGGCGGGTATTTTTTCCATAGACGGTATTAAAAATATAGCGCATTTGATGATTAAAGATCCAGGAGCGGTTTTTGCAGGGTTAATTGTTTTATCGATTGTGTTTTTGATTGCCGGTTTTGTGATTTGGTTGTCTAATGTTTCTCAAGCGGCTTTGGTTAATAATTCTTTGCAAAAATTAAGCAATAAAGACAATGATTTCCACGATGGATTGATCGCGGGTGCGAGAAAATTTTGGTCAGTTTTTGGATTGAATATGCTTCTCAGGGTAATAATTTTTTTAACTTTTTTTATTATCAGCGGTATTGCTGTTTATTCTCAATCTAATTTGAGTTTTTTGGCAGCCGGACTTCTTTATTCTTTACTGTTTTTGATTTTTATTCCATTAACACTGAGCGCTTCTTTTGTGGTAAAGTATGGCATTTGTTACAATGTTATTCAAAATTTAAATTTTATAGAGTCCTTAAAAAGCGGATGTCGTTTATTTAGAAAAAATTGGTTAGTTAGCTTGGAAATGGCTTTTATTTTGTATGGCATTAATGTGATTTTAGTTTTAGTGGCAATGATTGTTTTGTTGATTTTGGCTACTCCTTTTGCCTTTTTGGCTTTTTTGGCGGCTGCTTTGTCAATGTCAGGAATGCTATGGTTTATTGTCGCGGTTGGCGCGATGTTTTTATTCTCTTTATTGATTTTTAGCGGCGGCGTTTTGTCCACTTTTCAAATATCTGCTTGGACCCATCTTTATATTGAATTGATTGGTCGAGGCGGTAAGAGTAAATTGGTAAGAATGTTTACAAAATAATTTTTATTAGCTATGCCTGATGATTTTAAATCAATAGAAGATTTGCTTGTTTCTGCTGACGATGGACAATTGGATGAGGATAGTATTGAGGGAAAATTTGCCAAAAAGCAGCAAGAAATAAAAAATAAAGAAATAGAAGTTTATACGCAACGCAAATCCGGAATGTTGGGTTATCCATATATTGACTTGCACGGTTTTCCGATTAGCGCGGAAGCGTTATCTTTGGTGGATGAAGAAGAAGCTAAAAACCATAATACGGTTTGTTTTTTTTATGACGGAGAAAAAGTCAGATTAGCCTCAACTAATCCTCAGGGTGAAGAGGTTGAAAATATATTAAATAATATTAACGAAGAAAGGCACACCAGTGGAAAAGTGTATTTAATTTCAAAAAACAGCCTGGAATACGCGTTAAAACAATATGCTTTTTTACCCAAAGTTAAAAAAATAATCAAAGGAGTTGAAATTGGAAGCGAAGATATTGAAAAATACAAACAAGAAATCAGTCATTATAAAAATCTTGATTCAAAAATTAACAATGTTAACATTACGGATGTTGTGACATTAATATTGGCAGCAGCTATTAAGACTAATTCTTCGGATGCGCACATCGAAGCTGAAGAAGGGGGAATTATTGTACGTTTTAGAATTGATGGCGTTTTGCATGATGCCGCTACGATCGATAAAGATAAATGGCGAAAAATTATTTCCAGAATAAAACTTTTGGCAAAAGTAAAGATAAACATCGAAGACAAGCCCCAGGATGGAAGATTTTCTATTTTTTTAGACAGTGTTGCCAAGAATGAAAATAATGTTAATAAAATTGATGTTCGTTGTTCTTTTTTGCCTACTTCTTACGGCGAATCGGTTGTAATGAGAATTTTGCGATCAGATGCTATTGGTTTGGAGTTTAACCAACTCGGTCTTCGCCAAAAAGATTTTCAATTGCTCGAAAGAGAAATTAAAAAACCCAATGGCTTAATTTTAACCACCGGACCAACCGGATCCGGAAAAACAACCACCTTGTATGCTATTTTAAATAAGTTAAATACAGAAAATACTAAAATCATTACTCTTGAAAACCCGATTGAATATCAGCTTCAAGGCATTAACCAAAGCCAGATAGATGAAAAAAAAGGATATACTTTTTCCAAGGGTTTGCGCTCTATTTTAAGACAAGATCCGGATATTGTCATGGTGGGAGAAATTCGTGATTTGGAAACAGCGGAAATTTCCATTCAGGCCAGTTTGACCGGACACTTGGTGCTTTCTACTTTGCATACCAATGATGCCTCAGGAGTTATTCCGAGATTGATAGACATGGGGGTAAAGTCTTATTTTTTGACTCCGTCTATCAATGTTTTAATCGGTCAAAGATTGATTAGAAAATTATGCGATCATTGCAAAGAAGAACATGTGCTTAATGCCAATGAGGAGGGTTTGCTTAATAAAATACTTTCGGTAATTTCTCCCAAGGCGGAGATTGATATTCCCAGCTCTTTGCCAAAAATTTACAAAAAAGGAGTGGGCTGCAAAGAGTGTAGCGGGATTGGATACAAAGGACGAGTGGGAATTTATGAAATCATGACCATGGGCGATGATATAAAAGAATTGGCCGATCAGGGCGCGCCGTCTTTTAAAATATTGCATCAAGCCATACAAAATGGCATGGTTACCATGTTGCAAGACGGCATTTTGAAAGCATTGGATGGAGTCACTAGCTTGGATGAGATTTATCGCGTGATTGGAAAATTTGATTATATTGAAAATTTGTACGATATCGCTATTTCGCAAACTATTGGCAGAGGAATTATTATTCAAGAGGAAGATTTTTTATCGCACGAAATGAAATCTTTGGATTTTACCACTACGGGCGATTTAATTAACAATACAAATCCCAAGGATTTGATAAAAATTGTGATGCTTTTGGCCCTAAGAAGCGAGGCGGGCGATATTCATATTGAGCCAGGAGACAAGGTAGCCAAAATTAGATACCGCATTGATGGAATTTTGCATGATGTGGCCGAAATATCAAAAGAACATTATATACATCTTCTTTCCAGCGTAAAAGTTGTTGCCGGCATAGCGACTAATGTTAAAAGAGCTACCATTGATAGTCGTTTTTCAGTAACCACTTATGAAACTATTGGACACAATCCGATTGAAAAAAGAATAGACTGCAGACTTTCAATTATTTCCGGAGGTTATGGAGAAACTATTGTTATTAGAATATTATCGACTGATGCCTCCAGTTTGGATTTTGAAAATTTGGGAATCAATTCATATGTTTTGGATAAAATTAATTCATCAATATCCAAAACGCGAGGCATTATTATCGCAACCGGACCAACCGGATCAGGAAAAACAACTACTCTGTATTCGGCTATTAATCAATTAAACAAGCCTGATGTTAAAATTATGACCATTGAAGATCCGATCGAATATCATCTGGAAGGCGTCTTGCAAACTCAAATCGACAATGACAGAGATTATACTTTTGCGGCTGCCATCAGATCTTTTATGCGTCAAAATCCCAATATTATCATGGTTGGTGAAATCAGAGACAATGAAACAGCCAAGGTAGCTATTGAAGCGGCGCTTACGGGACATTTGGTTTTGTCCACGATTCACGCCAATAGCGCGGCCGGAGCCATTATTAGATTCGGAAGCTTGGGAATCGATCGTCAAGCGTTAGCCGGTTCCTTGGAATGTTCCATTGGACAAAGACTTGCCAGAAGAGTTTGCCAAAATTGTAAAAAAGAAATAAAATTAAATGAAACAGTTTTGCAAACAGTAAAAAATATTCTCAAAACAATCAATCCGGCATCCGGCGTTATTGTTCCCAAAGAATTAAAGTTTTATGCGGGAGCAGGTTGCAGTGAATGTTCGGGAATCGGCTATAAGGGCAGGATTGGAATTTATGAAGTAATTAATTTAACAGAGAATATTCAAAAATTAATGCAAGAACCAGGCACAACTAATTTTGATATTGAAAAAGTGGCAATGGAAGAAGGAACAATATTGATGCTGCAAGATGGAATTTTAAAAGCGCTTGATGGCAAAACTACGGTTGATGAAGTTTTAAGGCTGGCTAGCTAAAAGCAAAAACCGATTGCGTTATTATTAACTTAATTATAAATGATTAGCAAGAATTTTATTCAAAAATTAAAAAAGGAGCATAATGAAAGCAGCAGCGAAAGAAGGCAAATTATTTCCTTGTCGAATGTTGTGCTGCATGATTCTAAACGGGCGATTTTTTCAATTCATCGCGGCGATGAAAAAAAAGCCGAAGAAAGCTTATCGCAGATCGAAGATATTTTGACAAAATTGGAAAAAAAATTTGGTTTTAAGCGTCTTTCTGAGGAGGGCGCGTATAAGGCCGGGGTAGAGGAGTATGTTGAAGCGAAAATGTTTTTTATGGCGGTTAATGGCGTAAAAATCGATAAAATTAAAGGATTATCAATTGGTTATGATAATTATCTCGGCGGAATTTGCGACACTACCGGAGAATTGGTGAGACGAGCGGTCAACGAGGCGGCTAAGGGAAACATTAAAGAAGTTGAAAAAATGCAAACTTTGATCAGCGACATCATGGCAGAATTGGTTGAATTTGACATGACTGGTTATTTGCGGACCAAGTATGATCAGGCTCGTGGTAATTTAAGAAAAATTGAACAAATTAATTATGAAATTAATTTACGAAAAAAGGCATAAAATTAAATTTATGTTAATCTTAAAAGGATTTTTATCACGAAACAAAAAAAGATGGCAACCTGGGAGAGCTTCTTCGCGGCGCTATTTATTAAATTTATATTGTAAAAATTTTAAAACTATGGCTATCGTTTGACGCCATAGTTTTTTGTTATTGTTAAAATGAAAATTGGAATTATTGCCGACATTCATGACAATTTGATTAATCTTGAAAAATTTTTAAAATGGTCAAAAGAAAATAAAATTGATCGTATTTTTTGTTGTGGAGATGTGACCAATTGGGAAACTATTAAATATTTATCTGAAAATTTTTCAGGAGAGATCCATATTATTAGAGGAAATATGGATATTTACTATGAGGAAGAATTGGAGTATTATAAGAATTATGAGAATCATGGACGTTATGGATCCCTTGAACTTGCAGGATACAAAATCGGTCTATGTCATGAACCTGATTTTTTTGAAAATGTAAAGGAAATGTGCGAATGTGAAATCGTTTTTTATGGTCATACGCACAAGCCATTTATTGAGACCAGAGGAAAGACGCAATTCGTTAATCCTGGAACATTGGGTGGGGTTTTTCAAAGAGGAACTTTTGCCGTCTGGGATACGGAAAATAAAAAGTTAGAATTGAAAATGGTGGATGATCTTTGATTTGCCAATAAAATTAAAAACATCCGCCCAACACGCCTTTTAAGGAATTGAAATACAAGAATAAAGTCAGAAATAATTCTTGTATTTTTATATTTTTGAATTATCCTAAAAATGTTTACTAAAAAACAACAAAAAGAATTATTGCGAATTGCGAAAGAAACAGTGGAAAGTTTTATTCGCACCGGACATGCTCCCAAGCTGAATACAGTGGATGATGTTTTGCGTGAAAGAAAAGGCGCTTTTGTGACCTTGCAAAAACAAGGAAAACTTCGGGGATGCATCGGTCAGATTGTGCCGTCAGAAAAACCGTTGTGGCAAGTGGTTCAGGATATGGCAATTGCGGCTTGTTGCGAGGATTCAAGATTTGAACCCGTATCCGAAAAAGAGCTTAAAGATTTAAAATATGAAATCAGTGTTTTGTCAGTGCCGCGTATTATCCATAATTGGCAAGAAATGGAACTGGGAAAACATGGAGTAATAGTGCGCAAGGGAATTCGGGCCGGTGTTTTTTTGCCGCAAGTCGCCATTGAATCAAAGTGGACCAAAGAAGAATTTTTGCGTCAACTTTGTCGCCAAAAAGCCGGGTTAGGCGAAGAATGTTATAAGGATCCAGAAGTTGAATTGGAAGTTTTTGAAGCGTTTATTATTAAATAAAATTATTTACTTAATATTAGCCATAAAATAAAAATAAAAACCTCTTACTATTGACAATTTTTTATCTTTGTGCTAATATGTTTTTACGTAGTTCAAGAAAAATGAAAATTCCAAAAGGACCTCAAGGGCCACCCAAAAGGAGGGGGAAAAATGAAACTGCTAAAATGAGCGCTTTGAGCGGCGCAATAACATAAATTGCTCAAAGGCATCTTGTCAACGCTATGCCGCTAAAAAAAAATAATAGTGGCATACGCCCGAGAGCCCTCAATGATGCGGCTCTACCGACCGGAGACCGGCCTTATAAAAAAAGTCCCTGCCTTCGGCACCGATGCCGAGAGGGACACAACCAAAAAAAGGAGAACCATATTGCTTAAAAAATAAGCGCTCCCAGACGGCGCAATGACATAAATAGTCTGACTGCGAAAAATTTCGAACAGCGATGGGGTAATCATGTGATTACCCCTTTTTTAATTGTTAAAATTTTTAAATAATAAAACAAGGCTTAGACAGCCTTGTTTTATGTTGGTGAAAGTTAATTAAAGAATTTTTTTAAGAAATTTCCAGTATGACTTTCTTTGATTCGAGATACTTCTTTTGGTGTGCCTTGAGCAACAATTAGTCCACCTTTATCTCCGCCTTCAGGTCCCATGTCAATAATCCAATCAACTGATTTAATGACATCCAAATTGTGTTCGATGACCAATACGGTATTTCCTTTGTCAACTAATTTATTTAAAACACCTAATAATCTTTTAATGTCGTCAAAATGAAGTCCGGTTGTTGGTTCGTCCAAGATATAAAGCGTTTTTCCAGTGGATTTTCTGGCTAATTCGGTTGCTAGTTTTACTCTTTGCGCTTCACCGCCGGAAAGAGTGGTGGCGGATTGTCCTAGTTTAATATATCTCAGACCAACTTCATGCAGGGTTGCTAATTTGGTATAAATAGCCGGAATGTTTTTGAAAAAATGCATAGCCTCTTCAATGGTCATATTTAAAACTTCGGAAATATTTTTTCCTTTGTATTCGATGCTTAAGGCTTCTTTGTTGTATCTTTTGCCATGACACACTTCGCATTCCACGTAAACATCCGGCAAGAATTGCATCTCTATTTTTACCATACCGTCTCCCGAGCAAGCCTCGCAACGCCCACCTACCACGTTAAAAGAAAAGCGTCCCGACTTGTATCCTTTAATTTTAGCTTCCGGAAGAGCGGCAAAGAGATCGCGAATGGGGGTGAAAGCTCCGGTATAAGTTGCCGGGTTGGAGCGCGGAGTTCGTCCAATGGGAGATTGATCGATATTGATTACTTTATTGATGAAATTTAATCCTTCCAGGGTTTTGTGCGCTCCTGGTTCATCTTTGGCGCGATAAAACTTTTTATTCAAAGCTTTGGCCAGAATATCGGTCATAAGAGTTGATTTTCCTGAACCAGAAACACCGGTAATGGCTACGAATTTTCCTAGGGGAATACCAACGGTAATATTTTTGAGATTATGCTCTGTTGCTCCGATTATTTTGATGGATTTTTTATTGCCAGTGTGTAATTTTTTTGGAATTTCGATTTCTTTTCGTCCGGAAAGATAGTCGCCTGTTAAGGAGTTTTTATTGTTTTTAATTTCAGCGGGCGTGCCTTGCGCCACCAGATTACCTCCATGTTCGCCGGCGCCAGGTCCAATATCAATAATCCAGTCTGATTCATTCATGGTATCTTCGTCATGTTCAACAACAATAACAGTATTGCCGATATCTTTTAAATCTTTGATGGTTTGAATTAAGCGGTGATTGTCTCTTTGATGAAGACCGATTGACGGTTCATCCAGAATGTACAGTACGCCTACTAATTTAGTTCCGATCTGATTGGCCAATCTGATTCTTTGGGCCTCTCCGCCGGACAAGGTATTAGCCGCTCGGTCCAAGGTCAGATAGTTTAATCCGACATTGAGCAAAAAATCCAAGCGAGAAATAATTTCTTTGATAATGAGGCCGGAAACTTTTTTTTCTTTGGCCGATAATTCTTTGTTGTTTTCAAAAGATTCGAAGAATTTTTTAGTTTCATCGATTGGTTTTTTAGCAACGTCAGAAATAGAATGTTCTAATATTTTAACGCCTAGTATTTCTTTTTTTAATCTTTTTCCTTCGCAAACCGGACACTTGAGAATACGCATGTATTGTTCTATTTCTTTGCGAACATAATCAGACTCAGTTTGTTGATAGCGTCTTTCGAGATTTGGAACCACGCCCTCAAAGCTTGTGGCTAATTCTCCAGAAAATCTTTCGCTTTCGTATTCGACTTCATAATTTTTATCACCGGTTCCATAAAGCACCACCTCGAGTTGTTTTTTGCTCAAGTCTTTGATCGGAGTATTAAGGTCAAAGCCGTGTTTGTCGGCTACGGTGCCCAGAATTCTCATAAGCCAAGTTTGATTGCCGGCTGTATTGTGAGACCAGGGCTTGATGCCGCCTTGGGCAATGGTTAGATTTTTATTCAGAATCAGACTTTGGTCTATTTCAAGTTTTGTTCCCAAACCAGAGCATTCCGGACAAGCTCCATGCGGTGAATTGAATGAAAAATTTCTGGGTTCTAATTCGGGCAGGCTGATATCACAATCCGGACAAGCATAATTTTGGGAATAAGTTTTAGTTTCTTTTTTTTCAACATCCAAAATAGTAATCAATCCTTGGCTCAATTTGGAAGCCGCTTCGATGGCTTCGGATAGGCGAGCTTTGTCTTCTTTGTCGTTGGATATTTTTAGGCGATCAATAACCACTTCCATGGTGTGTTTCTTTTTTTTGTCGATATTCATGTCTTCCACTTCTTCCAGAGTGTAGATATTGCCGTCAAATCGAATGCGAGCATAGTGAGCTTTTTCCAGATTGGGTAATAAATTTTTGTGTTCGCCTTTTTTATCTTTTACAACAGGCGCCAAAATAAGAACATCTCGCTGATTGTAATTTTTTTGAATGTTTTCATTGATTTCATCGCTGGAGTATTGTTCGATTTTTTTTCCGCAGTCCGGACAGTGCGGAATGCCGATGCGCGCGTACAAGAGTCGCAAATAATCGTAAATTTCCGTAACCGTTCCGACTGTGGAACGCGGATTATGCGGAGCGGTTTTTTGGTCAATGGAAATGGCCGGTGAAAGACCTTCGATGGAGTCAACGTCTGGTTTGTCCATGAGTCCTAAAAATTGTCGCGCGTAAGCCGACAAAGATTCAACATATCTTCTTTGTCCCTCGGCATAAATAGTATCAAAGGCCAGCGACGATTTTCCTGATCCGGATAATCCGGTAATAACTACAAATTTATCCCGGGGTATTTCAATGTCGATATTTTTTAAATTATGAACACGAGCGCCCTTAACACTGATAAAGTTACCTGATAAAGCATTGTTTGAAAATTCTTCTTTTTTCTTTGGCATAGTGGCTAAATAAACAGCAATATAAAATTATTGGCTATTTTATGTTGTTAAATTCTTATTTGTTTTAATAAAACAAAATTATTATACATGACAAAATTGATTTATGCAAGCTCTTGCGTCGCTGGTTTAATGCTGCTAAACTGGTATTGAATAGTTTTGGCCATTGTTTGTGATTTATATCAATAGTTTAATTTTTTTATCTTAATTTTGTTTAATTATTTTCTATGGAAACAGCTTTACTTTTATTGTTTATTGTTATTGTTTTGGTTTTGGTGGTTATTTTTTTGTTATTTAAAAAAAATGACGAAAAAGGCGGGGAAAAACTAATTGCCATGATGGAAAGATTGGCGCAATTAAGCGACCAAAATAAGGAATTACGAGAAACATTAGATAAAAAATTATCCGAAACTCATCAAGTGGCGCGAGAGCAATATCGCACTACGCAAGAACAACTAGGCCAAACCATGAAAACTGTTCAAGGTATTACCGGTCAATCAGCCAAGCTTATTTCCGAGGTGACGGAAAAATTAACGAAATTGGACGAAACCAATAAGCAAGTGGTTAATTTTTCTGCGCAATTGCAGAATTTGCAAGATATTTTGAAAAATCCCAAACAAAGAGGTGTTTTGGGGGAATATTATCTGGAAGAAACTTTAAAAAATGTTTTACCGCCTAATTCTTATCAAATGCAATACGGCTTTAAAGATGGCAGTATTGTCGACGCGGTGGTTTTTGTGAGAGATAAAATTATTCCCATTGATTCTAAATTTAGTCTTGAAAATTATGAAAAAATTTTGAATTGCAATGATGCCGAGATTCGTGAAAAACTAGAAAAGCAATTTAAAATTGATTTGAAAAACAGAATAGACGAAACATCCAAATACGTTAAGCCTAGCGAGAAAACCATGGATTTTGCTTTTATGTTTATTCCCTCGGAGGCGATTTATTATGATTTGTTGGTTAATAAAGTTGGAGCAGTTCAGGTTAACACTCGCGATTTGATTGAGTATGCTTTTCGGGATAAACACGTCATTATTGTTTCACCCACCTCTTTTTTGGCGTATTTGCAAACAGTTTTACAGGGCTTACGCGCTCTGCAGATTGAGGAATCAGCCAAGGTGATTAAGGCGAATGTTGAAAAGTTGGGGCGCCATATTGCAAGCTATGATGAATTTATGAAAAAATTAGGAACCAGCATGAACGCAACAGTAAATCATTATAATAACGCTTATAAGGAATTTAAAAAAATCGACAAGGATGTTGTTAAAATAACCGGCGGAGAAGGAGTGATTTCTCCCGAAATGGTGGAAAATCCTAAAATTGAATAATGAATCAAGAAAATTCAAAAAAAATCAAGGAGGCATTACGGCACGTTATTGCCTTTTTTGATATGTTTGATTTTCCCTTGACTGCTTTTGAAATTTGGAAATTTTGCAATCAAAAAAGCGACTTAGAAACTGTTGAAAAGGGATTAGAAGATTTGGTAAAGAATGAAAAACAACTGACAGTTGACAGGGGAATGTATTTTAAGAATGGAAGAGAGCAAATAGTGGAGCAAAGAATACAGCGCTATAATCAGGCCGATATAAAATTCCAAAGAGCTATTTTTGTTTCTCGTATTTTTTCTTTGATTCCTTGGATTAAGTTTATTGCCTTAGGAAATGTGATTGGCGCAAATAATGCCAAAAAAGAAAGCGATATTGATTTGTTTATTGTGAGTCAAAATGGTCGATTGTGGTTGACGCGTTTTTTTTGCGTGCTTATAACCATTGTTTTAAATTTACGTCCCAAGATTAATAATGCGCAAGACAAGATCTGTTTAAGTTTTTTTGTTTCCGAGGGATTTTTGAATTTTCGCAAAATAATGCTAGGAGAACAGGATTATTATTTTGCCTATTGGTTGAGCAATATTTATCCGATTTATGACTCCAGTAATGTTTACCAAAAAATAATTAATGAAAACTTTTGGATTTATGATTTTTTTCCCAACTGGTTTCCGGTTATAGCAAATCATAAAAGAAGAGTAAAAATTTTTGGAAGTTTTTTTTATCGCGATGTTTGTGATATGTTGTTCGGCGGATTGGAAAAGACGATTAAAAAAATTCAGATAAAAATTATGCCGCCCGCCATCCGGGAAATAATGAATCAGGACACACGGGTGATTATTAGTGATCAAATATTAAAAATGCACGTTAATGATCGTCGGGATTATTATAATAAAAAGTATGTTAACCAAATTTTTTAATAAATTTTTAGAGTATAGTGTTTATTTGATTGTTTTTTTGCTTCCCATTCAAACTAGATTATTTCTTCGTTCGGGAGAAATAGGGGGTCGTTATTCGGAGTATCTCACAATCAGTCTTTATGGCATTGATTTGTTGCTTTTTGGAGTTTTGATTTTGTATCTTTTTGATTTAAAAAATAAAGCAATAAAAATTCAGATCAATTCTTTTTTTTCTTTTACAGTTGTTATGGGAGCCTTGGAGTTTGTATACTTTATGTCTATTTTTTTGGGAGACGATCGCAGTTTAGCTTTTTATACTTACACAAAATTTTTATTGGCTATCGGTTTATTTTGGTTAATTGTTAAAGTGAATTATAAAAATTTTATTTTGCTATGGTCGCTGGTGGCCGGCTTGTTTTTTCAGGCCAGTCTTGGGATTTGGCAATTTTTGAATCAGTCATCATTTGCAATGAAGTGGCTCGGGATGGCTGAGCATATTCCCTTTGAAGGCGGAACGGCTGTTATTGAAGTTTTAGGAGAGGACGGTTTGTGGCAAAGATGGCTTCGTTCTTATGGTGGGCTTGATCATCCTAATGTGTATGGCGGTTTTTTGTCACTGGGATTTTTAGTGGTTTTATTGGCTCTTGTCAGAAGAGCCAAGAGTGATTATCGGGATTATGATAATCAAGGAGAGCAAAAAAACAATGCCATCAAACAGGAATATTTAATTATGGGATTTTTATGTTTTTTGTTTGCGGCTATTTTTTTCTCTTTTTCTCGGGCAGCTTTTTTATCGTTTTTTGTTGGAATTTTTGGCATGCTGTTGTTGGCGATTTATCGTAAGGATTGGCTGACGCAATTAAATATTTTAAAAATAATTTTATTTTCCGGTGTAATTTTTTTTGTGTTATATCTTAATTTTGGTGATTTGTTGTCAGTGCGCTTGGAGGGCGAAGCTAGACTGGAAAAGATGTCAAACCTGGAAAGAGTGGAATCATACAAAATCGCCCAAGGGTTAATTAGAGATGATTGGTTTTTGGGTGTTGGGGCAGGAAATTATATTCCAACTTTTCAAAAAAATTTTCCCGATAAGCCTGGTTGGTATTACCAGCCAGTGCACAATGTTTTTCTTTTGGCCTGGTCGGAAATTGGCATAATTGGCCTTTTATTATTTATCGCTATTTTGCAACTTGTTTTGCGAGAAATACTTCAACAATCCAAACAGCATGATTATGCCGCATACAAAATACCTATCTTATTTTCATTGATTGTTTTGATGCTTTTTGATCATTGGCTTTGGAGTTTGCATTTTGGAGTGATATTTTTTTGGTTTGTTTTGGGATTTTTGTATTCCAATAAATAACAGAATTTACATAATTTGTTTTCATCAAAGTGCATTTTAGGATGCATTTTTCATTTGATTTTTTTAAAGAAACAGGGTATGGTATAGATATGAATGAGATAATTAAAGTCGAGAGAAGGGGGGAGAAGTTAAAAAGAAAGATTTATCCTTTCTTGATTTTTTTTGTTTCATTTGGCGGGTTATTTTTGTATGGAAAATTGGCCAATATTTATGTTTTGGAAAAAGATTTTCTTTATCAACCGGAAAATAAAGCATCAGAAGAAAAGGTGTCGGAACAAAATATTAGAGAAACAGAATTAAAAAACACTAACGCATCTGATGAACCAAAAGAAACAACGGAAAATGATATTGATTTTTCAAAAAATAAACAGAAAATAGCAGATGTTTTTTTTGTGCCGCAAGCTCCCTTGGGTGAATGGTATGATCCCAGACAGCAAGACGGGTGCGAAGAGGCGTCGTCTTTGATGGCAATGAAATGGATCAAAGGGGAAGGGATGGATTTTTCTAGCGCCAGAAATGAAATAGTGAAAATTGGAAATTTTCAAAAAGAAAAATACGGAACATATGTTGACACTTCGGCCGAAGATACGGCGGAGCGTATTATTTCTGATTATTTTGGCTTTCAAGATTTTAGAATTGGAACCAATGTTACTAAAAATGATTTAGTCAGGGAAATTGCGAGCGGTAATCTGCTTTTAATTCCAACCAACGGTCAAAAATTAAAAAACCCTCATTATAGCCCACCCGGACCAGAGAGACACATGTTGGTGGTGTTTGGATATGACGAGGAAAAAAAAGAGTTCATAGTCAATGATCCGGGAACCAAAAGGGGCAAAGGATATCGTTACAAAGAGGAAGTGCTTTATGATGCCATGGTTGATTATCCCACCGGAGATCGCGTTCCTTTGGAAAAAATAGAAAAATCAATGATTATAATCAGTAAAAAATAATTTTATGTATGGGGTTTATTTGTTTTTTAGGAATCGCTTACGGTATCATTCTTTCGTTTCATTTGAGTTTTTAATTTTTCAATTGTTAAATTTTTTAAAATTTTTAATTTTTGATGGCTATGATTATGGTTTGCGAAAAAAAAGGAGAAATGCAGATTTACACTTCCAGTGGCACTGGCACTTGGTGGCCGCCGGTCAGAGCTAGTCAGAATTCAGAAGTGCCAATCTTTGCCTTGCAGCAATAAAAATTATGACACGAGATTGTTTTTTAGATCATTGTGAAATTAAATATGTTTACAAAAAAAGTCGTCGAGCAAGATGTTTGAAGTTATCTGTTGCCGGAGACGCCACTGTTACAGTGACTGTTCCATATTTTTTAAATCGTTGGATGGCTGATAAATTTATCGATCAAAAAAAAGAATGGATTATTAAAACCGTTAAGCGAATTAGGCAAAAAACAATCAGGATTGAAAATATTAAAGATTATGCCAGCTCCAAGAGCGCAGCGCGTCAATTTATTTTGCACAGAATTTCTTATTTTAATCAATTTCTAAAAGTAGAAATAAATCGAGTTTTGATCAAGCGACAGAAAAAAATTTGGGGCTCTTGCAGCCAAAACAAAAATTTGAATTTTAATTATCGCGTTTTGTTTTTGCCTCCAGAAGTTGCTGATTATATCGTGGTGCATGAAATGTGCCACCTAAAAGAAATGAATCATTCTGCCGGATTATAAAAACAGAAGAAAAATGCTAAAGAAAATTATTTTTTAAACTATGAACATAATCAAAAGCAGAGAAAATGAAAAAATAAAATTATTAAAGAAGCTTTCACAAAAAAAATATCGTGATCGTTTGGGTCTGTTTTGTGTTGAGAATTATAAAATCATTATCGATGCTTATGCTTTTGGCTATGTTCCAATTATGCTTTTTATCAAAGAGGAAATGGAAATCAACAATGATTTAAAACAAAAAGTTGATCAAGTTTTTTTGATTGATTCCAAAATCAATGAAGCTTTTTCTGAGCTTGATACCCCACCGGGAATTTGTGCCGTGTATGAGGAAAAAAAACATGAAATCAATATGAATAAAAGCATTCTGTACCTTAATGGAGTAAGCGACCCCGGAAACATGGGAACGATTATGCGCACGGCTTTGGCTTTCGGGGTGGAGAATGTTGTTGGCGATGAAAAATGCGCTGATATTTATAATTCTAAAACAATTCAAGCGGCCAAAGATTCGGTTTTTAAATTAAATTTTGTTAAAGATAAAAATTTATCCCTGCTAAAGACCATCAAGAAGAATATGAAGATTTTTTCAACTCGCATGAGAGACGCTAAAGATGTTAAAAGCATTGGTCGACCGGAAACTTTTTGTTTGGTTTTGGGAAGTGAAGCGCACGGTGTCAATTCTGAGGTTGAGAATTTGTCGGATGAATTTATAAAAATTGATATTGATAAAAAAATGGAATCATTGAATGTGGCTGTGGCCGGAGGAATAATTTTGCACGCCTTATCAAAATAATTTTATTTTGATTTGTTTTATATTTTAAAAAAAACACAATATGGAATTTGAAAAGAATATTAAAAAAAGAAAAACAGGAATGCCCAAATGGATGGATTGCACCTGGAGAAGAATTCCTTGCAATAAGCCAAGTTGTAAAATTTGCGGCAGGATCCAAAGAAATAAAATGAATAATTTGGCGACCGGTAATGATCCGGATGATATTTCTCTAGCTCTAGAAGATATCAATAAAACATTCAAAGAGGCAATTGAAGTTATTAAAAAAGACGCCAAGGCGCGTGGCATGGAAATTGCCATCAGAAGTGAAGAGCTCAGAACTCCGCCTAAACCTAAAGAATATCCATTGTACAATAAAATGTCAGCTTGGCGCAATGGGGTGATGGAAGTTGTCAGTGAAATAGCTGAAAGCAATGAATTCGTGATTGACTGCGATAGTTTTCAGGATTTAGCTTGGTATGTTGATACGCTACTTGCTAAGATATATCGCCAGCTTTCTAACAAGTGGCATGTAAAAATCGGAGATGATTATGGAGATTTTGATTATCAGTATACAGAATATGTTTTATCTGAGATTATATTTATTATTGATCAGTCTTTTAAGGATTTGATTATGATGGATTTGAGCCTGAAAGGAAAGCTAAATCTTTTTTATGTGTATTTTGCCGGAGTAAAAAATGAAATTAAGGAAATATAAGTTTTAAAATTTTTTGATTTAAAAACCGCTAAAGCGGTTTTTTGTTAGTTAAAATTAGAGAAAATTTTCTTAAACTTTTCCACATAACAATTACTAAAATATATGTTTAACAATAAAAATGATAATTTTATATTAATTTAGTATAATTTTTACTTTCACAAAAAGTAAAAAATTTAAAAAAATAACTAGTATTAAATAATTTTTAATTAATTAAATTTATTGTCAAAAAATATTAAATTGTTGATTTTAAATAGTAAAAAATGTTATAATATAAATAGAAAAATAAAAAAATATCAAAAAATAAAATAAAAACAAAAATTCTTTTTTTGGTTATATTTTAGCCAAAAAACAAAAACAAAAATTAATTTTAAAAAAATTAATTTTTTTATTTTGCCCCATGCTAAAAGGTAAAAACAAAATAAGGAATTTTTTGGTGTTTTTGACATTGACTTTAAGCCACTTTAAAAAGCGTTTTTTTGGGTGGCGTTTTTTGTTTATTGCAATTTTTGTTTTGTATATTTTTGGTTTATCTCCAGTTGGTTTTTTGCAAAGATCCATTAGGGCAATTAAGGGTGTTGAATCGGCTAAAGTTAGACTGTACGCTACTGAGACACAAATAGATCAAGTTAGTGATAATTATAGTTCTGGCTGGTGGAATGGGGAAAATTTACGCAGCGTCCCTGATTTATCACAAAAAAGCGATCTTATTTATTTCAATGATTTAAATTCGGCTTTTTATTCGGGTGGAAAGGCTAATCTTGTTTTTGGAAAATTTTTGCCCAATGAAGATGAATATGAAGCTAATGATGATAAATTTCAAGACGAAGATCAGGATGCGGATGAGCAAATAATAAATCCTGATGAGCAGATAATGCTAGATGATGAAGAAGAAAGCAATGAAGACAACAACGAACAAGAAGTGACGGGCGATGAACAAGTATCAAGTGATGCATTGGAAATTGAAACACAGGATTTGCCGGTTGATGTTATCGAAGAGGAGCCTGGCGTGGAAGCTATTGATATTGATTCTGATCAAAAAGATCAGTCGGTTGAAACAATGGATGTTGACGAAAAAGTTGAGGTTGATATTGTTGATCCGATTCAGGAAAACGAAGAAGAGACTACTGAAGAAGTGTCATTTTTGCATAAAATATTTAATATTTTCAGCGAAAATAAAACAGTTTTAGCTCAAAGTAGTTATTTGGATTTAAATAATTTCGGCAACTTCCAAAAAGCTAAAATATTTTTTTCTTTAGCCAGTGCTGTTGTGAGTCCTGAAAACAAAAGCGATCGATTGGATATTATTTTACAAGAAGATTTTGAAGAGAAGACGGAATTAGAATCGCTTCATAACGCTTCTTCCACCAATGACACTGAAGATGTTTTTGATAATCAATCTAATCCTGTTATTGAAAAAGATGAAAATACAACAGATTTGCCAGATGAGGTGAGCGTCAATGCGAAATCAGATTGGTTTAATAAAGTAAAAAACATTGCAGCTAAGCAGGCAATGGCTCAGGTTGATAATGAAAACACCAGATTGATTATTTGGTATACAATCGATCAGCCATCTGAGGCGTCAACTAGTGATGAAATGTGGCACGAGCTTGTCAGGATCGATAATGAAGCTACTTCTAATGCGCTAAACGGCGGTTATTTCGAGTATGACGCGCCTTTTTTGAACAACTGGAATGATATAAATAATTTGCGCATTAAAATAGAGGGAGTGATGGAGGATGATGATGATTTTATTTTTTATCTTGATAGCTCTTGGGTGGAAGCGGAATATGAAGTGGCTGAAAACGCGCCAGAACAAGAATTTTTAAAACGCGCTCGCTGGGAAAAGGCCCTGGAAATGCTATCTTCCCAAAAAGATTTTAAAATTAACGAAAAAGGAGAGATTCGTTTTAAGTATAAAAAAAATAAAGAAAAATTATTTTCAAAGATCGGAGAAGCTTTTGGTTGGGTAAATTATTGGAGGGATATTGATTTGCGCGCCGAATTAATTGATGCCGACGGTAAAGCTCTTAATTCTCGGCCAATAATTATTTTTGAAGAAGACGGTGAGTTTGTAATCAAATTGCCTGATTTGCCAAGCGATTTTAAACCTGGAAAATATCAAATTAAATTTATCATCAGGGATAATTCCGGCGATGTTTTGGAGGTGATTACTTTATCTCGGCCGTTTAGCTGGGGTGTTTTAGCCTTAAATTATGATAAATCGTTTTATCTTTTAAACGAGCGAGCATTTTTGCAAATGGCAGTTTTGGATGATGGCGGACATACGATATGCGATGCTGATTTGGTTTTAAAAATCACTAGTCCAAGTGGAGTGTTAGAAGAATTAAGCACGGCCAATGGGACTATTGCCTTAAGCCATGCTTGCGGACCGGAAACAGTTACGGATTCTCCGGATTATTTTGTTTATTATAATTTAAATGAAGTCGGTCAATATCAAATTAATTTAAGTGCTCTTACGCGAAACGGTGAACGTAATATTAGTGACACATTGGAAGTAAAAAATAATTTGCCATTTGAAGTGCAAAGAATAGGCGCGACTCGTATTTATCCGAAAGCTGATTATGGCATGACGATTAAAATTGTAGCTAATGAAGATTATGTCGGTGATATTACGGAAATTGTTCCTAAAAATTTTAGAATTGCGAATTGGAAATTAAAAATTGAAAATTCTTTGGAATTTGGAGACTGGCAAATGGAAATCAAAGATATGAATGACAAGCAAGAATTGGTTTGGAGCAATGTTTCTTTGAGTCGAGGAGATATTTTGAATATTTTTTATACCTATGATGCGCCGGATATATCCCCGGAATTTTTTCTACTTGGTCCCTTGAGAATTGGTGATTTTTTTGAAGGTCGTCAATGGCAAATCGCTTCTGATGCCTTGGAAAAAAGAGCCAAAACCGTGATTTTTAATGCCGGTATTTATAATGCGGGCATTGGGGCGACGACTGGTCAGTCTACGAATGCGACTAATACTTTGGCGAGTTTTCAATTTTCTCTGGCTGAAAGCGGCGTAAGCATTAAAAACGCTTATATTATGCTTGAATCGCAATTTGGAGCTTATACTGCGCCAGCTGGAAATTTTACCGGACACAGATTGGGCTTTGATGCTTGCTCAGGCGCCTGCACGCCGCAACCGTTGGTGGCTACCGCAACGCAAATCAGCGTGTTTGATAATACGGTCTTGGCGTATCAAGAAACAGAAAGCAATCAAGCTCGTCTTTTGCTTGATGTGACTAACGAAGAAAGCATGGCGGCTTACACGGGAAATGGCGCGAGTTTGACGGCGGCAGTGGCTTATTATTTTCAACAGGCAACCGCTGTGGCAAATTCCATTGCCAATGCCAAAGCTTTGTTGTATGTAACCTATACTCACAATGCCACCACCACCAATCAAACCAACACGGTGGTTTATCCGCTTGATTCAACCAATGGCACTGATAGCGGCACCAGGCAGGCGAGCTTGGCATCCGGTTGTACTAAAAATAATAACTGTCCGGTGTTTGATTACAAAATGGAAATACCAGAATTTCCATCAGGGGCAACCAGCACTAGTAGATTGTCACAATGGTTTACCATGTACGAAGCGGCCATGGTAAACTCAACCAACGACATCGATCCAATTTTAAATATCCAAGGTTTTGATGTTGACAGCGGAAATTTTCATCATGAATCAGCTTTAACTCTGCCCAGGACAATGCCGGCGATGAATTTTTCAAATTGGGCTAATTCCGGTTATGCGGAAAATGTTAACCAGCAACTCGAGTACTATAATGCCACAGCAACCAATTATATGATTGGCGGCGAGGTGTTTGAAACTTATATTTCTTCTTCGTCAGCTCCGGTTAAAACCAGAACAGTTTCATTTCCTTTGGGATCCTTTAGTAATGATTTAACAGCAGCTGCTTTTTCTAGAAATATTGATATTTATTTTCCGGAAAATGGAAGTATTGCCACTGGAAGCGTGGATGTTAAAAGCGCTTGGGTTCGCCTAGTAAGCAGCAACAATGTGGCAGCAGCCGTAACGTTAACCGTGGCCAGTAAGGTTGGCAACACCGCTACTTCTTCTAACGCGGTTTATAACTATACGCCTTTAATGACGGCCAGCACTTTTAATAAATCGAATTTTAATATCATTCATATTATCGCAACTAGTAGTTATACCGAATTGGAATCAGCCAATGCCGCTACTCCCAAAAATGTTAACATTGCCGTAACCTCCAGTTCGGCAAATTACGGAGGATTGTCAGGGGAATTGATGATTACTTATACTTACACCAATGCCTCGGAAGCAAATGGATATTTAAATTCTTTAAAATTATTTGGTGGCCAATCAAATATCAATGGCAACGCTCAATCGGCAACAGCCAGCACGAGTAATTTAATCATGCCAGAAACAAGTAATAAAACGATTTTAGCCGGAGGTTTATTAACTAGTTATTTACTGAGCAATTCTACGGTTAATTCCATGCCGGCGGCCACGGTAACAATGGATACCAATATTGCGACCGGTACCCCGACATGCTCCAATGCTCATGCCGCTTTCTCGGTTTCGGTTAATGCTTTTACTGAATTTTACAAAGACGTTAAATCAGTATTGCAGACCACGGATAATCAAAGTTATTCCGCCTGCTATTCCAATAATGGCGGCGGTAACGGAACAACGGGTGCCAAAATGAATTCCCAATTGATTTATACTTATCAATGGAAAAATAATCCACCGACCGGAGTGCTTAATAGTGTAACGGCCGCGCGCACGGGAACGGGCGCGGTAAATTTTTCAATTGAAGTGGATGATCCCGATGATCACGAGTCTAAGGCCAAGCTTCAGTATGAAGCTGGAACAAGTTGCGCTTTTGTTGCGGCAACCAACACTACCATCAATCCCGCTAGCGTGGTAGCTGACTTTGGGGCGCCTAATGTCGATAATGGTAATGCTTAT
>Ga0233425_10004140_pt1 | contig 24841 bp, 17 predicted proteins | sample Watercolumn_Towu_2_FD_181712 | JGI IMG/M metagenome (GOLD analysis project Ga0233425, IMG submission 181712) | Freshwater microbial communities from Lake Towuti, South Sulawesi, Indonesia - Watercolumn_Towuti2014_140_MG | ecosystem: Environmental > Aquatic > Freshwater > Lake | place... | reverse complement strand
GTCCGGGCCCGGTTGTAAACCCATTCGCGCGCGGCCGAACAGGAGTTAAGGGCAGTTATGAGTTGTGAGTTATGAGGTCTGAGTCACGAGTTACGAGTTAGCAGTGTCGAGGCAGCGGCGGACGGTCTGGGTCAGGGCGGCGGGCTGGTAGGGCTTGGGGAGGTGGAAGTCGTTGGCGGGTGAGGCGCCTTCGGTTGCGAGGGTGTCGCGGCTGTAGCCACTCGAGTAGATCACTTTGAGGCCCGGTTTGGCGGCGCGGAGGCGCTCAGCCAATTCATGGCCCGAGATGCCCTCGGGCATGACGAGGTCGGTCAGCAGCAGGTCGATGCGGCCTTGATTGGCTTCCCAGACTTTGAGGGCCTCCAAACCGTTGCTGGCCTCGAGGACCTCGTAACCAGCGCGCCGGAGGCAAATGCGCACGAGGTTCCGCAGAGCGGACTCGTCCTCGACGACGAGGATGGTCTCGTGGCCGCCCTGGGCGGGAGCGAACGCATCGCCCAAAGGAGGAGGAGGCGGCTGGACGTCGCAGGCGGGCAGGAAGACGACGAAGGTCGAGCCCTGGTCCACCTGACTGGAGACCTCGATCCAACCCTGGTGCTGTTTCACCACGCCATAGACCGTGGCGAGGCCGAGGCCGGTGCCCTTGCCGACCTCCTTGGTGGTGAAGAACGGCTCGAACATGCGTGCCTGGGTCGCGGGGTCGATGCCGCAACCGTTGTCCTGCACCCGGAGAGTGACGAATCGGCCCTCGCGCGCCTCGGGCCGGCCCAGCGCGTCGGCGGGGCCGAGCTGTTCGACCCCGGTGGCAATCACGAGGCGTCCGCCCTTGGGCATGGCATCGCGCGCATTGACGGCCAGGTTCACGATCACCTGCTCGAGCATGCCTGCGTCGGCCTCGACCGGAGGCAGGCTGGCGCCGAAGTCGCAATGGAGCGCGATGTGCTCGCCCAGGAGGCGCTGGAGCATGGTCGAGATGTTGGCGAGCACTTCGTTCAAGTGCAACGGGGCGACCTGCATGACCTGCCGGCGGCTGAAGGCGAGCAATTGCCGGGTGAGGCTGGCGGCGCGGCGGGCGGACTCGACGATTTGCGCGGCCGGGGCGCGCAGCGCGGCGGGCAGTTGGGGTTCCTCGGCGAGCACGGTGGCGTGGCCGAGGACGACGGTGAGGATGTTGTTGAAGTCATGGGCGATGCCGCCCGCCAACTGTCCGACGGCCTCCATTTTGTGGGCCTGGCGGAGGTCGGCTTCGAGGCGCGCGCGGGTTTCCTCGGCGCGCTTGCGTTCGGTGATGTCCTGCACGGTGCCGACCAGGCGGACCGGCTGGCCGGTGGCGGGGTCGCGCAGGATCTCGGCCTGTTCCTGGACGATGCGTTCGGCGCCGTCGGGCAGGATGATGCGATGCTCGAACTGGTAGGGGGTGTGTTGTTCGATGGCCTGCTGGACGGCGGCGCGGATGCGCGGGCGATCCTCGGGATGGACCATGCGGAAGAAGTTCTCGTTGGTGACTTCGAGCTGGCCCGGTTCGCAGCCGAAGATGCGGAAGACCTGATCCGACCACTTGAGCGAGGCGGGGACCGGTTTTCCGGAGGTCGAGATGTCGGCCTCCCAACTGCCGAGACGCGCGATGCGTTGGGCGGCGGCGAGGTTGGCCTGGCTTTCGCGGAGGGTGGCCTCGGCGAGGGTGCGCTCGATGGCGACGGCGGCCAGATCGGCCAGGAGGTCGATGAGGTGCAGGTCGCTTGGACCCGGCGCCACAGGCCGGCGGTAGTATAGCGCGAAGGCGCCCAGCACCTGTCCCTGGCTGCCGAAGACCGGGTAGGAGGCGCAGGCGCGCAGGCCATGCGGCAACGCCAGATCGCGCCACGGCGCCCAGAGCGGATCGGTGCTGATGTCCGTGACCACCACAGGCGCCTTGCGATAGACGGCGGTGCCGCAGGAGCCGCGGTCGGGGCCCGCGGCGAACCCCTCGAGGGCGCGGTTATACGCCTCGGGCAGGGCGGGCGCCACACCCCAGGCGAACCGTTTGCCGGTGGCGTCGAGCACGAGGATGGAAGAACGCCCCTCGGCGGAGGCCGAGTCCATGAACCGGCAGAGCGCGGTCAACACCTCGCGGAGGGGCTCGGCCCGCGCGACCATGCCCAGGACGCGGTTCTGGGCGTCGCGGAGCGCTTCGGCGTGTTTCTTGTCGGTGAGATCGTTGAGCGTAACGAGGATCTTGCCGGCCACGAGGCGGCCGGCGGCCTCGACGCGGCGCACCGAACCATCGCCGCGGACGATGCTCGCCTCGAGCGGGTCGGTTTCCCGTCCGCTTTGGCCGGCCTGGGCGACGGCGCGGGTCCAGCGCTCGATCACGCGCTGGCGGTACGCGGGTTCGGGAAAAGCGCGCTCGAACCAGCGATCGAGGGTGGGGAGGTCCTCGCGGGTGTAGCCGAACTGCTCCGTGAATTTTCTATTGACAAGCTCGGCATTCCCCTGGGCGTCGATCGAGGCGGCGGCGACCGGGAGCGAGTCGAAGATCTGGCGCGCGCGCGCTTCGCTCTCGCGGAGGGCCTCGGTGCGGCGGTCCACCAACCGGCGGAGCGAACGGTTCCAGAGCAGCACCAGCGCCAGGACCGCGGCGGCCACGCCCCCGAGTTCCCAGACCCAATGGGACAGCGCCCAGCGAGGGCGGAGGGCGTCCTGGCCGGTCCAACGCGCGAAGATGCGCTCCCGCTCGGCAAGGGCGACGCTGGCGAGGCCCTTCTCGAGGATGCCGAGCAGCGGGGTGTTGGTCCGGGTCACGCCCAGGTGCTGCGGGATCGTGAAGAGCACCTCGGGCCGGAGCCGGACGGTGCTGAGGGAGTTCTCGGCGAGGACATGTTGCCCGACCGGGAGCGTCTCGAGCATGGCGTCCAACTGCCCCAGCGCGAGCATGAGCAGTCCCTCGCGGGTGGTGACGACGGGCACAATGGTCACCTCCGGGTGTTGCGCGCTCAACCAGGCGTGGGCGCCGTAGTTGCGGACCACGCCGACCCGATGCCCCGCCAATTCGGCGAATCCGCGCGTGTGCGGGGCGGCTTGGTTTACGAACAACACGACCGGCACGGAAAGGTAAGGCTGAGTGAACGCCAGGAATTGCTCCCGCTCGGGTGTGCGCGTGAGGGTGCCCAGGAGGTCGGCTTCGCCCCGGCGCATGCCCTCGAGCACGTCGGTCCAGGTGCCGAAGCGCACGGGCTTGATCTCGAGGCCGAGGTTGCGCGCCAGCGCGGCGAGGATGTCCGGCGTGACCCCGCTCAGGCGCCCGGCGGCGTCGAAGAACTCGAAGGGCGGGAACGCGGGGTCGGGGGCAAAGCGCAAGGGGCCATGTGCCCGGACCCAGGCGCGCTCGCCGGCGGTCAGGGGGTCGGGGGTGGGTTGCGCCCGGCCGAGGCCAGGCAGAACTAACAACAGAACGCAGCAGGCGAGGCGGCACTGGTTACGCGCCGCCCGGGCCAAGGGCCCGCGGGTGCGGGCCGGCGGGCGAACCGGCCGAAGTTGGTCGCTGGGTCTGCGCATACACAACGCCGTCGCGGTCCGGCCACCGTTTCGCAACGACGCGCGGAGCCTAGCAACGGTTCCGCGAAGGCGAAAGCGCAATCGCGGGGCTTGGTCCGCTGGTGGGATGGGGTGAGGGCCTCCCGGCCGTTGGCGCTTGCGTGTGCATGAGGCGCGCTTACATTGCGTGCATGAAGATTGAGCGTCACGGACCCACAACACGAATGGCCGGCGCGCGCGCCCTGCTGGGCGAGGCCTTTCGGTGTGGCGGCGTGGCTCTTAGCCTCGCGGCGGTTGGGTGGGCGCTGGGCGCGGCGGCGTGGCCGCTGCGGGCGCAGGGCGCGGCCGGAGCGGCGGGTTATTGGGAGGGGTCGATCCAGCTTCCCGCGACGGCGCTGGGGGTGCGCGTCGAACTCGAGGAGCGGCCAGGCCGGAGCTGGGGTGGCACGATCTCGATTCCGGTTCAGGGCCTGCGCAACTTCGCCCTTACGAATGTGACCGTGCGGGGAAACGAGGTCGGGTTTGCCATGCCGGGCATCCCCGGGGAACCCACCTTCACGGGCCAGTTGGCCGCGGACAAACAAACGCTCGCGGGCGATTTCACGCAGGGCGGCCAGACCTTCAAGTTCAAGCTCGAGCGCAAGGCGGTGCGGCCGCCGCAGGGGGCGGAGACGCCCGCCCGCGGCATCCCGGGCCAGGGCCTGGCTGGAATCTGGCAGGGGTCGCTGCGCGTGAGCGTGGCCGAGCTCCGTTTGTTGCTCAAGCTGACCAACGCGCCGAATGCGAAGCTGGCCGGCGCGATCGACAGCCTCGACCAAGGGGCGCGGGACATTCCCATTGACAGTGTCGAGTTCGCGACTAACCGGGTGCAGCTCGAGCTCAAGCGCATTGGCGGCGGGTTCGACGGCAGCCTCAGCGCCGATGGCTCGGAGATCGCGGGGGAGTGGAAGCAGGGTGGGCAATCGTTGCCGCTCGTGTTCAAGCGCATCGAAAAAGCGCCGGAGCTGCGCCGCCCGCAAGAACCCCGGAGGCCTTACCCTTATCGGGAAGAGGAAGTCGAAGTGCAGAACCGCAAGGCGGGGATCAAGCTGGGCGGGACGTTGACGTGGCCGGGCGAGGGCGGGCCGTTCCCGGCGGTGTTCCTGATCACCGGCTCGGGCGCCCAGGATCGGGATGAAGCGCTGATGGGCCACCGGCCGTTCCTGGTGCTGGCCGACCATCTCACACGACAGGGCATCGCCGTGCTGCGGGTCGATGACCGCGGGGTCGGCAAATCGACGGGCGACCTGGCCAAGTGCACGGTCGAGGATTTCGTGGACGACGCGCTGGCGGCGGTTGAATTCCTGAAGGGCCGCCGCGAGGTTGATGCGCGCCGGATCGGGCTGCTGGGCCACAGCGAAGGCGGGACCGTGGCGCCGCTGGCGGCGGTGCGCGAGCCCGGCATCGCATTCATCGTGCTGCTCGCCGGGGTGGGGGTGCCGATGGACCAACTCCTTGTGCGCCAGGCCGCGGACATCGCGCGGGTGATGGGCGGGTCCGAGGAGATCATCGCCCGGAATGGCGACACCCAGCGGCGCATCTTCGAGATCATTCGCGGAGAACCGGACGCGGCCGCGGCCGAGCGGCGGATTCGCGCCTTGGTCGCCGAGCAGGTGAAGGCCTTGACCGACACGCAGCGGTCAGCCCTCGGGCTGAGCGATGCGGCGATCGAGGGGCAGATCAAGTTGGCCACCAGCCCCTGGCTGCGCCACTTTCTGGGCTACGATCCGAAGGCGACCTTGATGAAGGTGAAGTGTCCGGTGCTGGCGATCAACGGCGAGAAGGACCTGCAAGTGGCGGCGAAAGTGAATCTCGGGGCGATGCGTGAGGCGCTCGAGGCCGGCGGGAACAGGGCTGTCGAGACCGTCGAGTTCCCCAACCTGAACCATTTGTTCCAAACCTGCCAGACCGGGGCGGTGGCCGAGTACGGCCAGATCGAGGAGACGATGGCGCCGGTGGCGCTCGAGACCATCGGCAAGTGGATTCGCAGACAGACGGGACGATGAGACCGGATGGTGCGGGGCGGCCGAGGAAGAAATGATCGGACTGACGTCCGATTCCACCAGGCTGGAGCCGGGCGGCAGGCCCTGTTATTTCGACGGTTGGGCTTGGGCGCGGGGGGTGACGCCGAGGAGGTGGCGGACGAAGAAATCCTGGCGGCGGCGCGTGCCGTAAGGGCGTTCGGCGGCGCCGTGGCCCGCGCCGGGCACGATCAGGAGGTCGAAGTCCTTGTCCGCCTTGATCAAGGCGTTGACCACCTGCATGGTCGAGGAGGGGTCCACGTTGTGATCCAACTCGCCGAAGATGAGGAGGAGCTTGCCTTGCAGGCGATGGGCCTGGGTCACGTTGGACTGCTCGGCGTACTGCGGCCCGACGGGCCAGCCCATCCAGAGTTCGTTCCACCAGATCTTGTCCATGCGGTTGTCGTGGCAGCCGCAGTCCGAGACCGCCACCTGGTAGAAATCACCGTGGGCGAGGAGGGCGCGCGTCGAGCTCTGCCCGCCGGCCGAACCGCCGTAGATGCCCACGCGCGCGAGGTCCATGAACGGGTGCTGCTCCGCCGCCGCTTTGATCCACAGGATGCGATCCGGGAATCCCGCGTCGCCGAGATTGCGCCAGCAGACATCATGAAACCGTTTCGACCGGTTCGACGTGCCCATGCCATCGATCTGGACGACGATGAAGCCAAGCTCCGCCATCGCTTGCGGTTTGTAGAAAGGGCGAAAGGCCTTCGGCACAAACGAAGCTTGCGGGCCGGCATAGATATCCTCGATCACCGGGTACTTGGTTTGCGGATTGAACGTGGCCGGTCGATAGATCACGCCATAGATGTCGGTGACGCCGTCGCGGCCTTTGGCGACGAAGCGCTCCGGGGCCTGCCAGCCGGTTTGGCGCAGCAGCGTCAAGTCGGATTGCTCGAGCGCGCACACGCGGCGGCCGTCTTCGACGCGCCGGAGTTCGGTGACCGGGGCCAGATCGACCCGCGACCAGGTATCGACCAGGTAGCGGCGGTCGGGCGAGTAGGTGGCGGTGTGCGCGCCGTCCCCTTCGGTGAGGCGCACCAGGCCGGTGCCGTCCAGGCCGATGCGGCAATAATGGATGTAATAGGGGTCCTGGCCCGGGTCGAGGCCGCTGGCGCGGAAAAAGACCTGCCGTTTCGCGGCGTCCACGTGATCGACACCGCGCACGACCCATTCGCCCCTGGTGATCTGGTTGCGGACGGCGCCGGTCTTCGCGTCGTAGAGGTAGAGGTGGTTCCAGCCGTCACGCTCGGACATCCAGATGAGCTCGCCGGTATCGTCCAGGTAATGCGTGAAGCGCTTGTGGGCATAGTCGATGAACGTCGCACTGGTTTCTTCGATGATCGGCGTGCAGGCGCCCGTGGCGGCATCGACCGCCACGACGCGTAGGACCTGGTGTCCGCGCTGGTTGTAGAGAAACGTGAAGCGCCGCGAATCCCTGGCCCAACGGACTTCCTCGATGCTCCAGGGGTTGGGGAAGAGCGCGTCGCTCACCGGGAGCTGGCGCGCGGTGGCGATCTCGAAGAGTTGCGGCTTGGCCAGCGGAATCTCGTCGCCGGGCTTGAGGTAATCGATCGACTGCAGCTTGGGTTGCACCTGGTCGGCGGGTGAAGACTCGACGTAGTGGACTTTGTGTTCGGCGCCTTTGCGCGTGCGCAAGGCGGCGAGGTGTGTCGAGTCCGGCGACCAGAAAAGTGCGTCCAGCGCATAGGAATTATCGGGATTGCCGTCCGTGCTGAGGGCCGATTCGCTGCCCGACTTGGTGTTGCGCAGATGGATGTTGCCATCTTTGATGAACGCGCGCCACTGGCCGTCCGGCGAGGGCACGTCCTGGGGCGGGGGCGGGCCTTGCCGACCCCGTGGCGCCGCGGCGGTGTCCACGCCCCCAGGCTGGATGTCCACCGAGGCCGGTTCCTCCTCGGCCTCGAACGCCGCCAGGGTCTCCCCCTGGGCGTCCACCGCCAGCCAGACGTGGCCAGCGAAGGTGTGCTGCGAACGGCGCTCGCGCGGGGCGAGCTTGCCGTAGCTGTGCCGCTGACCCTCGGGGTCGAGCCAGAAGAGCTCGACCTCGATTTCGGTGCGGTTGAAGAACACGACCGACGTTTCGGGTCCGGTGCGCGTGCTTCGTTGGGGCGGCGCGCGCCGGGCGCGCGCGGATCGGGCCGAGTCCTTCTCGAGGGCCGGCTCGAGGGCGTAGGAATCGAGGGCGCAACGCCAGCTTTTCCCGTCGCACTCGAACTCGACTTGACGCTTTGCCAGGTCCCATTCGAGGCGGGCCAGGCCCAGGGCGTCCGCCCGGACTTCTTTCACCCCGGCCTGAGCGAGCGCGGCGGCGAGCCGCTCGTGATCAAACGCCGGTTGGCGCACGCCGTTGGCGGCGTCCACGAGGACAAACTCGTGAGTGTTCGAGCCGGTGCGGACGCGGTACCAGAAGTGCGTGCCATCCGCGAGCCACTGCGGCTTGACCTGGTCGCGAAAGACTTTGTCGGCGGTGAGCTTGGCGAGGTTCGCGGCGCGCGCGTAGTCGGCGGCGGTTCCCTGGGCGGCGAGATTCGGGGCGCCGAGGACCAGGTTCAGGAGGGCGAGCGCCGCGACCCCGGCGGGGCCGGGAGAGTGTTTCAGGGTCATGACAGGGGGAGGCGGCGGCTAGCGGTAACGGTCGGGATCGAGCAAGCGCAAGTCGAAAGCGGGGTTATCACCGGAAATGATTTCCGCGATGAGCCGGCCTGTAATGGGGCCGAGGCTCAGGCCCATCATGGCGTGGCCCGTGGCGATCACGAGGTTGCGGAACCGGGCGGTGCGCCCGACGTAGGGCAGGCCGTCGGGCGAGCAGGGGCGCAAACCCCGCCAGGGCTCGAGCCCGCGGAAGTCGGCCGGGTCAAAGTCGGGATAGTAACGCGGGACGGCCTTGATGATGCCCTGGACGCGAGTGGGGTTGATGTTCTCGTCGAGCCCGGCGATTTCCATCGTGCCGCCGAAACGGAGGCTCGAGCCGATGGGCGTGACGGCCACGCGGGCCTCGGTGAGGATCGCGCAACGTTCCGGGAGTTGGCGCGGGGCGGGCAGGGTGAGGCTGTAGCCCTTGCCTGCCTGCATCGGGAGCGCGAGGCCCAGGTCGCGCGCGACCACGTGGGACCAGGCGCCCGCGGCCAGGACGTATTCGTCGGCGCGGAACTCACCCCGCGCGGTGTGCACGGCGTCAACGGCGGAGGCCCCCACCCTCCAGCGGGTCACGGCGGTGTTCCAGCCGAACTCGACCCCGGCCGCTTCCAAGCGCGCGCGGAGGCTTTGCATGAAGCGGTCCGGGGCGAGGTGGCAATCCTGTGGAAACAGGACCGAGCCGGCGACGTCCATGCGCACGTTCGGCTCGAGGGCGGCGGTCTGGCGGGCATCGAAGACCTCGGCCGGGATGCCGAGCTCGCGGGCGCGGCCGGCCATGCGCGCTTCGTCGTCGAAGGTGTGCGCGGTCTTGCAGAGCATGAGCAGGCCCTTCTTGACGAGGCCGAACTCAGGGCCGGGCGCGGCGGCGAGCTCCTCGAAACAGGCGCGGCTGGCGAAGCTCAGATCGCGCAGCAGCGGGGCGGCGCGCGCGACGTGGGCGGGGGTGGCGGCACGAAAGAACTTCCAGCCCCACTTCCAGAGGTCCGCGTCCAGGCGCGGCTTGATGTAGAAAGGGCTTTCCGGATTCCACATCCATTTGAGCCCCAGCGCCACCATGCCGGGGGCGGCCAGGGGCGTGAAATGGCTCGGCACCACCATGCCGGCGTTGCCGTGGGAACAACCGTCGCCCTCGGAGGCGCCGCGTTCGAGCAACGTCACGCGGTGCCCGCGCCGGGTGGCGTAGTAAGCGGCGCAGAGGCCGATCACGCCGCCGCCGATCACGAGCACGTGCTTCGACATCGCCCGGCCCTCGCTCAGCGGATGCCCCAGGCGAACGGGTCGTGGTCGGCCACGAGCAACGTCGCTTCGCTATTGACAAACGCCATACCGGTGACGATGGGGAGGACTTTGCCCTCGTCGCGGGCCAGCCAGCGGAACCGGCCCGTGAACCGGCTGCCGATAATGCTCTCCTGCACCCACGGTTCGTCCTCGGCCAGGTTGCCGTCCGCCGCGAGGCAGGCGAGTTTGGCGCTGGTGCCGGTGCCGCAAGGGGAGCGGTCGTAGGCCTTGCCCGGGCAGAGGACGAAGCTGCGCGCGTCAGCCCCCTCGCCTTTGGGCGGGCCGAAGAGCTCGATGTGGTCCACTTCGGGGAAGCCGCCGGCGTTGACGGCCTGGCGGATGCGCCAGGTGTAATCCGTCAGCCGCGCCACGTTGCCCAGCTCGAGCTCCTGGCCGTGGCCGGCCACGAGGAAAAACCAGTTGCCGCCCCAGGCCACGTCGCCGGTGACCTCGCCCGACCCCGGGACGGACACGGTGACCGCCTTCGCCAGTCTGTAGCTGGGGACATTCGCCACCGAGACCTCGCCCGAGGGATGCAGGGTGGCCCGGACCACGCCGACGGGCGTCTCGAGGCGGTGCTCGCCGGGTTGAATGCGGCCCAGGTGCGCGAGCGTGGCGACGACCCCGATGGCGCCGTGCCCGCACATGCCGAGGAAGCCGACGTTGTTGAAGAAGATGACACCCGCGGCGCACGCCGGGTCGGAGGGGGGCACGAGCAACGCGCCGACGAGGACGTCCGAGCCGCGGGGCTCGTTCACCACCGCCGAGCGGAACCGGTCGTGTCCGGCGCGGAACGCGGCCAGTTGATCCGCTACGGTCCCTTTTCCCAGGTCCGGCCCGCCGTCGATGACGACCCGGGTTGGCTCGCCTCCGGTGTGGGAATCAACGATCGCGATGCGTTTCATCCGGTTTCGGCCCGGGCGGCAGGCCCGGGGGCGCTTGGTCAGGCCGTTGGTGGCGAAGGGCCGTCTTGCGGTTCGTGCGGGCGCGCGGCCAGGGTGCGGGTCATCTGTCGCATCTCGCGCCCGCCTTTGATGCCAACATAGAAGAGCAGAAAGAAGTACCAGGCCAGCGAACTAAAGATCATGATAGTCCAGAACCAGAGGAAAAGAGAGTTCATAGGAAGGAACTTAGTTAGGCTGGGCGGCGGTGGCTTGGGCCGGCGGCGGAGAGGAGAGGAGCGACCCTGCGATCATTCCCAGGAAGGCCAGGGCAAAGGAGGACGCCCCGGCGACTTCGGGCGCGATCTGGCGCGACTTATCGACCACCGCGTTGACGATCAGGAAGGTAATGGGTCCGATGGCGCCGAGGATGAGCGCGGCGTAGGCGCCGACCGCGTTGGCGCGCGGCCAGTAGAGCCCGGCCACCAACAAGGTGAACACGCTGGCCAGGTAAATGTTGCCCGTGACCGCCAGGTAGTCCCAGGCGTTGCCCGGGATTTTGTACCAGAGGCCGTAGAACAGGAGGAAGACGCCGACCGCCAGGACCAGGAGCCGGGTTAACAGGAGGCGGGTGCGCGGGGCGAGCGGTTTCTTGAAGCAGGGCGAGAGCAGATCGTTGTAGATGACGGTGGCCCAGGTCAGGAGGTAGCCGCTGTCGGTGGACATCTCGGCGGCCAACATGCCGGCGACGACCAGGCCGATCCAGCCGATGGGCAGCAAGGTGCCCAGGTAGGCGGGCATGGCCTGGAGGCTCGCCTCGGTGGTGGGCAGGCCCCGCAGGTGCGCGGGCAGCCCCCCGTGTTGGGAGAAATAAACCAGGGCCGCCGCGCCCCAGAGGCCCGGCAAACCAAAGCGCCCGACGAAATAGAACGCCGTGCGCCGGTACATGCGCCGGGCCGTGAGCTCATCCTTGGCCGAAAGGATGCGCGAGACCTGCGTTTGCCAGGTGGTCACGACCGCGATTTGGAAGATAATCTGCCAGAGCACATAACCCCAGGCGGTGTGCACTGGGTTAAAGGGATGATCCGCCATCGCCAACCCCGGGGCGGCGGTGTGGGCTTCCGTGGCGGTCCAGGCGGCCGACAGGCCGTCCACCAGGTTGCCCCAGCCGATGCTCAGGATGACGATCACGGTAGTGACCACCAGGCTCATGCCCTTGACGATGAACTGCAGGTAATCCGTCATGAGCACCGAGAGCATGCCGCCCATGACCGTATAGACCAACACCAAGCCGAGCAGGGCGGTCATGACCCACTCGAGCCATTGCACCGGCATGCCGGTGGCATTGACGAGGAATTCGCCGCCCAGGCGCAGGAAGATGCCCATGTTCAGAATCCCGCCCAGCGCCACGAACAGCCCCGCCAGCCAACGGACGGGCACACCGAAGCGTCTCTGGAAGAGTTCAGGGATGGTCATCACTCCCGCGCGCCGCAAGCGCCCCACCACAAAGCCCGTGCGCCCGACGACGTACATGGCCGCCGCCATGATCACCCCGATGGTCGCGCCGGCGAAGCCCTTCACAAAGCCGAGTTGGCCGGTGTACATGATCGTGACCAGTCCCAACTCGGTGGCGGCCAGCGACGCGATGCCCAGGTTCACGTCCACCTCGCGGCCCGCGACCGCGAAATCCTCGACGCCGCGCACATAGCGGCGCATCGCCAGCCCGGCCGCCATGCAACCGATCAGATACGTCACGATGATGACCCAATCAATCCAGGCAAGGTGCATAGAGGTGGCGGGAGTGTGCGGACGAGGCGGCTGACAGGCAACACCGTTTTGAACGGCCGGGCGCGGGAGTCAGGAGCGCCCTCGCGTTCGGGCAGGGGCACGGGCCGGCGCGCGCGTCGAAAGGGAAGATAATGCAGATCATTTCCGATCGTGATTGACGAGCCGCCCCGGGCGGGCACTACAGTGAGCGCAGCCGTCACGCGGTCCTGCCGCCGGCAGGCCACGGCGGGCGGCGACAACAACATCCAGACCGCAGGCAGCTTGATACCTATGACGACCCATCTTCGCTCACTCGACCGCGCCGGAGTCATCGTCGGCGTCCTCCTCGCCTTGGGCGCGGCCCAGGCGGCCACCAACACGCTCCCGGACCGGCTGATGCAGCAGCTGGGCTCGGCCAGCGTCCGCGGATTTGTGGTGCGCAGCGTGCAGGCCGGGCAGGACGCCACCATTACGCATGGTTTCAGCCGCGCGATCCAGCAGCTCAATGGCACGTTGTTGGACAGCACGGGGGCGGAGGTGGCGAACGAGGCCACGCCGGGCGGCAACGCCGACGGCAGCTACGACGTGGACGTGATCAACTTCGAGAAAGACGCCACGCCCATCGACATCGCCGACGGGGACGGCAACGTGCTCGGGAGTTTCGCGCCCGAGATGTTTCCCGGGATTCCCGGGGCGGGCGGGCATACTGATAACTTCGCGATCGAGGTGGTGGGCTTCCTCGAGTTGAGCGCCGGCCTGCACACGTTCGGCGTTGGCGCGGGCGCGGATCGCACGGACGTGAACGACGACGATTCGTTCGCGGCGTTCGTGAGCGAGAACCCGCGGGATTACTTCGGGTTCAAGGTGGGCGACTACGAGCGGTCGGCGCGGGCGTTCGTGACGGACCAACACATCGAGACCCAGTTTTCGGTGGTGGCGAACGCGGCGGGGATTTATCCGTTCCGGCTGGTTTATTGGCAGCGGAGCCGGGGCGCGAACTTGCAGTTCTACGAGGTGAACCCGGACACGGGGGAGCGAATCCTGGTGAATGACGCCGCCGACCCGCGCGCGATCGTGTCCTACCGGCAGAGCACCGTGGCGATCGCCAACGCTCCTTACCTCGCCGAGGTGAGCCCGGTGCCGGGGTCCGACGGGAACAGTCCGTCGGCGCCGGTGACGGCGCTGATCGTGGACGGCCAGACGACGGCGAGCACCGCGAAGGTTGTGCTGAACTTCAACGGGGTCAAGGTGACGCCCCAGTCCTTGTCGAAGACGGGCGGCCGCATCCGGCTGGCCTACGCGCCCAACGCCACGCGTGCGGACAAGAACAACCTGGTGAGCCTGATCTACACGGATTCGGCGGCAGCGGCTTACAGCCACAACTGGAGTTTTGGGATCGTGCCCAGCGGCGGCTCGGCCACGGTGGTCACCGGGCAATGGGATTTTGACGCGGGCGACTTGTCGGCCACCATTGGCGCGCCCCTCGAGTACTTCGACGGCCCGACGGGGATGACGGCGACCAAGACGCGGTTCGGGACCACGACGGACCTGGGCGTGGCGGACATTGCCGGCAAAGCGGCGCGGGTCATGCAGGTTCCCGGGGACCTATCGCGCAGCATTGGTTACGTCATGAAGCACGGCATTGCGCCCAACGGCGGCGGGACGAAGGTGAACCAATTCACGCTGATCATGGACGTCATGGTGGCGACGAGCGGCCCGGGCGCGGCGTCGCTGCTGCAAACCAGTTCGCTGAACAACACCGACGACGGCGACCTGTTCTGGCAGGGCAACAACTTTGGCCAGGGCAGCGGCGGCTACAATGGCACGGGGCAGTTCACGGCGGGCGGCTGGCACCGGATCGTCGCCGCGTACGATGAAGCCGCCACGCCGCCGGTGGTGACGAAGTTCGTGGATGGCATCAAGCAGGACGATTGGACCGCCAACCAGGGGTTGGACGCGCCGCGGCGCGCTCTGCAGGCCACCGCCATCCTGTTCGGCGACGGCGACCAGGACGAGCGCCGTGTGATGTGGGTGAATAGCGTGCAGATTCGCTCCGGGAAGTTGTCGGACGCTGAAGCGGTGGCCCTGGGCGGTCCCTCGACGGACGGCATCCCGCAGGTGATTCCGCCGACGAGCGTGACCGGGCAATGGGATTTCGACCGCGGCGATTTGTCCGCCACGGTGGGCAAGCCGCTGCAGTACTTCGACGGCGCGGACGGCCTCACCAAGAACAGCACCGTGTTTGGCACCACCGCCGACCTCGGGGTGGCGGATATCAACGGCGAAGTGGCCCGCGTGATGATGGTGCCGGGCGACCTGACGCGAGACATCGGTTATATCATGGACCACGGAATCAAGCCCAACGGCGGCGGGACGAAGGTGAACCAATATACGCTCATCATGGACATCATGGTGGATACGAGCGGCCCGGGGGCGGCTTCGCTCCTTCAAATCAGCTCGCTGAACAACACCGACGACGGCGACCTATTCTGGCAGGGCAGCAATTTTGGCCAGGGCAGCGGCGGCTACAATGGCACGGGCCAGTTTTCGGCCGGCGGCTGGCATCGGATCGTCGCCGCGTACGATGAGGCTGCCACGCCACCCGTGGTGACGAAGTTCGTGGATGGCATCAAGCAGGATGATTGGACCGCCAACCAGGGATTGGATGCGCCCCGGCGCGCCTTGCTGCCGACCGCGATCCTGTTCGGCGACGGCGACCAGGACGAACGCCGCGTGATGTGGGTGAACAGCATCCAGATTCGCGCGGGCAAAATGACGGACGCGGAGGCGGTGCTGCTGGGCGGGCCGTCGGCCAAGGGCATCCCCGTGGTGGTGGCCAAGAGCACCGTCACCGGGCAATGGGATTTCAATCGCGGAGACCTGAGCGCCACGGTGGGCAAACCGCTCCAGTATTTCGATGGCCCCAACGGCGCGACCAAGGCGGGGACGGTGTTCGGGACGACGACCGACCTGGGTGTGCCGGACATCGAGGGCCTGCCGGCGCAGGTGATGCGGGTCTCGGGCGACCTGACCCGGGAAATCGGCTACATCATGGACCACGGGATCAAACCCAACGGCGGCGGGACCAAGGTGAACCAATACACGCTGGTGATGGACATCCTGGTGGACACGAGCGGCCCGGGGGCGGCTTCGCTGCTGCAAATCAGCTCGCTCAACAACACCGACGACGGCGACCTGTTCTGGCAGGGCAACAACTTCGGCCAGGGCGGCGGTGGCTACAACGGCACCGGACAGTTTACCGCCGGCGAATGGCACCGGATCGCGGCGGCCTACGATGAGGCGGCCGCGCCGCCGGTGGTGACGAAGTTCGTGGATGGCATCAAGCAGGACGACTGGACCGCCAACCAGGGGTTGGACGCGCCCCGGCGCGCCTTGCAGCCGACGGCGATCCTGTTTGGTGACGGCGATCAGGACGAACGCCGCGTGATGTGGGTCAACAGCATCCAGATTCGGGCGGGCAAACTGAGCGATGCGGAGCTGGCGGCGCTGGGCGGCCCCACGGCTGCCGGCATTCCGCTGGTCATCAAGGCGGAGGTTCCGGTCGAGCGCCCGCGGTTGGTGGTCAGCGCCAGCGGCGCCAGCGTGACCCTCTCGTGGACCTCGCCCGTCACCAACTTCGTGCTCGAGAGCACCCAAAGTCTGACAAACCCGGAGTGGACCCCGGTGCCGGGCGTTGTGAACAACAGTGTGACGCTCAGCATCAGCGGAGGGAATCGGTTCTTCAGGTTGAAGCTCCCTTTGGGAGGCATTAGCCAGGGCTGATGGCGCCCAAGTGGCCCAAGGCGCTCCCGCTGGCCGCGGCGGGAGCGGTCCGCGCGTGAGGGGCCTCGACTTCAGCCCGGACGGTTAACTCGATCGAAACGCGGCGCCAGGCAATGCCGATGCAGCCGACCAGTCGGCGGCCCGGCACCGTGACGACCGGGCACGCTTGACGGTCTTGCGCGTTTGCCGACACACTCAGGGTATGTTCAAGATGATCGGCGGTGACGGGCGCGAGTATGGCCCGGTCACCGTGGAGCAACTGCGGGAGTGGATTGCCGACCGCCGGGCCAACGGGCAGACGCTGGTGCAGGCGGAGGGGACGACTCAATGGACACCGCTCGGGAGCGTTCCCGAGGTTGCGGAGGCGCTGGCCAGAGTGGGCGGGACGAGCGTGTCGGTTGCGGGCGGCACGATGGCTGCCCCGGCGGCCGGGGCTGGCGTCGCCGGGTCGGCGTGGGGCGCGCCGAACATCCCCGGCTGCGTGGTGGGCGGCTGGCGGCTGCTGACCCGGCATTTTTCCCTGCTGACAGGCGGCGCGGCGTTGGTGTGGCTTCTGCTGACGGCGGGCGCGGTGGCGAGCGGGATCACCGGGGTGGTGAGTCTGGCGGTCTCGGGGGTGCTCTACGGGGGCCTGGCGCTCTTGAACCTGCGGTTGATCCGGCAGCAACCGGCCACGATCACGGACGTCTTCGGCGGGTTCGCCGCCGGGTTCCTCTCGCTGGCCCTGGTGTGGCTGATCACGCAAGCGGCCAGCGCGGTGGGGATGATGTTCCTGCTGGCGCCCGGGATTTACCTGAAGGTGGTGTGGGTGTTCGGCCTGGCGGTGGCGGCGGACCAGCGCCTCGGCTTTTGGGCCGCGATGGAGACGAGCCGCCGGGCGGTCGCGCGGCACTGGTTCAGCGTGGCGGTGTTGGTCACGATTGCTTATCTGCCGGTGATTCTGTTCGCCTTGTATAGCGTGTATGAGACCACGCTCTACGCGTTGCAGACATTCGGCCTGGGCTGGCGCTGGGATCAATTCGGGGAACGCATCCGGTTGGTGTCGGAGTTCGCCAGGAAACTCAGTTTTCAGCAGCACGTGGTGCTGCTGGTGAACCTGCCGCTGGCCTACGCGATCCTGATGCACGCTTATGAAGACATCTTCGGGCGGCGACCCGCCCAGCCAGGTTGATAAGCCAACGGCTTGGGCGTGCACGGCCGCGAATGTGTTTACGGTTCCCGGGCTGGGGACGATCGCGGCGGGCAGGAAGCTCGGCTATCTGCAAGCGGTCATGGGGCTGGGCGGCTTCGTGCTGAGCCTGATTGGTTTTATCGGGTTGCTGCGCGAGTGGGCGGCCGCGGGGGATCTGCCGGAGCATGTCACGCCCAGCCTGTGGGTGGGTTTGTTGGGGATCGCGCTCTGGGGTAGCGGCTGGCTCTGGGCGCTGGCCAGCAGCATGCGACTCCATCGCGAGGCGCGCGAAGCGGGGAAGAAGACCTGACGTTGGTGGAAAACGCCAGGCGAGGGGCGCGGGCAAGGGGTGCGGAGGAGAAAAAGTCCAATAGAGTCAATCTATTCAACGGAGTCATGGACGTGTTCGGCTTTTTTCCCCGAGGCTCGCCCCGCGTATGTTGGACCAGAGATCCAAACGAGCGGGACGGAGGCGGCCGGCGAGTCCGGGCGAGGGGCCGGGAACCGCAACGGCGGGGACTGCCCGTGGCGGGCGGGAGCGGCTGAGAGGGACGGCCGCCCCGCCCGCCAAGGCAGCGGCCCGCGCGCTGCTGGCGGCGACCGCGACCTTTGCGCTTGCGGGTTGCACGCATTTCGCCGCCCGTCAACAGAAGGCGGCGAGCCGATTGACCGAGGAATCGCGGGTGTTGACCACGGCGGTGGTGGACGCGCTGAACGCGCAGCCGACGGACCGGCGCGATGCGTGGACGGAGACGGCGCGCGTGCTGGCCACGCAGGACCAGCGGCTGGAGGGTTTGCCTGCGCGTCCGCTCGAGGTGCAACCGTTGATCGAGGAGAAGGCGCTCCAACTCGAACAGGCGGGTACCAACGCTCCCGTTGTTCCCGGCCCAGCCACCGCCGCCCTCGAGGATCGTTTTCGGCAGCAGGACACGCTCATCGCACGCCAGCGGAAGGTCGAGGAACACCTCGTCGCGATGGGGACGCAATTCGAGCAAGAGCGCAACGCGCGCATCACGCGCTGGACCAAGTTTCTCGGGTTTGGGGGGCTGGGGGTGGGGGGACTGGTGGCGTTGCTGGTATTTGTGCCGGCAAGCATTCCGTTGCTGGGCCGGCTCCTGGGGTGGGTGGTGGGAAGACTGCCCGGCCTGGCGGGCGCCGTGGGCGTGGTGAGCACGCGCGCGTTTGACGCGGTGGTGCGCGGCGTCGAGCAGTTCAAAACGGCGGGAACCCCAAACCAGCCGGCAGCGAATCCAGCGGCCCCCACGGGCAGCGTGGCGCGCGCGACCGGGCTCGCCGCGCCGGCCCCAGGAGGGTTGCTCGATCATCTCTCGAGAGAACTGGATGCGGGGCACAAGCAACTGGTGCGCACGCGGCGGGCGGCGCAGGCGGAGCGAGCCATCAAGGGTTGAGACCATGAGGAGCGGGGCTCGGGCCCGGAAAAACCAATAGGAATGCCATGCGACTGTTTGAGCGACTGAAGGAACGGGCCCGTGCGCGGTGGGGCGGGTCCGGCGAGGAGCCGGCGTTGTTGGCGAACCGCGCGCCGCGTCCGCTCGCGGTGGTCATCGGTGCGCGCGGACGGAGCCGCCGGCGTGAGCAACACATGCCGATTCGCGGGCTCACCCTCGAGCGAGCCACGTCGTTGCTCGAGGCGGGCGAACGCGGGGAGTATGCCGACCTTCAATGGCTTTACCGCTTCGTCGAGAGGCGCGATGCGACGTTGTGCGCCTTGTTGAGCCGCTATGACGGCGGGTTGTTGAAGTTGGACTGGGAAATCAAGCTCGCCGCCGGGAGCGGGGCCGAGGCGCAGGCGCAGGCGCGGGTGCTGCGGGAGGCCTACGGCGGGGTCGATAACCTGCGCGAGGCCCTCCAGTTCCTCGTCGGCGCGCGGTTTCGCGGTTTCGCGCATCTCGAGAAGTGGTTCGGGGCGGACGGGCAAGTGACGCATCTCGAGCCGGTGCCGCAGTGGCATTGGGTGCGCGATGGCCTGCACGGCGCGTGGCAGTACAACCGCGAGGCGCGCTCGGGCGCCAGCACGGGGGAACCGATCGACCCGGCGCACTTTGTCGTGCGCGAGGTGGACCGCCCGGTGGACGAATTGGCGGTGCTGATCCACGTGCGGCGCAACGAGTGCCAGGAGGGATGGGATGTCTTCGTGCGGACTTACGGGGTGCCTTCGATGTTCATGGTCGGGCCGCCCGGCGCGACCGCCGAGCTCGAGGCAGGGCTGGCGGCGCAGATCGAAGGGGCGACCAGCGACAGCCGCGGCTACCTGCCCTACGGCACGCAGTTGACGTCGGTGCCCGTGACGGCGCGCGGAGTCAATCCGTTTCGCACCTATCTCAAGGCGCTCGACGAGCAATTGGTCCTCGCCGCGACGGGCGGCAAGTTGAGCGTTTTGTCGGAGCCGGGTGTGGGCCAGCAAGCGGGCTTCGTGCACTGGCGGGTTTGGCGCGAGATCGTGCAGGCGGAGGCGTTGCTGATCAGCGAGACGTTCCAGCAGCAGTTCGATGCGCCGCTGCTGGCCGCCCGTTTCCCCGGCCGGCCCGTCCTGGCCTACTTCGAGTTGTGCGGCAAGGAGGAAACGGACGTGGGGAGCCTCGTGGAGCAGACGGCCACGTTGAGCCGCGCGGGTTACCGGGTCGATCCGGCACAACTCAGCGAAAAGACCGGCTACCGGTTCGAGAGCGGCGCCGGAGGTTCGGCCCGCGTGCCCGTCGCCGGGGACGACTTGCCGGGGAGCAAGGATCGGAGCGGGAACGAGCATTCGTGATCAGGCCGCAAGACAAACGCGAAGGAGAACCATGGAAAACAAAGGATTGATTCCACTGTTGAATCGGGCTGCGGACGGGAGCTTCGACCTGCCGGCGGACGGTTGGTACGAGGTCGCGCCCAAGGGGGAATGGCCGCACGCGGGCAGCGGGACAGTGCAGGTGCTGGATGAGACGGCGGTGGCCGCGATGGCGGCGGCGGCCTGGCGCGAACGATCAGCGGAGACGCCGCCGTCGGCGGGGATTCTCGTGGATTATGATCATTTCTCGTATCGCGCGGATCAACCGAGCGCGGCCGCGGGGTGGATCGTGGCACTCGAGGCCCGGCCCGCGGGGCTGTGGGGGCAAATCCGCTGGACGCCCGAAGGCGAGGCGGCGTTGCGGCACGGGCGCTACCGGTTTTTGAGTCCGGTGTGGCTGGGGGCGGATTGCGAGGAGCTGCCGCCTGTGGCGGCCCCAGGGTCGGTCGCCACCGCGGCCCCGCGGCGGCTGCGGCCGCTGCGGCTGGACAGCGCCGGTCTGACGAACAACCCGAATTTGCGCGGCATGGCGCCGCTCTCGAACCGGCAGGGGGAGGCCGGGGAGAACGGCACAATCTCAGGCGACGCGGGCGAGTTGCCCGCGGTGAGCCGGCGGCTTCCGGCGACGACGCCGGTGGCCGCGATGGGGCCGGAACCCCACGAACCACGGACAACCAACCAAACGAACACAGAAAGGACGAAGATGAAGAAACTCCTGAGGGAACTCGGGCTGGCGGAAGACGCGAGCGAGGACGCCGCGGTGGCGGGCCTGGCGGCCCTGAAGAATCGGGCCGCCGAACTCGAGCGGTTCAACTCCGAGTTGTTGAACGCGACGGTCGAGGGGGACCTCGAACGCCATCAGCACCGGTTCGAGCCGGGGGCGCGCGAGCAGTGGAGATGCGCGCTGCTGGCGAACCGCGAGGCGGCGTTGGGGCTGCTCGCGTCGATTGCCACGGCCGCGCCGCCCACGGCCAACGCGCCGTCGGCGCGGGTCCCCTTGCACAACCGGGCCACAGCGGGGACGCCCCGAACCCAACCCGGGCTCGAGGACCCCGAGACGCGCGCCGGCAAGCGGAAAGCGGCGGTAGCGGCGTATCAGAACCGGCATCAGTGCAGCTTCGAGCGCGCGTGGCAGGGCGTGAAGGCCGAGAGCCCGGGCCTCTTCACAGACGACCAGGGCTGAGCGACGGATGAGCAAGAACCAACGAAGAACGAACCAAGAACGATCGAGAACGAAACACGAACGATGAGCGCCTTATTCAAACGAGAAACAGCGGTGATCCCGATGACTCCCAACGAGGACCAGACGGGCAAGGAAGGTTACGCCGTGAAGGTGTCCAGCGGCAAAGCCGCCCTGGTGACGGCCGACACGGACATCCCCCTCGGGCTGATCCTGGACGGGGAAGCCACGACGGGCAAATCGGCGGTCGCGGTCTGCGACGCCTGCGCGGGGACGGTGCGGGTGAAGCTGGACGGAACGCCGGGCACGGTGGCGGCGGGGACGTACCTGACGATCAGCTCGACCGGGACGTTCAAGGCGGCGGTGAGCGGCAAGACGCAATGCGCGCGGGCGCTCGAGGCCGGCGCGGCCAACGAGTTGATCGAGGCGGTGTTGCACCGGCCCGTGGCGGCGGCGTAACGGAACGAACAAACACGAGAATCAGAAAACCAACCACAACGAAGCAAGGAAACCGATATGAGTCTGAGGAGACAGGCAAGTTACAATCCCACCCTGACCAACTACGCGCAGGGCCATGCGCAAGACCTGGCGAGCGCGCTGGCGGAGTTCGTCGCGCCGACGGTGCAGGTGGCCAGCGCGGTGGGCCAGTTCAAACAATTCGACGCCAAGGCCGGGTTCCAGGCCTATGACACGGCCCGGGGCGTGGGCGGGCGCGCGCGCCGGATCGACTTCGGCGCGAGCGATCCAACCTACAACTGCCAGCCGCAGGCGCTGGAGATCGCGATCGACGATGCCGAGCGCGACGCCGCGGGAGAGCAGATGCCCGCGCTGGAGGAAGGCAAGGTGCGCACGCTGCTGGCGGCCGCCACGATTAGCCACGAGGACAAGGTGGCGGGAGTGATGAAAACGCTCGCCGCCGTCGGCAGCCGGGGCAACTGGAGCGACACAAGCGTGGATCCGATCGCCGAGTTGGACGAGCAGATCGAGGCGATCGCGACGGCCACGGGGATGCTGCCCAACGCGATCGTGTTCGGGCTGGGGGCGTGGCGGGTGTTCCGGAATCACCCGAAGGTGGTGGCGAAGCAGCCCGGGGCGCTGGTCATCGGCGTGACGGCGGAACAGGCGGCCGCGTTCTTCATCAACCCGAACCTCGAGGTGCGGGTGGGCGTGCTGAGCAAGGACGCCACGAAGTTCGGCGCCACCGCCAACAAACAGAACATCGTCGGGGCGGAGGTGTTCGTGTTCCTGCGCAGCCCGAACCCGACGGTGTACGATCCGGGCTGGATGAAGACGTTCAGCGCCGGCGAGGGCAGCGTGACGGCGGTGCGGCAGTACCGCGATGAGAGCGCCCGCAGCGATCTGCTGGCGCTGGATTGGAGCGAAGACATCCGCGTCTGCTCGAGCATCGCCGCCAAGCGGCTGACGATCACGTAAGCGCGCGTCCCGGCGCGCCCGGCGGCTGGCCCGCGGCCCTCGAGGCCGGGCCGGCTCCGGGCCGCCGGGGGCGGCGGGCGCCGGACTTCTTTCGCGAACCCAAGAACATCAATCCAAAATCCAACATCCGAGCTTATGGCTGACAAGACCCTGACGACGGTGGCGCCGCAAACCACCGATGACGCATTCGATCTGCAACTGCGGGCCGCGCGGAGCCTGGCCAATCTGAGCGACCGGCTGGTCAGCGGCGGCAGCGCACTGGTCAATGGCGCGGCGGCGGCCAGTGCGACCGGGCAGATCCTCGCCGCCAACGCGGGCCGGCGCAAATTCTGGCTGCAGAACCGGGGGACGAACGTGCTGACGGTGAGCCTGGGCTCGACACAGGTCCAACTGAAGGCCTGCGACGTGGCCGGCGACGGCGCCGGCGGCTTTCTCTGCGACGGGGACTGGAAAGGCGCGGTGAGCGTCAGCGGGACCAGCCCGAGCTACAACTTTGGCGAGCTATGAACCTTATCGTACCTTACAAGACCCCGGTTGGGGCGGGCTCGGGCGACATGCTCAAGGCCAACAATCTCGGGGACGTCGTGAGCGTGAGCGCGGCGCGGGCCAACCTGGGCGTGCTCTCGCGCGAACAGGCCCAGGGGACGGACGCGGAGCTGGCCGGCGGCCTGCACCTGGACGGGAGCAGCGGCGCGAAAGTCCTCGCGGCGTGGACGGGGCAGCAGATTGGGACGGGCGACTTTTCGGTGTGGTTCCGGTTCGTGTGCCCATCGGACGCCACGCGGAATTACGGGATTGCCTACCTGGGCGGCAACGTGGGTTCGGACGGCAACGGCAGCGTGGCGTTGGACCTGGTGTCGGGCAAACTCCGTTGTGTGGTCAAAACCACGGCCACGAAGGTGTGGGACGTTGACGCGGGCTTCGTGGCCGCGCATGGGGGGCAAGTGGTCGATATCGTGGCGACGCGCGCCGGCCAGGCCATCAGCCTCTACTACAACGGCACGTTGAAGGGGACGGACACTCAGGCCGAGTATGCGGGGACTATCAACGGCAGTTACCTGTGTCTCGGCACGCGGAATGCCACGGATTGGTTTGCGGGCACTTGGCACCGGGCGTCGGTCTTCAATCTGGCGCTCTCGCAAGAGGACATCGACGAACTGCTCATCATCGGCACGCCGTTCCGCTTTCGGTGGGGCAACATCGCGAACTTGTTGTCGGGCGCCGACGCCGATTTCAGCGGGCCCAACTATTGGGCCAACGACGCGACCACGCCCTGGGCGGGTTGGGACGTGAACGCGACCGTGGCCGGCCAGGGTTATGCGTTGTGTCAAGGCAGCGGCACGTCGAAGTGCACCCTGCCGGTCACCTCGCTGCTGAAGGGCCGGGCGTACCGGCTGAGCGCGGACGTGCGTTTGAACGCGGGGAGCGCCATCGCCTTGCGCCTGGGGACAAACCTCACGGGCGCGGGCGCCTACCTCGAGTTCACGCCCACGGGCACGGCGGCGACTTACAGCGGCATGATCATCTCCGACGGCGGCGGGCTGAGCCTGGGCGCCATCAACAACGCGAACGGCTCGGCTTATGAGCTGGACAACGTGCGTGTCGAGGCCGTTGGGGCGCTGACGAGCCTGGACCTGGGCGTGGGCAAGGGGACCTTCATTCCCGATCGTTCGAGCAACCGGCTTTGGGCCGAGGCGGCCACCGCAGGCGTGAGCCACCGGCGCGAGCGCCAGGAGGGCGAGCTGGTGGCGGTCAAGACCTTCCAGCACTCGGACATCAGCGCCACGGCGGGCACGACCAAACTCGTCGATCTCCCGCCCCACTGCGGGGTGGTCGAGATCGAGTTCGATCGTGAGAGCGCGTTCGACGGCGGCGTCACCTTGAGCGCGGGGACCAGCGGGACGCCGGGCAAGTTCGTGAACGGCCAGGCCCTCGATGGCACGGGCAAGGTCCTCGCGGACAGCGCCAGCAAGGTGAGCGAGAGCGGCACTGTCTATACGGGTGTGTTCGTCAAGAAGAGCGGGGCCACGACGCAGGGGAAGACGACCATCCGCGTGCGCTGTGTCATCCGCGGGTGTTAACCCTCACCCGCCCTTCGGGCACCCTCTGCTATAGGATGGGAGAGGGACTCACTACATATCGTTATGACTAAGGAAATCAAGATCGTTACTATCAAACCGCTGGCCGGTGAAATTGAGTACGGCATTCAGCAGGACGGACAATGGACGGTGCATGGGATCGTGATACCGCTCGAGGTCGGGCCGGGGACGACGGGCGAGGAGGTGGTCGCGGCCGCGACGGCCGATGCCGAGGTGCGGGGAC
>Ga0233425_10004139_pt1 | contig 24847 bp, 28 predicted proteins | sample Watercolumn_Towu_2_FD_181712 | JGI IMG/M metagenome (GOLD analysis project Ga0233425, IMG submission 181712) | Freshwater microbial communities from Lake Towuti, South Sulawesi, Indonesia - Watercolumn_Towuti2014_140_MG | ecosystem: Environmental > Aquatic > Freshwater > Lake | place... | reverse complement strand
CACGAACAAAAGGGAGTGCACTTCTTTTTGATGATACAAACGAAAAATTGTATCCTGTGAAGATTCGTCCTCGCTTTACCTGGCATGGCGGAGAAAGCCCAACTGCACTGCATGAAGTGAAGGATAGATTTAAGATGTGAAGGGTAAAAATATTTCTAAAAAGTTAATCATGCTTAATCTTACTGCTCTGTGGTCCTTGCTGCCCCATATACTTTGAATTTCTTTCTCCATAGGATCGTTCACACGGACTGCTCAATCTTTCAAATGTTAACTGGCAGATTCTGGATCCTGGCCAAAGTTTTACTGGCACTTTTGATATGTTTGCAATCTCTAACGTGAGCTGTCCTGCATATCCCGGCTGTACAGAGCCAGCAGTAGAGTGAATAATAATACCTAACCTTCCCCAAGAACTTCTGCCATCTAACCGTGCAACGATGTGCCGTGGAATTTCCACATGCTCAACAGTTGTCCCTAACACAAACTCTCCTGGATGAATAATAAATGGATCTTCCTGGCTTTTTGTGACAACATCCATGAGCTCCTCTGCGAAACCTTCCCTTGGATCAACATGAGTCACTTCTGCGTGCTTAAAGACGCGAAACATACTCCCTAATCGAAGATCAATGGAACAGCTTCCTACTTGATCTTCAACAATATCTTTTATTACAAGCTCTCCTGATTGCAACAATTGTTTTATATCACGATCACTTAAAACGACCATAAACAAAAGGAATAATTTACACTATAAAAAGATGTTCATTCATATTTTTCTTTTTAAACATGCTTCAACAATCTCTTTCTTCCATCCTGCTTTCATCAATTGCTGCTTGATCTCTTCAACAGCTTTTCCTTTATGCTGTTGTGCGACAACATATGCCGCAAGATCATTGACTGGATTGAGATGCTTGGTAACAAGCGTTGTCTCCCACCCTACTGCAAGAAGAGCCTTTCTTATACTTTCATTTGTTTTTCCTGCTCTCCTCTGCATTGTGATGTACTCTTTCAATACTTCTTCTCGAGGAACATACTTATCAACAACATTTTTATCCCATTTTGCATCAAGAAGTTCTTTTCGTATTGCTCCAAATGAGACTCCCTCTTTTCTCTTCCTTGCAGTATATGCTTTGATATCATTCTCAGGATTAATATATTTCTTGATAATTTGGACATTCCAACGACTCGCAAGCAACGCATCACAAATCTCTGTATCACTAAATCCTTTCTTCTGCTGTGTCTCGATATATCGCTGCAATTGATCTTCTTTATAATTCCTTAATGGAGAGGTAAACAATATTCTTGGGTATTTATGGTGAAGCTCTTTTGAAACAGCATCGAGTGTGAATACTCTTGGAATCAATTTTCTATTTGCAAACAAGACAAGTGAAGCCATATCATACGATATTTTATACTCTTTCGCCACAGCATTTGCTTTTTGGACATCAGCATCTTCCAACAACACAGGCCGCAGATTTTGGAACATATTATACTTGATATAGCTGTCCTGCGGAACATATATTCTCCAATACTCATTTACTTTTTTATCTTCTATCATTCTTCTTAATGCTCTTTCATCAACAACAGTTGTTGCACGGAGCAATAATAAGATAGGGATAAGGAAGAGCAGGAATAGAATTTTATATGTTCTTGTCACAACTTCTTTTGTCTGCTCTATAATCTTTTGTCTTTGATAGTATACTTGCCCTTTGCCTTCTTCTAATACTGTCGTTATTGTAATTACTGCTGATGCTTTTTCTGCAACAAGCTGTATCTCCATACTGAATGTATCTTGAACATCTCCAGATTCCAACTCAACGACTACCTCACCGCTTTCTCCTGGCTTAATTTCATCAATTATTTCTGGTGAGATATCATTAATTTCTACTTCCTCTGGTAATCCAAGGATATTCACAGCAATATCTTTGATAGTTCCATTTTCTGGATTTGACACAATTATTCGTAACTCTAATATATCTTCATCTTTGATTGTAATTGAATCTACTTGTTCTCCATTCTCATAAATCAGATTTTCGTTTGCGTATACTTTTTCTACAGCTATACCATACTCTAATGCAATAATTTCTCCTTTCTCTTCTTCACCTTTTTCATCTTCAGATTCTTCTTCTCCATCACCACTTCCTTCATTTCCTGCTGCTTCTGCTGCAGCCTGTGCAGCTGCTTCTGCCGCAGCCTCTGCTGCTGCCTCTGCTTCTGCCGCAGCCTCTGCTGCTGCCTGTGCAGCTGCTTCTGCCGCAGCCTCTGCTGCTGCTTCTGATGCAGGAGCAGTAATGCCAGACGCAGCACCTGTCTCTCCTGTTGGTCCTGCACGTGCTCCACCACTACTTGTAGTTCTTGTAATTGTGACTGTTGTTATATTAAACCCAGCATTATTCGAAGCATCAGTGCAGTTTGCATAAAGATAATATGTTCCAAACGTTCCAATCGCAAATATGTTACTTGTAAGATTTGTTGCTGAGTTATAAATCATTGCTCCATAGTTAGTTGTACTTGTATTTGATGTTCCTGCAAAGAAATTGCACAATAATACTCCAATATCATCTGTTACTGTTGCAGTATAATTCACACCGACTCCTTCTTCTGCTGTTGTTGTTGTGAATTGACTCACCACAGGATTTGCATCATCAATCGTGAAATTTGTTTTTTGTGCGATGTTCAGGTTTCCGCCAGTATCATTTGCAATGAATGTAACATTATACACACCATGTGCTGTGGTGTTGCTAAAGCTGTAATTATAAATATCGCCAACACCTTGTAAACGAACTACTTCCTTTGTTACATTATTTGGATACGTGATATTTGCGTGGACACTATGCACTCCACTCGTATCAGTAACATTTGCACTAATGTTAATAACACTTCCATTTGGTGATGCAAGCGTTACATTTGGCCAAATATTAGTCACATTCGGTGCTGTAGCATCCTGACTGAGATTGATATTAAGCAGTGTTCCTAATGAACTCATACTTAACTGATCAGTGAGATTGGTTTGATTTGTTTTCTCTGTATTCTTTGCACCAACAAAACTGAGCGGTGTATGATTAACAAGAATATTGCTATTATTCACAACATACTCTGTAAGGTTTATTATACTTATTGTTCCATCTAAACCAGAAAGCAAATTAGATGTTACTGTTCTGTTGAGCACATCAGTTATATTAACATTTGCGTTATTTATGCTTGTATTTGTTGCATTGACAATACGCATTTGTGTTGTCCATAATAGTCTTGAAATATTTGCATTTGTAAATCCTGTTGAAGTATTACAGAACGTATTATTTTGGAATAAATTATCTCGCTCCAAAACACGATAATTCCATATGAGCATTCCAGCAAGCTCATTCCCACAAATAGTATTATTCGCAATAAGATTTTCAAACTGTGGTCTCGCATCAATTATATCAGTCACTGCTCTTGCTTTTTGAATCAGGAGTCCTGTGCCATTATTAAAAGAAATATTATTGTCAACTATTGTATTGTTACTTGAGTTTGTCATAGCAATGCCTACTGAAAGCGTCCGCCTATTTGTAATAGTGTTATTCTTAATTTGATGATTCCCCCCATTTATGAGTGCTATACCTCCTTCTGATGAATTCGTGAGCGTATTATTTGTAATATTAAAACTAAATGCTTCAAGAATGATTGAAGAGAGGGTCATATTTGTAAACGTGTTATTGAAAATAGTAACATTAAGACTTGTTGATGCTGTAGGAGTGCGAACAGCACTACTGAAATTTTCTGCATAACAATGTTGGATTCGCACCCTATTCATGCCATTTTGAACCTGAATGAAATCACCGCTACTATTTCCTATTAGTCTGGTGTTATTACACGATATAAATGTATCATTTGTCGTCTGCGCTATGAACAAAAATCCTGTTGGAGATAGATTCATGCTAAATATTCCTGGACAGAGAGTTATATTTCTGTTTGGAGGAATAGTTATTTCTGGTGTCGTCGGAAGTGTGCATGCTCTATATGTTGTATTAAACAGTAGCCCATTTCCAAAATTGTTATTTGTATCAGTACAATTTACTTGCCAGAGAATAGGATCAGCATCAAAGAAGGTTCTATTTAATGTTACATTAACATCTCCTCTGACATCTGCACCAACAGTTGTTCTGCCAGAAAGACTCCCACCACCAAGGCCATTGATTGTCAGATCACATGTTCTAGACAGCCCAAGTGTTGGAATATTAAAGGTGAAATTAATGTCCCTTTGATCAGTATTATTTGCTGGCAATACTTGTGTCACACAGAGACTGTTATTTATCACTCTGGAATTACCGCTCACATTCTCTAATTCTCGATTATTGCCACAGAATCTGTTCTGTGAAATATTGAGATTTGTTGCATTGACTGTAAATACAGCAACACGAGAGACATTTGTGAAGTTATTCTCCCAGAGTGAAAGATTTGTGATATCAGAGATATTAATTGCAGTAACGCTTATATTGGCAAATGAACTGTTATGCACCAACAAATTGATAAGATTTGATGCCTGCACTGTCACAATAATATCTGTATAGTTTTCAAAAATACAATTTTTAATAGTAGTCCCGTTATAGCGATTAATGTTTATCGCTGATTGAAGATTCTGTCCTCGAATAATAGATCCATTACAATCCAGCGTAATGTTATTATTATCAAATCTGAAGACTGTTTGTCCTGCGCTTGGTGAAATATTAAAAGTGCCACCTCCACACAAGATAGTATTGTTTGTAATGCTATTCGGTAATGAACTTCCTGATTGAACCATACAACCTGCACCAAAAATACGAACAGTATCAGACAACGTAATATTTGCTGTTCCTGCATTTGTATTCCCACATGTGACATTCCATCCAAATGTTCCATTTCCAGGGAATGATCTATTATACTCAAACATATTGATAGTTGCATTAGTGCTCATCGTAAATGGTCCCCTATTTCCACCAGCACTTGCATCAAATTCAATAACACAGGATGTTCCTCCCACTGCTTGCATGGATTGACCTGTTGCATTTGTATAGTTTGCAAAGAAGTACACATTACTTGTATCATTAAACAGATTTCTTACTTCAAGTCCAGGTGTTTTATTTGTTCCTCTATCTAATGCAAGCTCCCCATCATCAAATATAGTTAAGGTTGCATTTGTCCCAGTTCCTGCACTTACAGCATACGTCTTTTCTGCATATAATAGCATTAAAGAAAAGAGGAAGAACACTATGACAATACTTAAGAAAATAGGTATGCACTTATTTTCTTTCTGTTGCTTCATGTTCTCACCCCCTTCTTCTTCGCACGATCAAGAACTGTCCAAATGGTGCGTGGATCTTTGTTGAGGTGTTTTGCAATCGCTTTGTTTGAGAACTTATACTCCTGCTTCAAATAGACTGCAATATTTTCCAGAACACTTTGTTTTTTATTAAGAAAAAGACGGCATGGAATAAAATATTTTGTTTCTGGAACAGAAAAAGAATGTGTATACTTGATTTTTGCCTGATGATATGATCTGTTCAGAGCAATAGGATTCCTACCAAGAATCTTTCCGATTTCAAAAAAAGAAAGCTCTTTTTTGTCTCGCAAATACAGTACAATTGCTTCAAGGCTACTTACAGGAACAATAGTAAACAAAGAAAGAGGAATATGTTGGGCTTTTTCTTGCCGTTCCTGCCGCTCTTTCTCTTTGATTATCTCTAGAACTTCTCTTGGTTCTAATTTCTGGAGCGCTGTCAGTACTCTCAATAGCGCTTTCTCTTCTGTTTTCCTCACACCTTTCATTTTTCGGCCGTTAATCTTACATAGTATTAAGTATTTTTAAATATTGTGCGTTTTTTGGCTTATTTATCTTACATAGTATTAATTATTTATAATATTATGTAAGATTAGCGTTTAGAATCATAAACGTTAAATAGAACAAGAAAGGTTATCGGCAGCATGAAACATAGTCTTACAATTACTCTTCTCCTTCTCCTTATTTTTGTTCTCGCACAGATCAATGGTCTCTTTGTTGTTGATTATTATATCGACATCAAAGAAAGTGCAGTCGCCGGGAGAACTGTTGTCCATGAAGAGAAGTATGCAGAAGCAAACATTACTGCGCCTGTTGTGGAAAATGAATCCGCAAGTTTTGTTTATATTTTTCTTGCATTACTTATGGGAACTGCTTTTGTGCTTTTGCTTATCAAATTTAAACAAGGAAACTTTTGGAAGCTCTGGTTTTTCTTAAGCGTTGTTGTGACACTTGTTATTTCTTTGAATACCTGGGTTTTTCGCCTCTTTGCTTCTTATGGATCATCAACGCTTCTCTTTGGCATGACTATTTTTATTGCAAGCATTTTTGCATACTACAAAGTGTTTCGGCAAAATGTTTTTATCCATAATATTTCTGAGGTTTTTATTTATGGTGGATTAGCGGCACTTCTCGTTCCTATTATGAACATGACCTCTATCATTATTGTCTTAGTACTTGTTGCACTTTATGATATGTATGCTGTCTGGAAAAGCAAACATATGATTGCAATGGCACAATTTCAGACAGAACAAAAGGTTTTTGCCGGCTTATTTATACCATACAAAACAGATAACTCTTCTGAAGAAAAACAAACAGCTCAAGCAACTATTCCAAAGAGATCAATGAAACGTGCTGCATCTAAAAAAATAAGTGTTCCTATTCCATCAAAAGTCAGTACTGCGATTCTTGGAGGAGGAGATGTTGCATTCCCACTTCTCTTTTCAGGCGTTCTTATGAAAACTTCTGGCAATTATTTTGCTCCTGCATTCACGACAGTCACAACGACGATCGCCCTTGCATTGCTTTTTTACTATGGAGAAAAAGGGAAGTTTTATCCTGCAATTCCTTTTGTTGCTGCAGGCTGTTTTGTAGGCTATGGGATATACTCTCTGCTCTTTATATAACCTATCCGATAACTATAAATAGTTTGAAGATGCTGCCGTAAATAGTGGCCGCTGGTTACTTGAAAGTATATTATATGATAAGTGGATAGCAAATGAAGTGATCCAAGAAGATAGTTATTTTATTGTTGCAGATGGGTTACAACCAACTGCTGGTATTATAAGCATAGCATTTAATACAATCAATGACCTCGAGTTTACTGAAGATTATGTTTATGGTAAAATTCCAAAGGAGAGTCCATAAGTAAAATGAAGAAAGTAACTATTATATTAATTTCATTCTTACTACTTTTAGGAGGATGTCAGCAACAAATAGTAACTTCTCTTTGTGAAGATGCAAATGAATATAACCTACAAGAAAAACAAATAGATTCTTCACAAACAGTGCATAAATGTTTAGATGACTCGGGAAATACGGTTTTTCTCGTTAAAACAGGATACCCTGAAGAAGTTTCAGATAAATACTATTCTTCAGATGGTTTGTTTATAACAAAGATTGTTGTGGATGATACTGACCAGACATGGCAATATGACAAAAACAATAATATTCTTCAAGAAGGATTTTATTTAGATCTTACTTTACCAAAATATGTATGTGAAGAACAAAACCTTTGTTAACTTTACACATAAAGAATCCTAAGATAGACCTTCTTAGAACGTCTGCAATCTCTTCTGTCGCAATTTCACTGCATAGTTTGTTGGATCAAAGGAAAATCCCTGCTTCGCTGCAACAATCTGCACATTTGTTTTCCTATTTATCTCCCTCGTGAGCTCAAGAATATCTTCTTTCAAAATGCTTATTCCAAACCCTGTCAGAACAACGAGCTGTGGCTTTACTTCTCTAATCAGCTTTTCTGCTTCTTCCACACACAATCCTTCTTCTTTTTTCTCTTCGTGTCTTAATGGAAGCTCCACGATAAGCACTTCTACATCTGCGAACGCTTCATGGAGCTTTGTGGTGTATTTTGTATTCCCTGTATAACCAAGTGAAAAAAGAGGAGTAATAATTTTTATTCCTACGGCACTCTTGTCTGTGTTTTTTATTTTCACTGCCTCTATTTGCACATCATTATAATTGATTCTTATTTCTTCCTGCAAAACAATTGTTTTTTCTACTGCATTTTGATATTCTTTTGCAATTCTTGGGAGTATTTCTTGTTTTTCCTGAGTCAACGCTGTTTTTGCTCCAAGAAGAAGGCCTTTTGCATCAAAACATCCGCTCGTCATAATATCAATAATCACATTTGTATCATGACTATGAAGTAATGTGTTGTCTGTGACAATGACTGCACTTGTTTTCCGGATGTCAATTCTCGCAAGCGCAGCTGCAACTAATGCTCCTGGCCCAGGATTAAGATGAATCTGTGTATTTTCTGCCTGGATAATTATACCTCCAGCAAACATCTCTTGCTTGCTGAGAACAAACGAATCGCCCGCTGTTCCAAGAAATATAATTTGTGATGGCATAAGAGCAGGAGGTTTTTAGAAATTATAAAGGTTTCAGAAAATTCCTCTCAAATTTGAATAAGATTTAAAAAAACTACCTGCTTTTTGCTCTTCTGGTAGGCTTTACTGGGAGGGTAGCCGACTCCTGTCACCATAAACTGGCTTATGATGGGGTGAAACTGAAGAAGCGGATGATGCATATTTTGTTGTGCTTGGTCTGTACAATGATGTTCTGTCCTTGAGGATCGGATCTTTCATGAACCGTGTCAGGTCAGGAATGAAGCAGCACTCAGTGAGTTATCTGATGCTTCAAGGGGTTCGGAACAGAGAAGGATCAAGAGCACACAACAAAATGTGTATGATACAATTCTTCAGGTGCCTACCGCTTTATTTTTTATAGAAACAATCCCACGTTGCGTATTTACTTGGAATTTCTTCCCACTCTGGAATTTGTTCTGCTAATTGAAATTTATAATATGGCGGTGGAAGCAATACTCTTTGGGTGAATCTCTTCAGATGAGAGAGTGCAACTCGACTCATTGGATTTATTTCTTCTTTAGGAATCTCTCTAATTACTCGACGATCATACACCTCACCATCTGCTAACTTAAATTCTGGGAACTCATCTGTGCATCCTAATGAAACATGACAAACATAATCAAACTCTTCATCATAAATATAACCTAAAGTAAAGAGGCGAAAGTCACATTTTGTCAAAAAATCTGCAAGTAGCAATCTTTCTTCATACACTCCATCTCCATACATTTCTTCACAAAATTCTCGACATGCTGCTTCAAACGGATTTTCTATAAGTGCTGTTATTGCTCTTTGTGTTACTAATGTCTTATGAGTGCTTGTCTGTTTCAGCTTTCCCCCAATAATACTAAACAAATCGGGGTATGGAGGCTTTCTTCTCTTTGCTAGAAAAATATCACCATGGTGCACAGGAATAACAAAGCTCGCTTCTCTACCCACTTCAAAAGCATTTTCGATTCGCTGCTCTATTGACTGCATGGAGAAAGGGATTTTGTTTTCTTTATATTAGTTTCATTTTTTAATAATAATTACTTGAAAATTATTCAGCTATAAGGCGATTCAAAGCGACTTGTGCCATTATTAAAATTATCTTACTAAACTCCACAAATCCTTGTATTTGTAATCCATCTCTAACGCTTTTGCAACCTCAAAATTAGTAAGAACTCCTTTGTATGTATTCACGCCTTTTGCAAGCCCTGGATCTGCTTTGATTGCTTTCTCTGCACCATTTTTTGCTATTGTTAGAATATATGGAAGTGTTTCTGTTGTCAATCCTATTGTTGATGTTATTGGATAGGCACCTGGCATATTTGTGACACAATAATGAATCACATCATGCTTCACAAATACAGGATCTTTATGTGATGTTGGCCTGCTTGTCGCAATACAGCCACCCTGATCAATCGCAACATCTACTATAACAGAACCTTTTTTCATTGTTTTGACAAGCTTTTCTGGCACCACAATCGCTGCTTTTGCTCCAACTGCAAGCACAGCACCAATGACGACATCTGCTTCTTTTATCCATTTCTCTACACTTTGTGGTGTTGCAAGATCACAAACGAGATTTCTCGTGTTGATTTTATTCTGCTTCACCCATTTTTGAAGCGCAATGAGTTTTGGCCTTGAACGATTGACAACAACTACTTTTGCTCCTCTTGCTAGCGCGACATGTGCTGCATTCTGACCCACTGTTCCTGCACCAAGAATAACAATAGTACCTGGAGGAACATTGTAAATTCCATCAACAAGAATTCCTCTCCCTCCTTTATATTTTGCGAGAAACTCTGTCCCTACGTGCACTGCCATTTTTCCTGCAACTGCACTCATTGGCCTTAGAAGCGGAAGTCCTCCTTTTTTTTCTACTGTCTCATATGCTATTGCTGTAATTCGTTTTCTGAGCAACTCCCTCGTGAGATCTGGATCAACTCCTGCAAGATGAAGATAGGTACATACTATTTGATTCTCTTTCAAGAGCGGATATTCAAGAACAAGCGGCTCTTTTACCTTGACAATCATCTGTGCACGCCAGACTTCTTGTGTAGAAACAATTTGCGCACCAGCTTCTTTATAGTCTTTATCTGAGAATCCTGATCCTTCACCTGCTGTTGTCTCTATCACTATTTTATGCTTTTGTGCTGTAAGCTTTTTTACTCCAGAGGGAGTCATTCCAACACGGTTTTCACTGTTTTTGATCTCTTTCGGTACACCAATAATCATTGTTGCCAAAAAGATAACATAGAGAAGTATAAATAAGTTTAGTATTAAAACAGCAAAGCTATAAATAGATCATTTGTTTAAAGCCACACATGAAAATCAAAAATGTGCTTGTTGTGCATAAAATGGGGTACTCTCCTGAAGAAAAAAAGGTTGTTGATTATGTTCAGGAAACGCTTAAGAGAAAAAATATTCTTTGGCGTGCTATATCCCGCTTGGAAGTGCATCACGAAATTGTCAAAGGAAGAGACATCATCATTATTGTTGGCGGTGACGGAACATTCCTGAAAACAGCACAGTTTGTTTCTGATCAAACTCCATTTCTTTGCGTGAACGCTGATCCGAAAAACACAGAAGGATTCTACTCAAAAACAGAGCGAACTTCTTTTGAAAAAAAACTTGACGCAATTTTGCGGAACAAAATAAAACCAAAAAAGCTCTGGCGGCTTTGTGCAACTATTAACAGCAGACCAATCGAGCCCTGCCTCAATGAATATTATATCGGCCAACAAAAACCCTATGATGTTGCAAAATACACGCTCATTATTAACGGCAAACAGGAAGAACAAAAAAGCAGCGGCGTGCTTGTTTGCACTGCATCTGGCTCTTCTGCATGGTGCCGTGGTGCTGGCGGAATACTTCTACGCATGGATCAAAAAAAGTTTCAGTATGTTGTCCGCGAACCATATATTGGAACATTACTCAAAACAAAAATAAAAAAAGGAGTTTTATCAGAAAAAAATCACGTTCAAATTATCGCAAAAACAGAAGGTATGATTGTTGTCCCTGATGCTGTTGGCAAAGAACATCACCTTGAAAATAAGGCAGTTATTGATGTAAAAATGTATGAGCATCCTACACTGCTCTTTTATTGAAAGATCACTTTTCAACACGCTCTGAAAAAACAAAAACCTTAAAAGGAACGTCAAATTTCGCTTTTCTATGAAGAGGGTTGGATTATACGTTGTGGTTAATGAAGCACATTCTAAAGAAGGAATTATAACCGACGTCAACAATGCAATCCAATCTGGCGTAAAAGTGGTTCATTACAGTGAAAAGAAACTCCGAAAACGGCAAGTCTTAGAAAATGCGTACATTCTTTCTGCACTCTGCAAGAAAAATGGAGTTCTTTTTATTATTGAAGATTATCCTGACATTGCAACACTGGTTGGTGCAGATGGTGTGCATCTTACGCAAAATACTTTTTCTATCGAACACGTACGCAAAATGATTGGTGATGAGAAATATATAGGAATTCACTTTACTTCACTCAGAGAAGCGGTTATAGCAGAGGATCATGGTGCAAACTATATTAGCATTGGGTCAAGAGCAGGTGAGCAGCAAACAACAAAAGCAACAATCGGAACACTCAAAAAGATGAAAGAACTTTTGACTGTTCCTGTTATTGCAATTGGAACATTTACTGTTGACCAAGCGCAAGAGCTATTCAGGGCAGGTGTTGACGGCGTTGCATTACTTCCTGCACTCTATTATGACGGTGATCTTCACGCAACCATGCGGCAGGTACTGCAAGCATACAAATAACGCGATCATGAAACTCAGGAAAAGGAACTTTACCTCCATAGGAGATGCAGAAAAAGCATTTGCAGATATTGGCTGTGATTCTGCTGGCATCAAAATCATGTGTGAGAAAGGATTGTTCCTCACACAAAAAGTGACAGATATTTCTTTGCGCGCTGCGATTATTCTCAAACAAGAAATGATGGCGCTTGGAGGAGAGGTTGTCCTTGATAGAGATGTTATGACACTTAAACTTGAAAAAACAGATGCACTGATTCTCGGAACACAAAAACAATACAGAAAACTTTGCCAAAAACTCTATCAACAACCATTTGGATGTAAAGAAATTGCAGCACTTCTCAAAGAATACCTTGACCACAATATAAATGCAGTCCATGCTTCTCTTTGGAAATGGAAAGATAAAGAACTTTGCTTTTCAAAACCACTTATTATGGGGATTGTCAACATCACTCCTGACTCCTTTTCTGATGCCGGCAAATATCTTGATCCTCGGACAGCTGTCCTTCATGCGAAAAAACTTGCAGAAGAAGGTGCTGACATTCTTGATCTTGGTGCAGAAAGCTCCAGACCAGGAAGTGACCCTGTTTCTGAGCAAGAAGAACTTCGACGTTTGCTTCCTGTACTCGATGCACTGCTTTCAGATCCATCAATAAAAGTTCCTTTGTCTATAGATACGTACAAACCTGCAGTTGCAGCTGCTTGCTTAGAACGTGGTGCACATATAATCAATGATATTACTGGCGCACAAAATCCAGAAATACGCTCCATTGCTGCACATTATGATGTCCCTCTCATTCTTATGCACATGGAAGGAAGACCAAAAACAATGCAGGAGAATCCACACTATCATGATGTTGTTGATGAGATCATAGATTTTTTTGAACAACAGATACACCTTTGCAGACAGGAAAAGGTGACAAAAATCATCTGTGATCCTGGCATTGGATTTGGAAAAACTGTGGATCACAACCTTGAAATTTTAAAGCGGCTTCAAGAGTTTAGCATTCTTTCTGTTCCACTTCTTATTGGAACATCACGAAAATCATTTATTCAAAAAACAATCGGAGGAACACCTGATGACCGACTTGAAGGAACTCTTGCAAGCAATGTCATCGCTGCTCTTTATGGCGCACAGATTTTCCGTGTTCATGATGTCAAGGCCTGCAAACGCGCACTTGACATAACAGATTTTGTTCTTCATGGTGCAGAAAAATGCTAGGAAAGATTACGCTGAAAGAACTCCAATACTCTCTCTTAATAGGAGTTACTGAACAAGAAAGACAACAGCTGCAACCAGTCTTTATCGATCTTGATCTTTATCTTGATATAACCCATGCAATTCAAAGTCAAGACATTACAAGGACTGTGAACTACAGCGATGTCCAAAAAAAGATACAAGAGTATCTGAAAGACAAAGAGTATATTTTGCTGGAAAGATGTTGTGATGATGTTGCAACATTTGTTTTTACTTCATTTCCTTTACTCTCTAAAGTGCGATGCACATCCTGGAAACCACAAGCATTGTCTTCTGCAAAAAATGTTGGTGTTACTGTTGTCAAAAAAAGAAGATAATAGCGCTTTTATTGGGATTGGAACGAATCTTGGCGATAGAAAAGAGAATGTAAAAAATGCACTTGCGGAGATAAAAAAAATTGCGGAGATTGTTGCTTTATCTCCTATTTATGAAACAGAACCTTTTGGCGTGCTTCAACAACCATTATTTTATAATCTCGTCATTGAAATAAAAACTTCTTTTCCTCCACACCAATTATTGCGATCTCTTCAAGATATTGAAAGAAACATGGGCAGAGTGCGGACAATGCGCTATGGACCAAGAATTATTGATCTGGACATTCTTTATTATGATAATATCATCATCACTTCTGAAAATCTTGTCATTCCACACCCTCGTGCTTCAGTACGCCCAACAGTGCTTGTCCCATTATGTACTATTGCGCCACATTTTATAGACCCTGTACTTCAGAAAAGCATTGAAGCACTAACTTTATTGGTTGAGCCAGATGAAAAGAAGAAAATTATTTGTGTATATGTTTTTTGATTTGTTCTTCCTCAACATTTAAAAAGGAACTCTGCTTCTTTGGCACCATGGCTGAATTTGTTTATGAGATTAAAGTTCCTAAAGAACGCATTGCAGTTCTTATAGGAAAAAAAGGGGAAACAAAACAAAAACTTGAAGAAGCATTAGGTGTTTCTCTCAACATTGACTCGCAAGAAGGAGACATCACTATTCAAGGAGATGATGCACTTCAGCTTTATATCAGCAGAGATATTATCCGAGCAATAGGCCGTGGCTTTAACCCCGAAACTGCACTGCTCTTGTTAAAGCAAGATTACATCTTTGAACTTCTTGACATTACTCGTTATGTGAAGGAAAATCACATCCTTCGCATTAAAGGCCGCATTATCGGCAAAGATGGAAAAGCACGGCTTGTTCTTGAAGAATTGACACAAACGTATATTTGCGTTTATGGCAAAACCATCAGCATTATTGGTGAGACAGAAAATGTTAGCATTTGTAAACGTGCACTTGAATCACTTCTTGAAGGAGCACCGCACGCTGTTGTCTATAAATGGCTTGAAAGAAGAAGGAAAGAAATGCGTGCGCGATTATAAATGTAAGAATCCTCTTTTATTTCATGAATTTCAGATTTCCTGACATTGTCTTTGATTTGAGAAATGATTTTCCTGCACCACTATTCCGTGTTTTATTTCTTTCCCGCTGCGTTTCTGCACGCTCCTTGTTTATTTTCTGCCCATAAGAATACTTGTCAGCCATTTATCTACTCCATCGAGCTCCGACGCACTAATCCTCTCGCACCTGCAGTATACTTATATCGACTCTTCACTGCATCTGCTCTTGCGTCTCGCAAGGCTTTAATCTGTGCATTATTCTTATTTTTGCTTCTCGTTCCGCGTGTTTGCTCTCCTGGTTGTACCATGTTACCTCACATAAAAAATGAAGAAGTCCATTTAACTTCTTTTTATTTTTCCTGTGCCTGGCCGCGTATTTGACCATGTTCCTGGTCCGCCTTTTGCATCTCCAGCTTCTTGTCGCTTTTTACGCGATGCTAAAATATTTTCCTGATTTTTATCTGTTTGTCCTGATTTACTTGCTTGTGTCATTTTTTCACCTCAATTTTATTTAGATGCGCGTTCAGATGCACGGACTATACCTGTGCCTTCGCGTCGCTCACTCATTCCCATCTTTGGATTACTGAGCTTTGCCTTTGCGTCCTGCTCCTTATATTTTTTATTTAATCTTGTTACATCACTTGCTGTTTTTAATCCCATTGTTTCACCTCAAATATCATTTTAATATTTTTCTGACAACTTACTACCATACTGGCTTTTTCTCGTTCCACGACGAACATAATCTTTTGATGTTATTCCCAAGCCATCTCTATACACTCGTGAGTCAGCTGCTGCTGCTCTTGCTTTTCTGCTTGCACGAATGCTTGCTTCTGTGCCTTGTGACATCTTTCAAACTTCCCTCTTCTTTATGCTGCATATTTTTTTGTGTATGAAGCTATATAAATGTTTTGGTTTACAATATAGGTTTTTCCTTCGGGCAAGAAATTTATTACTCCCTTGGTATGAATTCAAAATGTTTTTAAGTACGCACTTCTTTAATAATATCTATGTTGGGGTTTTTTCGAAAGCTACATGCAAATCTTATTTGCCGATGGCAAGAGTTTTGGACCTTTAAAGTAAATATCATTATCACCATTCTCAACACGTGCCTCGAGGTGCTCATGTGGTTTTTCCTCGCAAAAATTATAGATCCATCAACGCTTGGCTACGATAATATTGGCTACATGCCGTTCATTCTCATCGGAAGTGTTGCAATCTACTTTGTTGACAGCGTTGGCGCAAGCTTCACTGATAAATTTAATGATGACAACCAAAACGGAATTTACAAACTTGTTTACTTGTCTAACATGCACGTTGGTGAATATTTTCTCATTAACTTTGGGACAATGCTTCTTTTTGATATTTTTACTATCTTTATCCCCATGGTTATTGTGTACTCGCTTCTTATTCAGTTTAGCGACACATCAACAATTCTTTACATGTCACAGGATAACTGGATCACATTGGTTCTTGCATTGCTCATTTTTATTATAGGCAACCTTGGATTTCAATTGATGACTGTCGGTGCAACACTTTTCCTCAAACAAGGAAATCCCGTCAGCTTTTTTATGGAACAGTTCAACAGATTTTTTTCAGGACAATATTTTCCTACGACGTTTCTTCCTCGTTTTATTGGCTTTCTTCCGAAAATACTTCCCAGCGCATACATCATTCTCATCTGGAGAGAAACATTATTTATGAACAATGTGTACTATCAGAGAGAAATACTTACTTTAATTATCAGTGGCCTAATTGTGAACTTAATTATTTTTCTTCTCGGATTTTATCTGTTTTATTATGGAATCAAACGCGCAAAACGTGAAGGAAGGTGGTTCTAATGAAAAAACCACTCATTCAAGTAAAAGATCTCAAAAAAGATTATTATCAATACAAAGTCTTTCTTCGCGGAAAATTGTTGACAAAAGCACTTCGTGGATTGAGCTTTGATGTGCAACAAGGAGACTTTATTGGACTCATTGGCGTCAATGGTGCAGGAAAAAGCACGTTGATGCGTATTCTTACCACAAACATGGAAAAGAATAGCGGGAAAGTGTTTATCAATGGTCTTGATATTGATACAGATCAAGAAAAGATTAAAGAACAAATTTCTTGGATGTTTGGCCTTGATTACTCAGGCATAGGCTGGGCATCTGTTGAAAAAAACATGAGGCTTGCAGCTGCACTTCTTGGCTTGAGCAAAGAAGAATCTCATGAGCGCATTACTGCTCTTATCAAAAAATTCAAACTCGAGGATAAACGAAAAACTGATGTCTGGCGATTAAGCACAGGAATGCTTGCAAAATATTCGCTCGCTGTTGCACTTCTTAAAAACCCTAAAATCTTATTTTTAGATGAACCCCTTCTTGGACTGGATACCTACGCAAAAGACGAAATTCGTGAGATTCTCCGCGAATTAAATGAAAAGGGAACAACCATTATTTACACAGATCACCAACTTCAAGAGGTTGAAAAGATTTGCAAACGACTTCTTATCATTAATCAAGGAAAACTTCTTTTTGATGGCACAACGAAAAAGCTCAAGCAAGTCTATAGAGACACGAACGTTCTTGATGTTGTCTGCAGTGGCCAGAATGTCAACAAAGTGCTCTACCAACTTGTCAAACAGAAGTCTTTTGTTGATTATGAAATTATTGAAAGCGAAGGAGATACACATACACTCAAAATATATACTGCTGTTGATTCTAAAAAAATGCTTTTGCCTCTTGCACAACAACTTCAAAAAAACAAATTAACGCTTGACCAAATTAATGCTGGGCTTTTGAGCCTTGAGGATGTGTACAGGAAATTTTTGAGAGTAGACAATAACGAACACAAAGTGCGAACGCTTGATGCATTCAACAAACTTCATGAAGAACCTCTTCGAGAATTTGAACGCTTGCTCGCGCATGCCAACCCTAAAATCCGCGCACGGGCATGCCGTGTCTTCTGGAAAAAGAATAAGACAAAAGTACAGCCCATTCTTATAGATATGCTTTCTGGCACAAAACAAATGCAACAAGAAGCACTTCATGTTATCGGACAAATAAAGGATAAAAGTTTTACCGCACATATTCTTGAACTTCTTGAAGAAAAAGAAATGCTCACAAAGAATTATGCAGTGATTGCACTTGCAAAATTAGGGAATGATACTATTGTTGACCATCTTCTCAAGCTGCTTCTTGATCATGAGACAATTCCTTTTGTTCTTGAGCATATCTCTGAATTTGATCCACATGTCGTGAATGTTCTTCAAGAACATGTACATAAGCTCTCTTTTTACGACAAAGACTTTATACGACACTATTGCATGCTCTTTAAAAAACCAAAAAAACTCCTTGAACTTTTGCACCTTCAACATAAAGATTATAAGCACTGGAAGGAACAGAAATTTGGTAAAATATTATAATAATCATAGAGAATTTTGTAAAAATTACCTTCTGAAATCACACACTTAAAACTCTGTCAGCTTTTTCTGCATCTTTATACTCTGCAAAAGCACACTTTTTTGCAAAATAAGCATTACATCCATTCCAAATTTCTTTTTGACAAAAAGCTGTGTGTACTTGAGGAGCAATTCTTTTGAAGAGAAAATAATTGGTTCTGCATGTATTGCCCTCCTCGCTGCTTCTAATGTCACCCAAACACCTAACGGCACAACATATTCATTTGGATTAATGAATCTGAGTGCAAGTATCGATGCTTGGCGTTTTCTCTTTTGCAAATTTTCTAAACATGCAAGACGCACTGTGTAGAAGCCTCCTGCTGTTTCATGCGCATATTCTTTTCTTCCTTCATACGGCTCATAGTTTGTGGAGAAGTGCATTTGCTCACTGATGATGGTTTCGAAGAGCTCATATTGCCAGATTTCTGGAAATGTCAAAATGAGATAATAATTTCCGAGATAGCTGCCGAAATACGCTGCATACTGGTCGTGTTCGTAAAATTTTATTTCTTTCGCAATGTTATTTCCCATTGTGGAGTGTACTGCAGTAATGCCCCAGCGTGTTGGAACAAGCTTTCGCTGCTTTTTTATGCCAAGATTGCCAACAGTGAGGAGCTTTGTTAATACATGTTCATCATAGCCTTTTTCTGTGAGATACATGAGTGCGTCTGCTGCTTTGAGATCGTTGTCAGAAACTGCTTTGTCAATATGAATAGGTATTTTCGGGTTTTCTGTCAGTTGTGCACGCTTTACTTTTGTGTTTGGACCATGTGGTGCAGCTTCTTGATTCATATTAAGGGAGAAAAATGGTTTTTTTTCTAGATTAATTTCCATATCTACTGGCTTTGCAGCTTGGCTGATCTCCTGCGCCATCTCTATCATCTTTTCGTTAAATGATTTTATTGTTGTTTTGAAAGAAGAATTGATGAGTTGTGTTCTGAGTTTAATGATTTCAGGAATCTGCTTGTTGGTTTTTCCCCAACTGATTTGTTCATCATGCTCTGTATAGTGTTCTGTATTGAGAAAACCCACGTTGATGTTTGGATAGCCAAACCTGCCGACAAAAATGTTTGGCGACTGGCTTGCGTAGTCTTGTTTTGCTTTTTGGTTGAAATCCTTCTGCCAGGCGACTTTGAGTTGGATGGGGTCGAAGGTTCTTCCTTTTGATTTTATCCAATCATTTTTACTCTCACTGTCTTGCATGCTTTTGGAGAAGGACAATGAGAATAAAAATGTGATCCAAAACCATATAAAGCACTACGCTTCCCAAAGAACTATGGCACTTTCAGAAAAACAAATCCAGCAAATTCAGGAAATTCTCCAAAAAAGTGAAAAGCCATTATTCTTTTTTGATGATGATCCTGATGGACTCAGTTCATTTTTACTGCTTTACCGGTGGATCAAAAAAGGGACTGGTATTGTGGTTAAAAGCAGTCCAAAACTTGATGAAAAATATCTTCCAAAAGTTGAAGAGTGCCAACCTGATGTTATTGTAATTCTTGATAAACCAATGGTGGACCAGAATTTTATTGACAAAATACAACAGCTCTGTGCAGCGACCATCATTTGGATTGATCATCATCCTCCACAGAAAAATACAGGTGTTTTGTATTATAATCCGCGCGTTGCAGAAGACAGCGATAACAGACCAACAAATTATTGGTGCTGGCAGGTTGTCAAAGAACACAATCCAAAGGATATGTGGATTGCAATGGCTGGCTGCATTGGTGACTGGTTTTTACCAGAGTTTACTGCTGATTTTTGTACAGCATATCCCAAGCTTATGAAAGCACCTGTTGCAACTGTTCAAGAAGCGCTTTATGAAACAAAAATTGGAAAAGTCACTCGTGTGCTTTCATTTATTCAGAAAGGGCCGACAAAAAAAACAATGAACTGCATTAAGATATTGACCAGGGTCACTGGACCAGATGATTTTCTTGAACAAAAGACAAATCAAGGAAAATATCTCTGGAAATGGTTCAGCGAGGTTAATGGCGCATACGAAGCGTTGAAAAAAAGTGTCAGTGATACTGATGAAGAGATTTTACTTTTTACCTATACTGAAGACAAGATGTCTTTTACATCAGATTTATCCAATGAGCTTTTGTACAAATATCCTAAAAAAACAATTCTGATTTGCAGACAGAAAGGCTTAGAGATGAAATGTAGTATTCGTGATACAAACAAAATCTTGCCTCCTGCAATCAACAAATCGCTTGCTGGCTTGACAGGGTATGGAGGTGGCCATGATCACGCTTGTGGGATTTGTGTCAATATCGATGACTTTACTGTGTTTTTGGAGAGGCTGAAGAAAGAGTTGGCACATCAGAACTAATAAAAAGAGCAACAGTTTCCATTTTCTTATGGCCACATTTGAAGTTCCCAAAGATCCGCTTCCTGCGCCTTCTCTTTTGTTGCGCATCCCTTCATCCCAGCTTGAGCAGATGCTTGAAACCCTTCCTCTTGATTTTGAAGCTGAGCGCTATACTGTTGTTCTTTCTGGACCAACTACCCCTGAAGGAGTTGTTATTGGAATGCACATTGATCTTTATCCTGGTGCTCATACTTCAAAATGCAGTATAAATCAGAGAGCATCAACAATTGCTCGTATTTCGAAGATCTCCTATGATCCTTCTGGCATACTCTCATTTTGTTATTTAGCACCATGGCATGGGTACAGAATCACTGTACATCGGGATTCGCGATAGATTTTTCGAAAGATATATATTCTTACTTTTAGAGAACAGAGACGATGAAACAGTTTATTGCAAAAATACTCCGCGAAGCAAAGAAAAATCCAAAGCGAATCTGCTTTCCTGAGGCAACAGAACCACGAACACTTGAAGCTGTAAAAATAATTCTCCAGAAAAAGATTGCAAAACCTATTCTCGTTGGTGATCGAAAAGAAATTGTTGCTGCATTAAAGAAATATAAAATATCTGCTGATGCTGTTACTATCAGAGATCCAAAAAATGATGCGAATTTTTCACGCTATCTTAAAGAATTTCTTTTGATTCGAAAAGAACATGGATTACAAGAAAAAGAAGCGAGAAAACTGCTTGAAGAACCCATTTATTTTGCAACAATGATACTCCAGCAAGGAAATGCTGATGGTGTTATTTCTGGAGCGATTCACCCGACAGCGCACACACTGCGACCAGCATTTCAAATTATTAAAACGCATGAGAAATTTCACAAGGCAAGCGCTGTGTTCTTTATGGTCTTAAACAAAAAGATGCTGCTTTTTGCGGATTGTAGTGTTAACGTCGCTCCTGACGCAAAGGATCTCGCGGAAATTGCCATTGACACAGCAACTACTGCACAGATGCTTGGTTTGAAGCCGCGAGTTGCCATGCTTTCTTTTTCAACGTATGGAAGCGCACAACACCATTATGTTGATAAAGTGCGTGAAGCAACTGCTCTTGTCCAAGCAAAATGCCCAAAACTCGCTGTTGGGGGAGAGATGCAAGTGGATGCTGCACTTGTTCCTGTTGTTGCTGCACAGAAATGTCCGAAATCTACTGTGCAGGGAAATGCAAACGTGCTTATCTTTCCAAATCTTGACGCAGGAAACATTGCGTATAAATTAGTTGAACGATTAGCAAAAGCAAATGCAATTGGCCCAATTATTCAGGGATTGAATAAGCCTGTGAATGATTTGTCCAGAGGTTGTAGTGTTGCAGATATTGTTGAAGTGACTGCTGTTACTGTGATGCAAGCGCAGGGAAAGTTGCGGTATAGGTAATTGTTACTCCTTCATTATGGTTCTAAAATATTTTAAAGTCTTAATAGATAAAAAGAGAGTAAATGAAAAATACGTTTAAGAACAAAATAGTTTTGTGGATTTTATTTGGACTATTTGTGACTTGGTTCCTTATTGGTCTTTTGGATGGAGCTCCTGAAAGCTGGACACAAAATGAAAGTCGCAATGTCTTTTTGAAATCACTTGGCCTTCTCTTTTTTATTATTGCATCTTTATTGATACTTAGAGTACTTACTTCTAAAAAAATTCAGGAAAACATTATTGCTGGATTTTACTTATTCTTATTCTCATTTGTTGTTTTTCTCTTCCAACCTTATTCTTCTTTATCCTGGTTTATTTCAGAACTACTCAGTCGAATACTCCAGCCAAGTTTGTATACACACCCCATTTCTTCTCTTTTCCACTTCCAGTTTCTTCTTTTCTTTACTCTTTGGGTTGGTGGATCACTCATTTCTTTTTTTAGTTCTTTTGTCTGGCTAGGAGTTTTGAAATATCCTTCTTTTACTTGGCAACTTCCAAATAAAATAAAGATAGGGAAATTTCAAATAGTGTTTGGTATTTTTCTTCTCTTCGCTACCTTTTGTACATTAATCTGGATACAAGAAGATGGTTTTTCACAACTTCATTTATATGAAGCAGTAAATGATATTCTGGATACACTTCAAGAACAAAACCCTACATTATTTGATGAAGTAGAACCTTTAGACATGACTAATGCTTTAGTTATGGCGGACACATCATACTCAGTTTATCTTTTCTTCTATTCCCTCTACTTTTTTTACGCTTTATTCTTTATCCTTTCTTTCATGCTTATCTTTAAAGGATTAATTAATATCAACTCAAAATGAGGTTCTCATGAAATTCGAACTCCGACTTTTATTGTTAAGTAATTATCTTAATTTCTTTGGGAGCGGATTATTTTTGCCTCTTTATGCTGTGTTTGTACAGTTTATTGGAGGAAATGTGTTTCACGCTGGTGCAAGCTTTGGGACATACACACTTACCGCAGGCATTGTTACCTTTATCTTTGGAAAACTAGAAGACAAAATATTGGATAAACGAAAGATGTTTTGTTTAGGCTATTTTTTTGTTGTCCTTGGCGCTTCATCATATTTGTTTATCACTGAACTTTGGCACTTATATATTGTTCAAGTGCTGAACGCAGTTGCGTTTGGTATTTTTAACCCTGCATGGAAAACATTGTATGCATCTGATGAAGATCTTGGCAAAGAAGCACAAGAATGGGCACTTGTTGATGGTGGTGATATGATTTTGATTTCCATTGCTGCTGTGCTTGGTGGATTTTTAGTGAACTGGTATGGATTCAGAATGTTGTTTTTCTTGATGACTTTTGTGCAGATTGTTGCGTTTTTGTTTAGCTTGAAGATTATTATGAAAGGGAAGAAGAAAAATAAAATTAACATACTGCTCTTTTAGGACAATCATCTCCTTTCATTGAGCTCCCTGTACCTCCTTCAGCGTCCTTCTCCTCTTTCTTTTCTTCAGTTTCTTCTTTTTTCTCTTCAGTTTTTTTATCTACGTCCTTTTCTAAGTTTTCTATATCTTTGGCACTCGGTTCATTTGTTCCCCAATCATAAACACCTCTCACGGGCTGTCCTGTAAGATCATCTTCACCAAACAACACACCACTAGTCTTAAGAGGTTTTTCCATAGCACTTATAATCATGACCACAATCCCCACAACAGCAACAATTCCTACAATAGAAAGCAAATACAAATTTGTTTTTTCTTCTTTTGCCATACATTATCACCTTTCTTTTTTTTCTTTATTTTAGATTATAAATACTTGCGTGACCCCCTCCCAGTGAGGAAAGCAGTGAAGAAATCCTTGCAGAAACATTTAAATATTCTAAAGAATACATGTCTTATTATGAAGATAAAAGTAAATTGGGAACATAAACGTGTCAAGCACGCACTCGAACGGATGTGGCTTCGAGGAATATCCTCTGAAGATATTATTACAGCAATACGTCGTGGACAAAAAAGAAAACAAATGACAAGCGGCCTTATAGAATCCTTTTACTCTTATTTTAGTGTTATTTATGATGAACTATTTTTCAAAGATATTGCTTTACAAAAGATTTATCCAGTAACTGTGAAAATTTGGTGATATAATGCAACAAGAAATTTTGCCATATCCCTGTAGCTGTGGGGGGAAATTAAAGAAAAGCACAACACAAGTAGAATTCTTTGGCATAGATTTTGGACTACGAGAATGTGAAGTTTGTACTACTTGTGGTTCAGAATATTTGAACGATGGTGTGTTACAAGAGATTGAACAAGAAGTTAAAAAGAAAAAGCTCTTTGGATTGGAGAAACAAGCACAAGTCACAAAATCAGGGAATTCTTTAGTTCTTCGTCTTCCTCCTGAAATTGTGAAATTTACTGGCATTCATTACAAAGATCATGTAAAAATATATCCTGTATCGAAGGACAAGATTGAAGTTGTTTTCTGATGAGACAGTGAAATTTGTACGTTTCATTTCTGTTTAGCTTGAAGATTTTGCTTAAGAAGAGAAAGAAAAAAAATAAACTATTCCTGAGACACTCGAACATAATCTACAATCATTTCCTGCGGAAATTGTGTTTCTTCATTTGGATCTCCTGGCCAATCTCCACCTACTGCAACGTTAAGAATCAAATAAAATGGTTTGTCAAATGGTGCAGGGTAATCTGCTTGTTTTGCTGACCATTTTGAGGAATCAAGAGTTTCTCCTTCAAACTCATCTGACCAAACCAAAGAATAAGGACTCTCTCCACTTACTTCTTTATTTGGAGTTGATGCACAGCTGACAAGAGAACTACATAAAACTATA
>Ga0233425_10004137_pt1 | contig 24867 bp, 20 predicted proteins | sample Watercolumn_Towu_2_FD_181712 | JGI IMG/M metagenome (GOLD analysis project Ga0233425, IMG submission 181712) | Freshwater microbial communities from Lake Towuti, South Sulawesi, Indonesia - Watercolumn_Towuti2014_140_MG | ecosystem: Environmental > Aquatic > Freshwater > Lake | place... | reverse complement strand
GATCCGGCCGGCCTGCCGCGATCATGGCTTGCAGCGTCTGACCTTCAATGAATGCCGAAGCGATGTAGTAGTTCTCGCCATCGGTGCCGGCGTCGAACACCGGCACGATGTGGGGATGCTGCAAGCGAGCCGCAGCTTTCGGTTCTCGCAGGAATCGCGCCCGAGCTTCCGGCTTCTCCAACACTGCAGCCCGCGGCACCTTGAGTGCCACTTCACGCTCGAGCACCGGGTCATACGCACGATAGACGGCTCCGAAGCCACCGGCACCCAGGCGTGAGCGGATTTCAAAGCGGCCCAGCTTCTGAGGTACATCAGCCGGCAGTGCCGAGGACGGGGCGGTTGCGGTCGCCTGCGGACGCGTCTCGGCCACGCCGCCCGCGGCGGTGTCCTTCGTGGCCTCCAACGTGAACTTCTGCCCGCATTTCTTGCACTCGGCGGTAGAACCCAGCTGTGAAGGTTCAACCTCGTAGCTTTTCCCACAGGTTGTGTTCGGACAGGCAACTCGGACTTTCATGGCGTAGTCCGTTGGAGTGCAGGGCGGTGGACGTTGCCGTCGATGTCACGGCCGATATGCATCTATGGGAAACAGCCCGTTGGTAGAATGCAAGAGAAGACGCGGTTTCACACCGATCGCAAGCCAGCACCAACTGTGACTCCAAAACGGCCTTCGGCCTCCACGCCATTCAGCTCGCCAACCCGACCGTTCAAACCCCCGTGAAATCCCGCATCGTTCGGTGCTCTCCACGGTGCTCGGGTGTCTCCAGTGGTGTCATACTGCTTTCCGACTTTTGCATCCTGGAAGCTGGGGTTTGGGAGAACTTGCATCGATTTGTGCCCAGAAACCACTCGTCCGTGGGGAGAAGCGGGGGTAGAGCGTCGGCCTCCAGGGCCGACGGTTTGTGCGACGTCGTTGGGACTTGCGTCACCTAACGCGAGACGCCGCAGGCGTTTATGCTTGCGGCGTCACATGTTACGTCGAGTTTTTCGTTCAGTATCCCCGACAGGATTCGAACCTGTAACCTTCGGCTCCGGAGGTCGACGCTCACTCGTCGAAAATCGCGGGCCAATGTCGACGTAAATGACTTATTGAATGGGAGTTATAGAAACACAGCAAACGGGCTTTCGGTCACCCTACGTTCCACATTTTACAGGCAATACGCTGGTTTACCACCAGTTCTCGGACAGTTCTCGGACGGCGGCGACCACTCGCGGACCCCTGCCAGGGAGTGCAATCCGCCATGTCGAGGAGGAGCGTCGACATGCCGATTCGGCCTCCTCGGCTGGCCGCTGACACTTTCCTGATATGACGAATATTCCTGTCTGGGAATGGATGCTATGATAGGATTGTATTCGAAATCGTGTGTGCCGAGGGCTCTGACGTGACGTCATATCGAGAAATGCCCCGCCAGTCTGAAATGCTCCGGCTGCTGGCTCAGGGCCGCGTGGACACGTCGCCCCTTGAATTGGTAGGGGTGGAACGTGAGGCAACCCGCAAGGGCCAGCCGAAAACGTCTGAAGTGGATGCCATCATAGAGTTCGGGTGGGGGAAGAAGACGTACCGCTTTGCGGTCGAGTGCCGGGCCGTTTCCACGCCCAAGGAGGTCGCCGCTGCTGTCGAAACCGCGAAACGGAACAGCAGGCCGCCGCGATCCTTCCCGCTGGTATTTGTCCCGTATCTGCCCCAGTCCCAGCTTCGACTCCTTGAGGAGTCGCAGGTCAGCGGTATCGACCTCTCCGGCAACGCCCTGATCATGGTCCCAAACGAAATATTGGTCTCCCGCACCGGGGCGCCCAACAACTTCCGCCGTGCCGGCATCATCAAGAACGTCTACCGCAAGAACAGCTCCATCGTCCCCCGCGTCTTCCTGCTCAAGCCGCAGTACAATTCCATCACGGAGGTCATGGACGAAATCGAAAGCCGCGGGGGAAACATCACGCAGGCCACCATCTCCAAAGTGTGCGCCAGCCTGGACCAAGACCTCGTAATCGAACGCACAAAGGGAGAGTTGCCGCGCACGCGAAGCCTTCGTTTGATCCAACCTGACAAGCTCCTCGAGCTACTCACCGACAATTACGCTCCTCCTGTAATTAACCAACGCCTCACGGCCAAGACTACTCTCACACCCGACCAATTCTGCCGCCGGATCGTGGAGTGGGGGAGGGAAGCTGCGGAGAGGGCGACGCTCACGGGATCTTCGTCCACCGGCCAATATGCGGTGATGGCCCGCGAACCGGTCCAATCCTTATACTGCTCGAACTTGGAGAGTCTACTGAAGCGGCTCGGCCCAGACCTTGGGGAAACGTCTCGCTTCGCCAACATCGAGCTGCTGGAGACCGACGAAAACTTCGTTTACTTCGACGCGCGTGATGACATAGTAGCCTCTCCGGTGCAGACGTATCTGGAGTTGATGCAAGGCGACAAGCGAGAGCGGGAGACTGCCGAGCAACTGCGCAAGACGATTCTTCAGCCTCTCAAGAAAGGGTGAGCCGGCATGGCATGGATGGACCCGCTCACGGCCAGCCTGCTCGACCTGCATATCGAGCTGCGCGATCACCCTATCCCGCTTACCATCGGCGGCGGCTTCGGTCTCTACCTCAATCGCATGCGGCTCGACGAGACGCGCGAGCGGACGCTCTTCTCGCAATTGCCCATGCCGCGGGCTACCAACGACCTCGATCTTTTCATCCGCGCTGACCTGCTCTGTGATCTTGAAAGCATGAAAGCCGTCGGAGCCGCCCTAGATCGCCTCGGCTTTGAAGTCGTGCCAGAGGCCAAGTACATGCAGTGGAAGAAGCGATTCGACTTGCATGGGCAGGAGCGCGAAATCAAAGTCGATCTGCTTGTCGGTCCACTGGGGCAATTTCGCGAGCGTCTCCATGTCAAAGGCGTTCGTGCGCGGCCCATCGGTTCCATCAAGCTCCATGCCCACACCCTGGAAGAAGCCGTTCACATCGACGCGTCGCCCGTCACACTCACCATCTCAGGGAACCGTTCCAACGGAGAACTCGCCCAGGCGAAGGTCTACGTGCCGCATCCGTTCACCTACCTTATGATGAAGCTCTTCGCTTTCCGCGATCGCAAGGAGGACGCGGACAAGAACCTCGGCAGGCACCACGCACTCGACCTTTACACGATCGTTGCCATGCAGGTCGAATCCGAATATCGGGAGTCGCTCCGCTTGGGCAACCTGTACGGCGGAGGGGGGCATGTGGAGACAGCCCGCAAAATCATCCGAACCGATTTCGCCGAGCCCACGAGTATCGGGGTGATTCGCCTTCGCGAACATCCACTCTTTCGGCCGGAGTTTCCTGTTCCCGACTTCCTCGCTGTGCTCAGGGACATCTTTCGCGCGTAAGAACTCACTGGATAGGAAGGAGTCGATCCTACTTCAAGAGCGTCAGACTGCTCAAATCGAGGACGACTTCGCATTCGAACGCCAATTCAGTCTTGGCTGCCTCCGTATGGTCCACGGTGCGCCAATGTCCGGAGAATCGTATCCAGTACCACGTCAAGTCTTTCGCCAACATCTTCAGCGAGAAACCGCAGGACAAAATAACCGTGCTCCTGCAACAAAGCGTCTTTTCGGCGATCTCGCCGGTATGCATCCGGGCTTGCGAAATGCTGACCGCCGTCCAGTTCAATGACCAGCCGAGTATCGGGGCACAACAGGTCCACTTCCATGTTTCCCCAGCCATCGAAGGGAATCGGCAGCTGGGCGTTCAGCTGGAAGCGACCAGCGGTCTCGGTCAGCGTCTCGAGTCGTCGATAGAAGAAAGCTTCGGTTGCGCTGCGGGCCCGTTCAATGCCCTTGGCGCCAGGATCGGGGTTCCGCGCGACATGAACAAATAGCCTAGCCAACGGCGCATCGACGCCGTCGCGAACAAGACGGCGTACGCTGGCGGCATAGTCACTTTTCCACTGCGGATCCACCGGCAACGGAACCTCAGCCGGCCAACCCGGGACCGCACTGCCGGGCACCAACACAGTGTATCCCACGGCTTCATATCCCGCGCATCGCCGGTCGAACATCCGCGCAAGCATCGGCACGTTCAGATCCGCATAGTCGTACACGCGAACTTCGGTCTTTCCTTCCTGCAGCCGATGCAGTCGGCCGACGTACTGCGCGATTGTTCCGCGCCACGAAACAGGCAGCGTCAGAAACAGTGTATCCAGCCGGGAATCATCAAATCCTTCGCCGATGTAGCGCCCTGTTGCCAGCAGCACGCGATTTTCATCGTCAGGCATTTCCGCGAGCTGGCTCACGACAGCGCGGTTTTGCCTGAGTCCCCTACCGCCGTGCAGCATGACCACGTTCTTGACATGAGGCTCGAGATAGTTCGCGAGGGCTTTGAGGTGTTCTCTTCGTTCCGTCAAGACCAGCGGCGAACGGCCTTCTCGCAGAGCTTCCAGGACATCGTCGCGGATCATCCGATTGCGATGCTCATCGGCAATCAGCTCCTGATACAGATCATGAAACTGCTGCCGCTTGTCCGGATCCGCCGCGGCCACCGGGCGAAACGATGTGGGACGAACGTGGACAGTATGGGCGAATGGTCGCTCCGTTGCCGCAGCTTTCGCGTCCACGCGATGTCGCACTGGGCCACATTGCATGAAAATAATCGGGTGGTGCCCGTCCTTACGAGTCACGGTAGCGGACAGCCCAGTCACGTATTTCGCCTTCGCTCGCCGCGCCACCAGCTCAAAACTCTGTGCCGAAAGATGGTGGCACTCGTCAACGATGACGTAGCCATAATCGCCGACACAATCCTTGACGACGCCCTTTCGCACGAGGCTCTGTATCACGGCGACGTCCAGCTTGCCGGTGGCCCGCCGTTTGCCACCTCCGATCTGTCCGATCTCCTTTTTTGACAAGCCAAGAAATGTCGATAGCCGCTCGATCCACTGATCGACCAGTTGTCGGCGATGCACGAGAACCAGCGTGTTGACGCTGCGCTCGGCGATGAGCCACGCCGCAACGACCGTTTTGCCGAAAGCTGTGGTCGCAGACAATACCCCGGTATCATGCGCGAGCATCTTTCGCGCGGCGGTCAATTGCTCCGGTCGCAGCTGTCCCTGAAATACCACCTGCAGCGGGTATCCTGCAAACCGCTTGTCGCGGACATCAACCTCGATGTGCAGGTCGGCGAGCAGCGCGTGTATTTCCTCCAGACATCCGCGCGGCAAACCGATGTACCGGTCGAGGTCCTCCGTGCAGGCGATGATGCGCGGCTTGCCGTGCGTCGAGAGACGCATGGCCTGAGCCTTAAAGAACTCTGGATTCTGGAATGCGGCCAGCCGTAGTAGTCGATTGCGGAGTCCTGGCGGCAGACTGTGCTTCTCAATGTAGATCTGGTCCCCCAGCGTCAGTTCAAGGCGCTGTGGCAACGGACCGGGAATGGCGAGTACCGCTCTTCTTCCCGATGGTGGACTTTTCCAGGGCTCGGCATCATCATCGTCCGTGGGGGCCATGCGCACGCCAACGATACGTCCTCGTTGGCCTGCGTCATGAACAATCTGCTCCACCGTTGTTCCGGCAATTGGCTGAACGGAGGAAAGAAACGCCCACTGATCAGCATGCGGCTGAGACTGTGCATCGACAAAGACGCTGTTGCCAACCTTTCTCGGTTTCTTCTGCAGCGGCAGAGCGATCAGATTTCCAAACCCTCCCTGCGGCAGAGTGTCCTGATTGGGAAAGAAGCGATCATATGAGTCGAGTCCGATTTCCGGTCGGCACTCCATTGTCTCGGTGAGAATGTGAGCCCCAAGCCGACGTGCCAGCGCGGCAGGAATTGAGCGTTCGAAGAACATCCAGACGTGCCCGCCATGACCGGATCGCGAACGTTCCAGTACGGCGGGCAGGCCGAGTCGTGCGCATGTTGCGAGAACGGCACGAGCGTCTTCCTGCCAACCGGTCTTGTCGAAGTCGATGGCGAGGAAGAAGCACGCTTCGTCCAGCAGCATCGGATAAACGCCCGCTACGAAATCAGCTCCCCGATCATCCCGTCCGGAAAGATGCCAGCGAATCACCTCGTCCGTGACGGGCAGAAACTGCCGGTGCTGGCACGACGCGCACTTTATTCGTGGCTTCTCGCAGATCCCGCGCAGCCACTCATTGCCACAGACCGGCGAGTACCCTGATTTGCCAGACGTTCGGCTCTCGAAACGACGCGCGTAGATGTCGTCCCGACCGCGAAAGAGCGACCGAAAGAGCACAATCTTGGCTTCGGGCGGCGATCGATCATCAACGACAACTCGATCCACCTGCGTCTTCCTGTTCGGAGCTGGCAGTGAGTAATCGAATATACTCCACCAGACATGACATGACGCCGGGTCTTCGCGGTTTGAGAACGGCGCAATTCAAGCCGGCTTTCACGCGGGTTGTCCGCGACACGGCGGTGAGCCGACAATCGAATTAGTCTGCCGCCCAGACAGCGGTCGCGTAAGCGCCGGCGAAGCGGGAGAATGCAGCAACCTTCGGCCCCAAGGGCCGAAGTTCTATGCAATTCGACGAGGGCCTACGTCACAGATGGAAAGCTGTAAGTCATTCGGTGACAAGGACTAATATCCCCGACAGGATTCGAACCTGTAACCTTCGGCTCCGGAGGCCGAAGGCCGGATCGCGTAAAGTGGCAACTGGCAAAGCGGTTAGGACGAGCGGAAAATGGAGTGGTGCTTCCAGGGGTGCTCGAGGATTTTCCGAAGTTTGCAGGCACGTCGACAGGTGGTCACAGATCCGATTGGCTTCCAGCTTTGGGCCTTTCCGTCCGGACTCGAATGAGGTGCGGTCAGCGGTAGCCCCGCTGACCCAATTGTCTGCGCCATTGACCGCCTCGAAGGTCGCCGCCACCTGCCCATAATTCGGGTTCGTCGAGCTGCGTGAACCCCGCCGCTGTCCGGTACGTTACGCTGCCGGCCTTCGCGCTGGCAGGCGAATTGGCGACTTTCCGGATGTGGTGGCGAGGATCACCCCTCGGTGGGCCGGGACTTCGCCGCTCACCGTCGCGGCGTTCACCGGACAAATGGTCACGCCGAAAATCGATGGGCTACTACACCGTTACCAAAGCGGCGGTAACGTTCGCCGCCTCCGGCTTCAAGACCGTTGATGCGGAGACGCATCGCGTGCGCGTGGAACAATGCAGCGGTTATCCGTACCGGCAGAACAGCCGTTGTCGAGTCTGCGGCTGCTTTTTCGACAAAAAGGCCTGGCTGCCACACGAAGACTGCCCGCTCGGCAAATGGTTGGCTTAGACTTAGTAGTGGACCGAGTCGCCATGCGCATGCCGCGGCCTTCAGACAGGACTTGAACCCATGCCGCAACTTTCGCATTATCAATACGTGAAACTGGGTATGAATCTGGAGTACCTTCGGGGAGTCACGAGTTCGTCGATTAAGCTCACAGCCAATCTCGCCTCCTTCCCCGAACTCATGGAAAACGTGCCCGCTCAACGTTTCGACGCCACCAAAGTCATGGCCGTGATTCGATCGCCACTGATTCAACTGGAGGAAATGGGCTTGCGTGAAACGCGATCGGCGGCCGATGCGCTCGCTCCGATGCTGACGCAGGTCGAGACCTACATCAACGAAAACCCGACGTCGTCGTCTATCGTCCTTCAGGATGGTTTCGCGAACAAGCTTGTGAGCGTCGCCAAGCAGACCTCGCTTGTGTTGAAGCAGGAACTTGCGTCGCGCGTCTGGCCCCAGAGTTGCATTGGATCAACGGAATGAAGCTCTCCACGACAGTGCGCTACGGAGCAAGAGCGATTGCGCAATTAGCCGCCTCTCCCGATGGTCCGGTTTCCGTCCGAGAAATCGCGCGACAGCAGCTCATTTCCGCGAAGTATCTAGAGCATATCCTGAAGACCCTGAAGGTCGGCGGCATCGTGGAAGCGGTACACGGCAAGCGGGGTGGGTACGTGTTGGCGAAATCGCCCGAGAGTATCACGCTCAAGGATCTGTACGACGTTCTTGAAGGCTCACCGGCCCCCGTGGCCTGCGTCGATTGCCCCGAGACTTGCGGCATGCAAGACCTCTGTCCCACACGGGACACCTGGGTCGAGTTGAAGGAAGCCATCACAGCCGTGCTGGAACGTACTACGGTACGAGACCTGGCAGACCGCCAGCATCAAAAGGCTCTCGCGGCAGTACCCGACTATCAGATCTAGGCGATTGGCGCAGTGACGGACACTCGGGCGAGCCGCGAAGACTCAACTCGGGAACGTGCGGGAAATCTCTTCCCCGCCTGCACGAATGACCCGGTAAGACGCGGTAGTTCCATGTACTAAGCACCTGCGGCCTCTGATTTTGCCTGACCCGGATCGCGCCGTTTTGGGTGTCAGGTCAGGGCGGGGGGACGTGCGGCGGCTTTCACGGCGCCCGATACAGACTGCCGACTGGCCAGCCACGGCCAGCGAGCAAACAGTCGGAACGCATTGCTGTCGACAAAGAAAATCCCCGCCGTGGCCGAGGCGTCCTGGGGATAGACCTGACATTCCACGATGACCTTGAGATTGGCCGCGGCCGACGCACATCGTGCGCGACCGGGACGGGAAGTTCACGCCTGAGTTCTTATCAATTGTAGAGTCCGCCGGCATCGAGTTCCGGCCGACGCCGGCCCGCTCGCCGAACCTCAACGCTTTCGCGGAGACCTGGGTCAGGTGCGGTCAAGCACGAGTGTCTCGATCACTTCCTGGTGTTCGGCGAGCAACACCTTGGGTACCTGCTTGACGAGTACATCACGTACTTCCATGAACAACGTCCTCATCAAGGACTCGGTAACCGGCCGCCAGCCGAAGAGGAGTCACCCCCTGAACTGCTCCAATTCACAGTAGCCGACATCGTCCGTCGTGAACGGCTTGGGGGGCTGCTCAAGCATTACGAGCGGAAGGCCGCTTAACTTACTTCCATCGTCGGCGGCTGGACGTTTCCTACGAATATGGTAAATCGATGGCGATAGCCGGGTACCAGAGCGCGATCTTCGACGCGGTTCCGAAGACCGGCTGAAACCGGTGTCGGGGATCGACATGTCGATCGTTCTCGAATTGGCCGACACATTGTCGAGGATCTCCAGCCGAAAGGAGCGGTTCATGAGTGAATATCAGTTCGTGCATTTCCTCGCCATTGATAAGCCATTGACGGGTGAACAGCTCGAGTTCATGAATCGGCAGTCGTCACGAGCAGACATTTCCCAGTGGGAGTTCACCAACGAGTACCATTACGGCGACTTCCGGGGGAATGCGAAGGAAATGCTGCGGCAGGGTTACGACCTGCATCTGCATTACGCGAATTTCGGTATTCGGAAGTTGATGATCCGATTGCCCGCCGGCTTGCCGTGCGATCGCCGCACCTTCCAGGCATTCCTGCCCGAATACGGAGTGAGTTGGCATGCGGACTCCAACGGTAAGGGGGGCATTCTGGAAATTCAGCCCGATGCGGATGCAGGAACCTATGACGAAGTCCTGTACGAATTGGATGAGCTGCTGCCTCGAATCGCCCCCGTGCGCGAAGGCTTAATGGATGGCGACCTGCGGCTGCTGTATCTGACATGGCTCGCCTGCAACGATGACGAAGAGCAACTCGAGCCGCCCGTCCCGGCGGGACTCAGCGAGTTGACGCCGGCGCTCGAGGCTGTGGCTGAGCTTTACGAGGTCAGCGACGACCTCATCGCGGCGGCCGCCGAACGATCGCCGGCGTTGCCGAAGTCGGCTGGTGGCCAGGACTGGGTCACAGGCTGGGTCGCCAAACGGTCGAAAGAAGAGCTGCGCGACCTGGTGGCCCGGCTACTCGGAGACAGCGCTGCTGCGGTCCGCGCCGAGACTCGATCGCGAATACGCGATGAGTCGGGTGGGCAGGCATGGCTCATGGCGGCACCAACGCGGACGGTGGCGGAATTGTCCACGGCCGCCAGCGGCATCGGCGAGCGTCGAGAGAGGAAGGCGCAGCAGGCGGCCGAGGCCGCGCGACGCAGGCGTTTGGCGGATATCGCCGCCGACCCGCGAACGCTGATCAGTAATGTTGAGAAACTGGTTCAATCTCGTTCCACCGCCAATTACGAGCGCGCCGCTAAAGAACTGGTCGATCTGCAGGAGGCGCTCGGTCCCCAGAAAGGCCCGGCGCGTGCTCGCTCCGTGGCAGAAAACCTGCGTCGCAAGAACCCAAAACTGAATCGGCTTGTCGGCGCCTTGCGCAAACACGGTCTGTTGGACTGAGGGCTTCCTTCATAACGGTATCTCCGGTAGACCATGAGAGTCGTCAAATGGCTCCATTTCTCTATCGACGTCGCCGAAGCCCTCGTAGTCTTCTGCCACGAAATAGTCACTCATTCCATTGTCCTGAACGCCCTCAGCCCGAAGGATCGCGCGCTCAGCCGAATCCAGCTTGAGCATTTCTTCGGCGAGCGCCCGAATTCGCGGGTCTTCATGTCGGAGGAACTGTTCGAATGTGCGGCGCCGCTTGCGGGGAATGATTCCCTCCCATGTCATGCATCGTTCGAGATTCCGCATGGCCTGGCGATAGGCAAGTTCTTCCGCGCCGAGTTTTGCGCAGTCTCGGCAGAGATGCTTGGCGTGGCCGCGACCGGAGAACTTCTCATTGGGTCGTCTGCGAGCACATGCCCAGCAATAATGGCCGGGAGGCCGGTTTTTCCGCTTCTTCGCTGGCACAGGTCGCCCTAGCGTTGGTGAGATCGCTCCGGAACTCACATGTCAGTCGAACGGTATGAAGTAGACTTGACCCGCCGGTTCACTGGCTTTGCAGCATTGTGCGATCAGTTCGAGATCGTTGACCAATGGTCCAATGCCCGTGCGTTGCTGGTGTGCAAAGATAACGCCTGCGAAGCTACGCCCCCGTGTCTGCCACTCATTTGCGATCCGCAAGAGATCGGCATCTTGGGAGAAGAGTATCCGTCCCAAGTCGGTAGCGCGCTGGAGCAGACTCTCGTCATCCGCCTCACGCGTCCCGTCTTCCTGGCTTGTCAGAACGTCGATGCCACGGCGCCGTAAGACCTCGGTGATCACGGAAGGCACGTGAACGTCCATGTAGTAGCGCAGAGCCATTTACGACGGCTCCCGGTCGTCTGGGCCCCGATTGCGTCTCGCCAGCAGTTCCGAGCGAGACAAGGACGATGCACCGACGCGGAGTCGCTCCGCCTGGTCGGCTGCCCTACTCATCTCGGTCACCATCTGCTCGTAGTGGTCGTAGAAGTAGGTCAGTGCCGCGTACACCTCTTCGGGCTTCAGATCAGGGTGCTGACGAAGCAGTTCCTCCGCGCTCCAGCCGTAATGGTAATGCTCAGCGGCCAGGTGAATCACTTTGTACCGCGTCTTACCAATGCGGGCGGACCCGTCTTCGTTCACGGTGACATGTGGGTAGTTGGTAATCGAACTCATCGCGTTTCCGATCAGCACGGGTCCTGTAATCGGTACCACCGGGCATTCGAGAGAGCGTCGCAACAACACGGAATGCGACGCAGCCAGTACCAAGCCATTCTACTCGGTCTCGCCGAGAGGGCAGGCCGCGGGCTTTGAGCTTACGTTGACCGGAACGAAAAGAGCGTCGGCCTCCACGCCGTTCAGCCCACCCGCCGGCTGCCCCAACCGCCTGCGAAATCCCGCATCTTCCGGTGCTCTCCACGGTGCTCTGGTGTCTCCCGCGGTGCCATACTATTTTCCTCGAATTGCATTCTGAAAGGCCCCTTTCCGTAAAACTTTCATCGACTTGCAGTCAAAAAGTAGCCGGAAGTGGGGGAGAGCGGCGGAGAGAGAGTTCGCCGCTTCGTGCGACGTCGTCGAGAGTTGCGTTCAGTATCCCCGACAGGATTCGAACCTGTAACCTTCGGCTCCGGAGGCCGACGCTCTATCCAATTGAGCTACGGGGACCTGGCTGTAACTTCCTTTGCCCCAATCTCTTTGGGGACGGCGAATATCGGCCATTGGCAGAAAACGACGGCTGTTTCGCCCATCGCACCGACCGCATCCGCTACTCAACTTCGAAATTGTACGGGATTCTTCGGTCGGCGCGAAGCTGTCCCGGTAGCACAAGGATAGAGGGACTTGTCACCCACTACGTCAGATGGTGCAATCTGCGGTAGGCGCGCGGCGTGCAGCCAAAGGACTGTCGGAAGGCCTCATTGAAACGGCTCATCGAGCCGAAGCCCGAGCGGAACGCGATGTTCACGATCAACTCCTCGGTGGTTACCAGCAACCGCTGCGCGTGGGCTAGCCGGTGTTCGGTGACGTACTTGATCAGCGTGGTGCCAAAGGTCTGCTGGAAGAGGGCCATGGCATAGTTCGGATGCAGATGCACGTGCTGGCCGATCGTCTCGGCGGTGAGAGGCTGCGTGTAGTTCTGAGCGATATAGCAAGCCATCTGCTCTGCCCGGCTCAGGTGCCGCTGGTCCGACATGCCTGGCGATTTCCTTCGCGAGCGGTCCTTCTCTTCCGCCGCGATACTCACCGCCAGCCGCCGCAAGCGGGCTTCGATCTCCAGCAGGCTGGTATGGCAGCGGTCCTCGGACCCCGTCCGCACGTCTTCGCTCCAGAGTTCAAACCGCGCCCGGTCCGACGCCAAACGGTCCTCGTCAGGCTCGACGACTGTCTCTCCGTGCAAGATCGGTTGCGTGAAGTGGTCCGGCAGTCGCCACTGGAGGAACCACGCCAAGGGAATCGTCAGCACGAAATACTCAATTAGGTCTTCAAAGGCGAGGATCTGGTGTGGAATACCAGCCCAGAAGACGGTGAGCCGTCCTGCCGGGACAACGAGCCGCTCCCCGCCCATGAGATAGATCAGCTTCCCACTCTCGAGAAGGTTGAGCTCGATTTCGTTATGGCGGTCGAAACGCGGCATCGCCGTCGGCGTCCAGCGCACGCAACTGAACCCGTACGGCGAAAAATCGGGGCGAGTGGGATCGAAGCGGGTCATGACCTTAGTATCCCGCAAGAACTCACTGGCTTCAAGGAAGTAAATCAGGGATCGTTGTGGGAGAATGGTCGCACATCAGTTATCGAAACTCGGGAGATCGACCATGTCCCAAGCAAAACCACCGGCAGTCAAGGCCGTCGCGATGATCGCGCCGGGCAGGATGGAGATTCGCAGCTACCCCTATCCACAACGGGATCGCGACAGCGCGATCCTCAAAGTCGAGATGACGGGAGTGTGCGGCACGGACAAGCACATTTTCAAAGGGGAAGCCTGCAGCATCCGAGGCAAGTCGATCTTCCCCTACATTGGCGGACACGAGGTCATCGGGACCATCGTGGAGATCGGCGAGAACGCCGCACAAACGATGGATTTCGACCGTCAGCCTTTGAAGCCCGGCGATCGGGTGGCGCTGGCAGTGGAAGTGAACTGCGGCACGTGCTGGTACTGCAGGCACCATTACAACAACACGACCTGCGAGAACCAGGTCATGGCCTACGGCATCCATCCGAACGCGGACACGGCGCCGTACCTCCGCGGCGGGTTTGCCGAGTACATGTACATCATGCCGGGCACCTCCCTGTTCAAGATCCCCGAGGATCTGCCGACGGACGTCGCGGTCTTCGTGGAGGAGTTTGCCGTCGCGTATCACTCCCTGGCCAGGGCAGCCTCGCCCTTTGCGGCGGTAAAAGAGGGATTTGGGCCGGGAGATTCGGTGGCCGTCCTGGGCAACGGGCCTCTGGGACTACTTCACGGCATCATGGCCAGCATTCACGGCGCCGGTCTCCGCATCGCCACGGATCTGGCCGATCTCAGGCTCGCGAAGGCCAAGGAACTCTACGCCGATGTCACCATCAACGCCTCGCGCACGTCGGCCGAGTCGAGGATCCAGCAGGTGAGGGAGATTACGGAAGGAGTCGGCCCGGACCTGGTCATCGAATCGGCCGGGGAACCCGAGGTCTTCCTCGAGGCGCTGGAGATGGTGAGGAAAGGCGGGACCGTCATCGAGGTGGGCAACTGGGTGGACACGGGAAAGACGGTGCCTCTGAACGTCATGAAGCACATCGCGTCCAAGAACGTCCACATCCACTCGGTGTTCCATTGCGGGACCAACTGGCGTCCCGTGCTGAAGATCCTCCAGCAGCAGAGTGCCCGCTACCCGTTCGCCTCGTTAATCTCGCACCGGATGAGCCTGGACGAGTTGGCGGCCAAGATGCAGGTCGTGACCAATCCGAGCGAGTGCGTCAAGGTCGAGGTCGTACCGCACGCGAGCTGAACCATCCTGAGCCGGGCGTCAATCCAAGAGGGCCGTGAGCCGTGAAACGCACAAGGTTGCTGAACAGCGAGCTGAGTTATGCGGTCAGCAGGATCGGACACACCGCGTCGATTACGCTGTGTGACGCGGGGCTGCCGATCCCCAGGGAGGTGACGCGTATCGATCTGGCCATCGAAAACGGGTGTCCTTCGTTCATTCGGACGCTGGACGTGCTGTTGAGCGAGATGATGGTCGAAGAAATTGTCGTCGCCAGCGAGATCCACACGCGGAATCCCGATGTCTTTCGGGAAATGATGGAGGTGTTCCGAGCCCACGAGATGGCACCCGTCGTCACCGAAGTCCCGCATGATGAGTTCAAGAAGCTCACTTGTTCCAGCGAAGCGATCGTCCGGACCGGCGAATGTACTCCGTATGCGAACGTCATTCTGAAATCTGGAGTAGTCTTCTGAGAGCCTGACCTGCAGCGCAGTTAGCAAACGAGGCCGCCGCCATGCATCGAACCTCCTCTTGGATCATCTTGCCGTTGGTACTTCTGCTGCTCATCGGGATTGCCGGTTGCGGCGGCAGTTCTTCCGTGAAGCGGGCCGCGACCCCACGAATCGCGGTGATCATCTCCACGTTGAACAACCCCTGGTTCGTGGTCTTAGGCGACACAGCCAAACAGCATGCGACGCAATTGGGCTATGAAGTGGTCGTGTTTGATTCTCAAAACGACCCAGCCAAGGAAGCGGCGCACTTCGAGAATGTCATTGCTTCGGGCTACGCCGCCGTGCTGTTCAATCCGACGGACGCCGACGGGTCGATCGCAAATGTCCGCCGGGCCAAACAGGCCGGGATCCCGGTATTCTGCATGGATCGCGAGATCAACGACACCGAGACGGCCGTCTCCCAGATCCTGTCCGACAACTATTCCGGTTGCGTTGATCTCGGGCGGTACTTCGTCAAGCAAGTGGGTGAGTCCGGCAAATACGTCGAACTGTTGGGGCTCGTCGGGGACAACAACACGTGGAACCGGTCCAGAGGATTTCACAGCGTGGTGGATCGGTATCCGGGCCTGCAAATGGTCGCTCAACAGAGCGCCGACTTCGACCGCGCGAAAGCGCTGGAAGTAATGGAGGCTATCCTGCAGGCCAACCCAGCGATCGATGCCGTGTTTTGCGGCAACGACGCCATGGCGATGGGCGTTTACCAGGCCCTGGTCGCAGCCGGCAAGGACAAGCAGGTCAAGGTATTCGGGTTCGACGGCGCCGACGACGTGGTCAAGCTCATCAGGGAAGGCAAGATCGTGGCCACCGGTATGCAGTTTCCGAAACTGATGGCCCGCACCGCGGCGGAATCCGCGGACAAGTACTTGAAAGGCGACCGCGATTTCCCCCAAAAAATCCCCGTCGCAGTCCACCTGGTACATCAGGCGAATGCCGACAAGTACGGTGATTACGGTCGGAAGGACACCGAGTGATGCGGAGACGACGGGAGTGGATCATCGTGGCCTCGGTTGCAGCAGCCACTGCGGTGCTGTTGTACTTCTTGCCTCTGTTCCACGTCGTTCCGCTGGACCAGGCCCGGCAGCGTTCGGAGGGCACGGCGATTGACCCCGTGGCGCTTGTCGACCGGTTCTGGGCCGAACGGTGGACTTCCAGTGCGGCTCGGGCCGTGGATGCGGTGGACCTCATGACGGCAGTCCAGCAGGATCGCAAGTCGGCGCGACGCACGCACAGCCGCAGCGTGGGAGTGGGCGGCGCGTACTACTATCTCGTAGCCGGCACCGGCCGCGTCACCTCCGTTGAAAAGGACTCGGTGCGACTGTCTTTGCGCGACGGCCAACCGCAAATGGAGGTGGCGTTGGAAACGGGCAACATTTTCGGGAACGCGGTGAGAGACGGAACGGGATTGTGGAACGTCAACGATTTCCCCAACTCGCAGGATTTCAACGCCCTGTCGTCGGAACTCAACCATCGTATTGAACAGCAGGTAGTGCCGGCTTTGCGGAAAGAGGCCACCGTGGGCGCCAAGGTCCGTTTCGTCGGCTGCGCGGAAATCATGGACGAAGAGACGGATCTCCATCCTTTGCGGATCGTGCCTTTCATCGTGGAGGCACCATGACCGACACCGCCGACGTGGTGCTGGAGGCCCGGAAGATCTCCAAGTCCTTTCCGGGTGTGCAAGCCCTCGATGGGGTCGGTTTGACGCTGCGCAGAGGTCGATTGACCGCACTCCTGGGCGAAAACGGCGCGGGTAAATCGACGCTGATGAACGTTGTCGCCGGCGTGTTTCCACCGGACGCCGGTGAGGTGCGGGTCGCGGGCAGGCCCGTGCGATTCAGCAGTCCGCGCCAGGCCCGGGATCACGGCGTGGCCATGATCTATCAGGAATTGAACCTGGTGCCGGGGCTGACGGTGGCGGAGAACATCTTCCTGGGCCGGGAACCGCTTCGGCGGAGCGGATTGATCGACTATGCGGCCCTGAATCGGAATGCTGCTGCATGGCTTGAGCGACTCGAACTGGACGTCTCGCCGACAACGCCAGTCGGACGTTTGCGTGTCGGTCAGCAGCAGGTCGTCGAGATCGCCAAGGCACTGGCCGGCGAGGTCTGCATTCTCATCATGGACGAGCCTACTTCGGCACTGACCGAGCGCGAGACCGAAGTGTTGTTCCAGCGGATTGCCGATCTGAAACGGCAAGGCGTGGCGATCGCCTACATCACGCACAAGCTCGAGGAACTGCCCGGCATCGGTGATGACGTGGCGGTGATGCGCGATGGCCGGATGATCGGCTCGGCACCGTTGGGGGAGCTGTCGCGCGACGATATCGTGCGCATGATGATCGGCCGCGACCTGAACGAGAGGACCCCGAGTAAGTCGTCGGCGAAGAGTGATGAAGTGCTGCGGGTCGAACACCTGACGCTCAGACATCCCGAACGTCCCGCCGACTTCCTGGTTCACGACGTCAGTTTTGTCGTGCGACGCGGCGAGGTGCTGGGGATCTTCGGATTGATGGGCGCGGGCCGGACCGAACTGCTCGAGTGCCTGTTCGGTTTGCACGGCCGCGACTGCTCCGGCGACGTATTCATCGGCGGCTGTCATGCCGTCCTGCGAACGCCGGCAGAAGCCATTGCGCATGGTCTGGCGCTGGCTCCGGAGGACCGCAAGCGAGACGGTTTAGTTCTGTCGATGAGTGTCGCGGAGAACACCAGCCTTGCCAGTATGGACCAGGTCGTACGTTTCGGACTGCTCCACGGCCGCGCGGAACGAGAACACGTGCAGGGCTACTTGCAGCGGTTCCGCGTGAAGACCCCGTCGCTCCGGCAGCAGATCCGTAACTTGAGCGGGGGCAACCAGCAGAAGGTGGTCCTTGCCAAGTGGTTGGCCACCGGTCCCAGGGTCCTGTTGCTGGACGAACCGACACGAGGCATCGACATCCAGGCCAAAGAGGAAATCTATGCGTTGATCAACGAGCTGACAAGCAACGGTCTGGCCGTCGTTTGCGTCTTGTCCGATTTGCCGGAGATCCTGGCCGTGTCCGATCGCATCCTGGTCCTGTGTGAAGGCCGTCCGACCGCGGAGTACGCGCGGTCCGAGGCAACGGAAGAGAAGATCATGCACGCGGCATTGCCGAGAAAGCCGGCCACGATATGCTGAGAATCGATCGCGAACTCCTGGCCCGTTTTCAATCGCTCATCGCGCTGGCCATGATGGTCCTGGCGATGAGTCTGCTCTCGGAGAGGTTCCTCACTGCCGAAAACGGCTGGAACATTCTGCGGCAGATCTCCGTCAACCTGTGCCTGTCCATTGGCATGACCTTGATCATCCTGGCCGCAGGGATCGATTTGTCCGTGGGGGCCGTCCTGGCCTTGTCCGGCGCCGTGGCGGCGGGACTGCTGAAAAACGGTGTCGTCCTCTCGCGGTTTGCCGTGCGCCTCGAGTTCACGGTCTTTGGGGCCCTCGTCGCGGGACTGCTGGTCGGTGCGGCGGCCGGCTGGTTCAACGGCCTGGCAATCACCCGGTTCCGGCTGCCCCCGTTCGTGGCGACCCTCGGCATGTTCAGCGTGGCCCGGGGGTTGACGATGCTCTGGACGGGCGGGTTTCCCATCACCGGTCTGGGCGCGGAATTCGGGTTCCTCGGCACCGGTGTCTACCTGGGCATCCCCATGCCGGTCTGGATTACAGGCACGTTGGTGGTTGTCTTTCTCGTGGTGACTCGAAGGACCCGTTTCGGGCGATACATCTACGCCGTGGGTGGCAACGAGCGGGCGGCGCTACTGACGGGACTGCCGGTCGACCGCATCAAGCTCGGCGTCTACACGCTCGGCGGCCTGCTATCCGGCGCGGCCGGGCTGATCGTCACCGCGCGGCTCGATTCCGCCCAGCCCAACGCCGGACTCGGCTATGAACTCGATTCGATCGCCGCAGTGGTGATTGGCGGCACGTCTCTTTCCGGCGGCCGAGGCAGCGTGTTGGGTACCGTGCTGGGCTGCTTGATCATCGGCGTGCTAAACAACGGCCTGTTCCTGCTGGATGTGTCACCTTTCTGGCAACAGGTCGTCAAAGGTCTTGTCATCCTGGCCGCAGTGGCCATCGACAAAATGAGTTCACGAGAGGCATAGTTCCACCTTCCGCCCGTCGCGCAAACGGGATGAAAATCACGATAGCCTGTGTGCGAGAAACCTACGAACCATGAGCGCCAAAACCTTCCTCTTGTTTTTTGCTGCCTTGGGCAGCGGTCACTCTGAGCCTGCGATCGAACGCTGGGGCGTCATAGAGGTCACCCTCCCCGGCCCGTCGTCGGGCAATCCCTATCAAGACGTGCAATGGTCCGCGACGTTCAGCCAGGGCGATCAGCACATTACCGTGCCTGGATTCTGGGATGGCGGTGATACGTACAGGGTCCGGTTCAGCCCGCCGGCCACAGGCGAGTGGCGGTACGAAACATGTAGCACCGTACCGGAGCTTGACGGCAAGACCGGCACATTCACGGCGACAGCGGCCACCGGGAATAACCATGGACCGGTCGTGGTCTTCGACAAGTTCTACCTACGTCACGCCGACGGCACGCCGTATCACCAATGGGGAACGACGTGCTATGCCTGGGTGCATCAAACCCGCGAGTTGCAGGAACAAACGCTCAAGACCCTTGCCGCTTCGCCGTTCAACAAGATCCGTTTCTGCGTGTTCCCGAAGCATTACGACTACAACAGGAACGAGCCGGAGTTGTTCGCGTTCCAGAAGGGCGCGGATGGCAAGTTCGACTTCAATCGGCCTGACCCGGTGTTCTGGCGGCACTTCGAACAGCGCATCCTCGATCTGCAAAAGCTCGGCATCGAGGCGGACCTGATCCTTTGGCATCCCTACGACCGCTGGGGTTTTGCCCACATGAATGGCGAGCAGGACGACCGGTATCTGCGTTATTGCATCGCCCGGCTGGGTGCGCTCCGCAATGTCTGGTGGTCGCTGGCCAACGAGTTCGATTTCATGAGCGACCTCGACGACAAGCATCACGGCATCAAAACCATGAACGATTGGGACCGGTTCTTCGCCATCCTCGCGAAGGAGGACCCGCATCAACGCCTGCGCGGTATCCATAACGGTGCCACGTGGTATGACCACACCAAGGCTTGGGTGACCCACGCCAGCCTCCAGACCTCGGACATGAACGGCGGCGTTCGCTTCCGCGAGAAATATCAGAAGCCGGTCATCTACGACGAATGCTGCTACGAGGGCAACATTCCGCAAGGCTGGGGCAATCTCAATGCGAAGACCATGACCCAGCGCTTCTGGCTGGCGACGCTGAGCGGTTGCTACATCGGTCATGGCGAAACCTACAAGCATGCTCACGACATCCTCTGGTGGTCCAAAGGCGGCGTGCTCCACGGCGAAAGTCCGCAGCGCATCCAGTGGCTCAAGGACTTCCTGGCCCAGTCGCCGCCGTTTCATGAACTGGCGCCGCTCGGCGATGACCAGGGGCAGTTCCTGCTCGCCAAGCCGGGTGAGTTCTACCTGTTCTATTGCCTCGACGCGCGCAGGCACCGCATCGAATTGGTCGGGAGCCGTCCCTACAAGCTGGACTTGGTGGATCCGTGGGAGATGGCCGTGACCCCGATCGGCACCGCGCCGGCGGGCGAGTTCTTCGTGTCCGCGCCGCGGCCGGACGTGGCGTATCGTTTCACTCCCTATCAATCCAGTGAACGACTCCGGCCCGACACGCGGATCACTGCATCGGTCACCGAGGGAACGCCACCCTTGGACGTGAGGTTCACGAACTCCGGCGGGGGCCGGGTCCGCTGGGACTTCGGCGATGGCGCCACGAGTGAGGAATCGAACCCGACCCATACGTTCCGGCAGCCGGGACTCTACGCGGTGACCTTGACCGTCACCGACAGCGAGGGACTCAGCAGTCGGGCCTTCGAGCAGATCGCGGTGGACCGCGGGTCCAGCGAACCGCTGGTGCGCGCCGGCTTTGCGGTCGGCGAGGTTCCGACTTTGAAGTTCCACGGTACGGCGAAACGGGCTGAGGACGGCTCGCTCCACCTACCCGGCGGCGCGCCGTGGGGCTGGGTCGAGGCGGGCGAGGGCGCGATCGAGGACCTGCGTGGGCTCCGCTCGCTAACGATCATGGGCTGGCTGAAGCCGGAAAGCCTCGAGGTTGGCAGCGGCGGAAATCGCATTGTCTTCTGCCTGAACGAAAGTCACTCCGGCATCGATCTTGTTTGCCAGGCCGATGGTCGCCTGCGATTGGCGGTCAACGAGTGGCCGGACGGGATCCGCAACGACAGTTCGCCCGGGAAATCGCAGATCGGCAAATGGACCTTCTTCGCCGTGACCTACGATGCGACGCGGGCGAACGAGAATGTGAGCTGGTACTTCAGTGCGCCCCAGGACGCTCCCGAAAAGGCGGCGCTGACGCTCGATCGCCAGACGACCTACAACCCCGGCCCCGTGGGGACAGACATCGGTCCACTGGCGATCGGCAACTTCAATCCCACGATGCGCAGCTATGGCTTGGACCGCCAGTTTCGCGGCGCGATCCGCGGTCTGCAACTTTTCGGCAGCCGAGTAAGCGGGCGCGGTGCGTTGGATCAGGCCTACCTCGAGGGCCTTTTGAGCGCACGGCCTGCCTCCGCGCCGCCATCCCTGGCCGCTGGTTCCGCGCCGCTGCTCGCGGCTGCGACGGCTCCTGCCGAGAACTGGCCGCAGTTTCGCGGGCCGACGGGCCATGGCCACTCCACGGAAACGAGCCTGCCGCTGAAATGGTCGGCTACGGAAAACGTCAACTGGAAGACGCCGATTCCCGGAGAATCGTGGTCCTCGCCCATTGTCTGGGGCGACCGCGTGTTTCTCACCACGGCGACCGACAACGGCCAATCCTGCCGCGTCCTGGCCCTGGAGCGGAAGTCCGGGGCGATTGCCTGGAACAAGGAAGTCTTCCGGCAGGTGCCCGGACACAAGCAGGACCGCAACACGTATGCCACACCGACACCCGCCACCGACGGTGAGCGCGTGGTGGCCTGCTTCGGCGACGGCAGTTTCGCCGCCCTCGACGTTGCCGGCGAAGTGCTGTGGACGAATCGCGACTATCCACACTACAGCGAGCACGGTTTGGCGTCCTCCCTGCTACTGTACCGCGGCCTGCTCATCATGGCCCGCGACGGCAGCAGTGACGGCGAAGACAAGTCGCTCGGCTGGCAAGAGCCCTGGAACCGGGCTTTCCTTGTGGCGCTCGATGTGCGAACAGGCCGGGAACGCTGGAAAGCGCGTCGCGGCCTGTCGCGCATTTCCCACGGGGTGCCCGCCATTTGGGAGCACGACGGCAAGGCGGAACTGGTCAGTGAAGCGGGCGATGTGGTCCAGGGGTTCAGCCTCGAGACGGGCGAACGCCTCTGGTCGAGCCAGGTAATCGGTGAAGGCAAGGTTCCGTCGACCCTGATTGGCGAAGGGCTGGTCTTCACCGCTGGCGGCTGGGGCGGACGGGAGTCGATCAAGGCCTTCAAGCTCGGCGGCTCCGGAGAACTCCAGGAGACCAACCTAGTTTGGGAGCAGAAAAAAGGCATGCCCAAGGTGCCGTCGATGCTCTACGTACGCCCCTATCTCTTCGCCATCACGGACGGCGGCATCGCGACGTGCCTGAAGGCCGCAACCGGCGAGGTCGTCTGGCAGGAACGCTTGGGCGGCAACTTCTCGGCTTCTCCCGTGTGGGCCGAGGGTCGCATCTACTGTGTCAGCGACAATGGCGAGACGACCGTGATCGAGGCCGGGGCCGAATTCAAAGCACTCGCGAAGAACGCGCTTGGCGAGACGGTGCAGGCGTCGCCGGCCATTTCTCAGGGACAGATCTTCATCCGCACAGAGAAACACCTGTTCGCCATCGGCGGGAAATGAAAAGAGAGGAATGCCACTCGGATTTTCGGAGTAGAATATGCCAACGACAACGCGTTCCGATTGCTGCGGGCACCACCAGCGAGATTCGGTCTTGAACGTCATGGAGCTGCAACGGGGCATCCTGAAGGTCACCCTCCAAGTTGCTCTCTTGTTCCTGAACACTGGTCTGTTTGTCACATGGTCGGCGTATGCCGCCGCGGCTGAAGTCCCCGCCACGGCACCGCAACGGCAAGAAGTCGAACTGACGTTTACCGCCACGCGCGACACAGCCAATCCGTACACGGACACTGACGCCTGGGCGGATTTCACGCACGACGACGGCACCATGATCCGCCGGCCGATGTTCTGGGACGGTGGGCGCACGTTCCGCGTGCGGTTCGCCTCGACGAAATCGTCAGGCACCTGGCGCTGGACCACCTCTGACCATGATGGCGATCCTGGCTTGAACGGAAAGTCCGGAACGCTCAGCGCCAGCCCCGCCGCGTCGGAGCCCGCAACAATCTTCACACGCCATGGGTTCTGGAGCATTCCACCTGGCGGCCGGAATCTGGTTCATGCCGATGGTCGGGCGCGGTTGTTGTGCGCCGACACCGCCTGGGCCTTGCCGTGGCGGGCGACGGTCGAGCAGGCGGAAATCTACGCGCGGGACCGCGAGGCCAAGGGCTTCAATGCCGCACTGCTCATGACGGTGCAGCCGGACATGGACTGCCAAGGTCCGCGCTCGCGCACCGAGGATCTGGGCTACGAAGTCGGGTTTGAGGATCTGCCCAAGGGCACACTGCGCCAATTGCGACCTGAGTATTTTCAGATGCTGGATCAACTGACAGGCATCCTGGTCGCACACGGCATCGCGCCCGTTTACCAACCGGTCTTTCATGGCTACGGTTGGAAGGGCCGCCGCACGGCCGGCAATGTTGTCACCGCGGAGGACTATGCGCGATACTGCCGGTATCTCGTGGCCCGCTATGGCGCCCGGCCGGCGATCTGGCTCGTCGGTGGCGATGGGCCGGCGACAGAACCGGCGATCATCGCGCAGTTGGATCGCGCGGGGCAGACCATCGAGGAGTGGGATGCTTACCGGCAGCCAACGGGGATTCACTACGCGCCGCATTCCCTGTTTCGCACGCATCAGGACAAGGCGTGGTTGGATTTCCAATGGTGCCAGACCGGGCATGCCGGGGAACATGTGCCCGAGCGTGTGGCCGACATGTGGCGCAACACGCCGGTCAAAGCCGTGGCCAACGGCGAACCCACCTATGAGAACATCGGGCGCACCGGGCGCGGCGCGGGTTGGTGGCAGGGCCACGAAGCGTGGTGCAATCTGACGGCCGGCGGGACGATGGGGTTGGTCTACGGAGCCGGCAGTCTCTGGCAGTGGCGGCTGCACGCGGAGGAACCGGATCACGCCGACTGGTGCACCGCGCCGGGCGCGGGCTGGCGCGAAGCGCTGGATTTCGAAGGCTCCAGGTATCCGGGCATCGCCGCGCGGATTTTCGATGGCCTGCCCTTTGGTGACATGCAGCCGAACTGGACCTATACGTATGGCCAGCGTGGACTGGCCGTGCCAGGCAAACTCTTTGTGCTCTATCTGCCCAAGGGCGGTGATGTCGCCATCATTTCGCGCGACGTGCCCCGGTTCTACCGCGTGTTCGATCCGCGGACAGGCAAGGTGCTGAGCGAAGGCCGGCTGCCGGAGACAGCCTCCGCCCAAGCGAAGGCTGGTCCTGGCGGCGAGCCGCGTGTGATCGTGTTTGCCGCCGCTACCCCTATAACGCCCTGAAGCCATTGTATCGCGACCGACGTTCACGGGCACTTCACAAATCGGTATGGGTTCCTCGTGATAACGATCGGGTTCGAACACGCGTTGTCTTGGGTATCTGACCGTAAACCGTCAGGGGCCGGGCATCTGCGATCGACACGCGAATGACAGACTGTTTACGAGGACTTACGTCAACGACCGTGTGGCAGAAAACCTGGCAGAAAAAGACGGCAGAAGAGTGCCGAAGCGTGCAGGAGATTGCAGGTCAGAGAAACGCAAGAAACACTGAAAATGCCGGGGAAATCGAGGATTCTTGAGGTTGGACGCGTAAGCCAATTGAGCTACGGGGACCGACCTGTAACTACCTTCATTCAAGCCTTAACGGCGTGGCAGAATCGGCGGATTGGCCAGAAACAACAGCCCGTTGATGCCAAGAAAGTGGGATCTCCGAAGGTAGAGTTGTTGTTAGTGACCTTTACAACACTACCCTGAATTCGGAGACCCTACGATGTTGTACCTCGGAATTGACCAGCATGCCAAGCAATTG
>Ga0233425_10004136_pt1 | contig 24873 bp, 17 predicted proteins | sample Watercolumn_Towu_2_FD_181712 | JGI IMG/M metagenome (GOLD analysis project Ga0233425, IMG submission 181712) | Freshwater microbial communities from Lake Towuti, South Sulawesi, Indonesia - Watercolumn_Towuti2014_140_MG | ecosystem: Environmental > Aquatic > Freshwater > Lake | place... | reverse complement strand
ACAGGAGCGGCAAGGACAGAAGGGACGCAGCGGACGCGGGGGCCGCCAGGGGGCTCATGGCCACGTGCAGGCGCGCCAGCGTGTCGGCCGGGTGGGCCGCGGCGCGCACGAGCGCCAGCAGCAGCGTGACCACCGGGTTGTCGGCGATTCCGCCGACGCCCTCGTGCACGACGGGTATGCCGGGCAGGCGGCGGCGCAGCACATCGGCGCAGCGGCGGCCCTGCGCGTTGCCGCGCACCAGCACGGCCACGCCCTGCGCCAGGCCGGCGGCCCGCGTGTCGCGCAGAATCCGGGCGATCGCCTCGTACTGGGCCGGATCGTCGCCGCCCTCGTCGCCTTCGTTCTGTTCGTCCGTTCGTCCGTTCGTCCCGTACTCGAGCAGCGCCGCAAAGCCTTCGCCGTCCGCGGCGGCCGCGGCCGGCAGGTGCGTCGGCCACTCGCGGCCGACAAAAGCCTCCACGGCCCGCGGATGCGGGCCGTTGGCCGCGCCGTTCGCCGGCTGCCAGGACGGCAGTCCGCCAAAGACGGCGTTGACGGTCTCGACGATGGCCGGCAGCGAACGGTGGCAGCGGTCGAGCCTGTCCGGCTCGCGGATGCCGCACGCCTCGGCCACGCGGCCGAAGAGCCGCCAGTTGCCGCTGCGCCAGCCGTAGATGGACTGCTTGGTGTCGCCCACGTAGAAGAAGGAGCGCGCCGGGTCCTGCACGACCTCGTCGATCAGGTTGGCGATCGCGCCCCACTGGTCGTCGCTGGTGTCCTGGAACTCGTCGAGCAGCCAGTGGTCGAGCCGGCCGTCGAGGCGGTAGTCCACGTAGAGCTTGTCGGCCGCGGCGGCGTCGCGGCTGGGCTGGTGGAACGGCTCGGCCAGCAGGCGCGAGAGATCGGAGAAGGTGAGGCCGCCGTCGGCCGCCTGCGCCTCGCGGTGGAGCGCGTCATACTGTTCGAGCAGCAGCCGCAGGCCGGCGGTCTGGCGCAGGCTGCGGCCGAGTTCGACGGCGACCAGGTTGGCGAGGCTGGCGCGCAGGGGAAGCCAGAGAGAAGGCTGTAGGCTGTAGGCTTTTAGGCTGTAGGTAAGAGAGGGAGGAGTGGAGACGGGCGCCGCGGAGAGAAGCTGGCGCAGGACGGTTTGGGAGAGGCCGGACGGCCAGGACTTCTCGGACGTGTAGCCGGCGGCGGCGGCGGCAATGCGCGCGCAGGCTTCGCCGGGCTTCGCGCCGAGCGACTGGCGCAGCGCCTCGATCCAGGCGTTGTCCTCCGGCCGCGCGCCGGCGGATTCCCACCAGCGCGCCGCCGCCGGCCAGATGCGGTCGGCGCCGCCACCCCAGGTCTTGCCGGCGTGCTGGCGGTACAACTCATAGTAGCCGGCGATCAGGCTGTCGAGCCGCCTCGCCAGGCTCTTGGCTTCGCCGACGTACGTCGCCTGCCGGAACGCCTCGAGCAGCGCCGCGCCGGAACCGCCCGGGCCGGCGGCGCCGCGGCCGGGATCGAAGATCCGCGCCAGCAGCGCCTGGCGCCGCGCGGCGGCCTCGCCGCCCTCGTTGTCCATGGGCCGCGTGTCGGGCGGGATGCCGAGTTCCAGCGGGAAGGCGCGCACGATGCCGAGCAGGAAGCTGTCGAGCGTGCCGATGCGCAGGCGGTGGCTGCGGTCGAGCAGGCGGCGCAGCAGGCGCACGCAGGCCGCGGCATCGGCCGGCACGGCGACGCCCGCCGCCTGCCCGGCCAGGCTGCGGCAGGTGTTCCGGCGCTCGGCGGCATCGTCGGCGGCGGCGCACAGCCGGCCGACGACGGTCTCGAAGATCTCGCCCGCGGCCTTGCGCGAGAAAGTCAGCGCACAGATGCGGTCGGGGTCCACGCCGGCCGCCAGCAGCGCGAGGTAGCGGTGGGCCAGGGTCCAGGTCTTGCCCGTGCCGGCCGAGGCGGCGATCGCGCGGTTGCCGAAGGAGTTCACGGCCTCCTCCGGTTTCCGTCTCTTCGCTCCTCCGTCCTTCCGTCCCGTGCAGCGACGGGCCGCATGAAACGCTCGGCATCGTCGAAGAGCAGGTCGCCAAAGTCGTCGTAGGGCACGGGGCGGCCGGAGGGCGGCCAGAAGACGCCGGCGCGGATGCGGGCGGCGACGGCGCGGGCGCAGGCGAGCGCCGAGGCGTGCAGTTCGTCGCTGTATTCGCCCCACAGGACGAAGCCCGTGTCGGCCAGCGTGGCGGGCAGGAGGATGTAGCCGGTCCGGACGTCCGGCCCATGGGGCGGCCGGACCATCTCGCGGTAGAGCGGCAGTTGCAGGTCAATCCAGCGCCGGTCGCGCTTCGTGCCGGCGGCGGCGGCGGGGACGACGGCCTCCAGCAGCGGCTCGTGGTCCGACGCGGCGGCCAGGTGGGTCTGAGCCGGGGGCTTGGCCGCGTCGGTCGTCTTGTAGTCGAGCACGCAGACGCGGCCGTCGCGGCGGTGGCGGTCCACGCGGTCAATGCGGCCGCTGACGGTCGTGCCGTCGAGGTCGAGCGCCAGGCCGGCGCGCTCGGCGGCGACGATCTCCCAGCCGTCGGCGTGCCACGCCACCTGCCGCGCCGCGAAGACGCGCAGGCGGCGGACGGCGCTTTCGACGGCAAGCGTGACCCCGAGCCAGGGGCGCGCGCCGAACTGTTCCGCCGCCGCGGCGCGCACCTGCCGCTCGAGCCAGTCGGCGAGCCTGGCCGCGTCGCCGCAGGCCCAGAGGCCCTCGCGGGACATGGCGTCGAGTGCGGCGTGGACCAGGGTGCCGAAGGCCGCGGCGTCGGGCTCGCGGCCGCGGTCGTTGGCGGCCTCCATGCCGAGCACGTGCCGGAGGTAGAAGCGCAGCGGGCAGGCGAGGTAGTCGCGGAACTTCGTCGCACTCAGGCGAAGACCGAAACCAAGGATGGCATCAGGTTCGCGCGGAGGACGCGGAGAACGCTGAGGGATGCTGGTTTCCTTCTCTGCGGTCTCCGCGCCCTCTGCGCGAGACTCCCCGGACCCGGGGCGAATCCCGGAGGGATCGAGCAGGAAACTGACCTCGAACGCGGCGGAGGGGCGGCCGGGGGGCGGCGAGGCGAAGAGCAGCCGGCTGCGGGCGACGAGGCGGTCGTCCGGGCAGCGGAAGAGCAGGCGCGAAGGGCGCAGGGGATCGCCGGCGCTGGAGGTCTTGCCGACCAGCAGCGTCACGCGGCCGTCGCGGCGCCGCTGTTCCAGCAGGGCGGCGAGGACGTACGCGTCGCGCGCCACACGGCGCCGGTCGTCGCGCAGGTCGAGTTCGCGGCGCAGGGAGTCTGGCAGGAACATGTCGCTGACGCGGGTGTCGGGCACGAGCCCCTCGTTCAGGCCGGCGACGAAGAGGACGGGGGCCGGGTTCCAGGCCAGTTCGAGCCAGCCCTCGAGGTCGAGCGGCTCGCCGGCGCGTTCGGGCTTGAGCGCGGCGGCCTGCAGGCGCGCGAGCAGCGCGGCGGCGGCGTCCTCGCCGGCGTGTCCGGCCTCCTCGGCGGCGGCGAGTTCGCGCAGGGCGTCGTCCAGCGCGCCCGCCGCCAGGAGAAACGCGGCGTCGTGCGGATCCCCGGGCGACAACTGGCGCGCGTCGAAAATGCCGCGGAGCACGGCGCGCAGGCCGGCGCTGAGCGCGGGGCCGGCGAGCGGGGCGCGCCAGGCGTCGAGGCGGTCGAGGGCGGCGCGCAGTTCGCCGTCGGCGCGCTGCCGCAGGTCGGCGAAGGCGACGGGCAGGTGTGCCGACTGCGTTTCGTCGAGCTGCGCCAGCACGCGGCCGGGGTCGGGCAGCGCGGCGAGGACGTCCGGATGGCGCAGCAGGGCGGCGGTCTCGGCATAGCCGGGGCGGTCGCGCCACGCGAGCAGCGCCTGCACGAGCCGGAAGAGCGGCGTGTCGGCGAACGGGCGGTTCTGCGGATCGAAGGCGGGAAGGCCGAGGCCGGCGAGTTCGCGCTGGAGCGGCGCAACGCTCTCGCGGTCCGGCACGCCGATGGCGAGCGAAGGGCGAAGTGGCGCGTGCCCGCCGGAGCCTTGCCGAAGGCGGGTCGCCGCCGCTTCGGGAGCCTGGAAATCGTGGGGCAGCCCGGCGGCGATCGCGGCGGCGATGCGTCCGGCCTGTTCCTCGGGGTTGGCGGCGAGGAGAAGATCGGCGTCGGCGACGGGGATCGGCCGCTCGGCCCAGGCGTCGGGCAACGGCCGGCCCCACGCGTCGAAGGCGGCGGCTTCCGCTTCCGGCGCGGCGACGAGCACATCCACCCGCGCATCGCGGGCCTGTTCGAGCAGCGTCAGCAGCAACTGCGGCGGGTCGGGCATGGCGGCGAGCACGACGCGCCGGACGCCGGCCGGGAGCCGGCCCGTGCGGGCATGTTCGAGCTGATCGGCCACCGGGTCGCGCAGGTTCCACGCGGCGAGCCGGTCCAGGCAGCGCCGTTCGAGATCGGCCAAGGCGGCCCAGCGTTCGGCCTCCTCGATCGCGGCGCCGCGGCCGGCGACATCGGCAATGGCGAGCGCGCCGTCGGCCAGTTCGGCGCGCAGGGAGGAAAGGCGCCGGCCGATCTGGAGCGCCCAGGCGGCGGTGTCGGGACGCCGGCGTCCGAGAAGCGCGGCCAGCGCGCCGGCGGGCAGCGCGCGCAGGGCCGCGCGCCAGGCGAGGAGGAGTTGGAGGTCGGACGCGCGGCGGGCGTCCGGCGGCGGATGAAGCAAGGCGGGCGCGGTGACGATTTCCGGCCCGAGCAGCGCGAGGCCGCGGACGTGCGCGGCGAGCGGCAGGTCGGCGCGCAGGCGCCAGCTTGCCTGGCGCGTGGGCACGACGACGACCGTATCGCGCAGGTCGAGCGTGCCGGGGGCGCACCCCGCGAGCAGCCAGGCCGGCACGGTTTCGCACAGCGGGTGTTCCCAACCGAGGAAATGGCGGTGGGGAGGCATGGACAGAGGGGCGACTGTACGCCGGCGCACACGGAGTGTCAACCCGCGCGGAAAAGGGAAAAGGGGGAAAGGGAAAAGTGAGCGGGAAACGGCCTTGCGGGGGCGGCAGACGGCTGCTACATTGCGGTATGCGCAAACGGGGGCAGGCGCACGCATGCCGGACGGCGGGCGTTGCCGGACACGGCCGCAGGTCGTGGACGAGACGCGATTTTGTCGCGCGGACGCGGCGCCATCTGCGGATCACCCAGCGCGAGCTGGCCGGCATCCTGGGAATCTCCTGCAAGGCTGTGCAGAGCTACGAGCAGGGGTGGCGGCCGGTGCCCACCGCCACGCTCAGCCTCCTGCTCGTGCTGATCGAGGACCGGCGCTGCCGCGATGGAGCGCCGCACCAGCCCTGCTGGGAGGTCAACCGTTGCGCGGCGGATCAGCGCCCGGGGTGCCTCGTGTACCGCATGGGCACCGGCCGGCTGTGCTGGACCCAGGCCAACGGACGGTGCCGGGTGCTGTCCGGGTCGGACGCGGACGGCGTGTTCCGGGTCGCGGAGTGTCCCGTCGCCAGCCGTCTTTGCGAAACTCTCGACTGACCGGGGCCGCGCCAACCCGTGCCCTCCCGCCATTCAGGGAATACGAACCTCCTCCTCCGCCACGGCACGGCGCCTGCACTGCTAAAATGCGCGCGGTGATGCACTTGTTGAACAGGCGGCCCGGCCCGGGCGTGCAGATGCTGGCGCCCGTGCTGGCGGTCTGCCTGGTTTCGGCCGCCGTCGGCGCGACGAAGCAGGACGCAGCCGCGGACGCCGCCGGGGAAGAGTGGCACTCGGAGTCGCGCGACCTCTACTACCGGATCCGGGTGGCCGTCACGTACTTCCCGGCGCGGCCGGAACTGACCACCCAGGTGTGGAACTACCTCGAGGCCGCCGATGACGTGTTCAACGACTTCAAGCCGGCGAGCGAGGTCTCCCGGATCAACCGCCTGCCCGCGGCCGGGGAAGTCCTGCTGTCGCCCGCGCTGGAGGAAGCGTTTGCCAAGTCGTTCTACGTCTACCGTCTGAGCGACGGCATGTTCGACATCACCTGCGCGCCGCTCCGCAGCCTGTGGCGCCGGGCCCGGAACGCCAGGACCGTCCCCACGGAAGCGTCCATCGAGGCGGCGCGGCAGACGTGCGGCATGCACCTCGCCGAGCAGGAGGGCAACCGGCTGCGCGTGCGGAAGGCCGGGGTGCAGTTCGATTTCGGCGGCATCGCCAAGGGCATCTTCGTGGATCACGCCGTCGCCATGCTCAAGGCCGGCGGCGCGCGCAGCGCGCTGGTCCAGGTCGGCGGCGAGACCGCCGCCTTCGGTCTCTCGCCGCGCGGGCAGCCCTTCCGCATCGCGGTCCAGCATCCGCTCGACCGGACGAACACGTGGTGCGTCTTCCGCGATCCCGGCCAGGGAGTATCCGGCTCCACCAGCGGCAACTACGAGCAGCCGATCGTGGTGGACGGCCAGACCTTCTACCACATCTTCAACGTGCGCACCGGCCGGCCGGCCGACACGTCGGTCCTGTCCGTCAGCATCGTGTTCCCGACGACCGGCAAGAACTGGCTGGCCGACGGCCTGTGCAAGCCCGGCGTGCTGCTGGGGCCCGAGAAGACCTTCCGGCTGCTGAAGGACCTGGACGGCGAGGCGCTCTTCCTGGTCCTGGAGAACGGCCGGGTCCGGGCGATCCCGAGCCCCGGCTGGAGCCGCTTCGAATGATTCGCAACGTCGTCAGCCGACCGGACACGTGCATCGGTTGCGGCCGGTGCGAGGTGACGTGCCACGGCGTCTTCCGCCTGACCTACAAGGCGCATGCCGAGGCCGTGGGCCGGGATTACGAGAAGCACCGCAAGCAGCTTCTGGCGGCGTACTACGGCTGCCCCGTGCAGGCCATCGAGATTGACTGCGACGATCCGGGCCTGCAGGTCGCCTGGCTCTCCACGACGCTGGAATCCAAGACCATGCTGTCCAGCACGGTCATGGCGGTCCGGCTTCGCTGCGGCCCGCTCGATTTCAAGCCCGGCCAGTACGTGACCGTGCGCTTCAAGGACGACATCGGCTACTTCAACCGCGCCTACTCGATCGTCGACGTGCGGGACGAGGTCGTGACCGTCTGCGTGACGCTCGTCAAGGGCGGCCGCGGCAGCTCCTTCTTCGTCAACTACGACGTCGGCACGCGCGTGGAGATCTCGGTCCCCAAGGGCGAGTTCGTGCTGATGTCGCCCGACCGGCCCAAGGTGTTCGTCGGCACGGGCACCGGCCTGGCGCCGCTGCTGTCCATGATGGAGAGCAGCCCGAACGCCCGCAAGACGCTGCTGTTCGGGCAGCGCCGGGCGAGCGAGCTGTACTACCAGGAGCGGCTGGCCCGGATTCCCAACCTCACGATCCACACGTGCCTGAGCCGGCCGGAGGCGGACAGCGGCTGGACCGGCCTGCGCGGCCGCGTCACGGACCATCTGGACAAGTGCGTGCTGACGCGCGACACGGAGGTCTACACCTGCGGCAACGACGAGATGATGGACGACGTGCAGGCCTGGCTGCGCAAACAGCGCCACCCCCGGCGGCTGTTCGCGCGGGAGAGCTTCCGCGTGCTCGCCGGCCCGGGCATCAGCGTGGCCGGGCTGCGCTGGCGCCTGGGCGTGCGGCGCGTGCACGTCTACGCGTCGCTGCTGGCGAGCCTGCTGCTGCTCTTCTTCGGCGCGAGCGGCTTCGTGGCGAGCCGGCCGGAGATGTTCGGCGGCTCGGAGCCGCGGCCGGCCGTGGCGGCCAGCCACGAACTGCCGGCGTGGCAGGCGGCGCTGCCATCGCTCGACCTGGTGCGCAGCCTGGCCCGCGGACATCCCGGCCGGCTCAACCCTTCCTCGCTGGAGGAGAGCGGCGGCCGGCTGGTCTTCACGGTCGAATCCGTCTGGGCCACCACGACGATCGAGGCGGACCGGGCGCAGAAGCGCTACACGGTCCGGCAGGAGGCCGTGCACTGGGCCACGGCGCTCGTGCAGATCCACCGCGGGGCGATGTGCGGCCGCTGGCAGCGGCTGGCGATGGACGCCGCCGCGCTGGCCCTGGTACTCTCGGCGCTCACCGGGCTGATCATGGGACTCCAGGGCCGCGACCCGCGGTCGCGCCTCGCGGCCTGGATCGCAGTTGGCGCCTCGGCGGCACTGACGGTGTGGCTGTTTGTTCACCGGTGATCCAAGGAAGGGAAGGACACATGAGCCTGACTCGACAGACCCGCTGGATGCTGCCGGCCCTGGCCGCCTCCCTGCTGCTGCCGGTCCTCGCCGCGCGCGCGGACGGCGACCGGGTCCTGCAGATGACCTTTGCCGTCCGGAACGGCTCGGGCGACAACCCCATGGTCGCCGTCTGGGTCGAAAGCGCGGAGGGCGAGTTTGTGAAGACCCTCCGGGTCTTCTCGAAGACCTTGGCCTACCACAGGGACCTGACGGCGTGGCGCTTCAAGTCCAAGGCCTCGGAGAAGGACCCGGGCTACGACGCCATCACCGGCGCGACCATCAAGTGGGGCCGCCAGGCCTCGCTCACGGTGCCGGTCAAGACCGGCGACCGCGACCTGCTGGACGGCTCGTACGTGCTGCGCATCGAGTCGCGCAAGTTCAACGGCCAGCACTACCGCACCTTCAAGATCCCGTTGACCAAGGAGTTCGCCGGCGGTAAGTTTGAGGACGCCGGCTACGTCGCCTCGGTCGAGGTCGCCGTCAAGGACGCCCCAAAACCCGAGGCCAAGTAAGGAAGAGGAGAGACAAGCCATGAACGCTGCCACCGCCGCCATCCGCCGGCCCGGCCTGTTCGCCGCGCTGGCCTTGATCGCCCTGCTGCCGCAGCCGCTGCCGGCCGACGAGAAGGACGACCGCATCCGCCAGCTGGAAACGCAGCTCGCGCAGAAGGACGCCCGCATCCAGCAACTGGAACTGCAGGCCAAGACCGACAAGGGCAGGATCAACGCCCTCGAGGAGCAGGTCGCCGTGGGGACGCCCGCCCCGGAAACAGCCGAGGTGCTGCCCGAGGGCACCTACCCCTGGACGGAGAACATGCGGCGCCTGCCCGTGGGCGTGCTCTTCCCGAGGAGCGCGACCATCCCCGAAGGCAGGTTCTACGCCCGGTTCTCGCACATCTCCCAGAACCAGACGTTCGCCAAGGGAGGCCGCGGCGACCCGTTCGACGACCTGCTCGGCCTGGAGTCCGGCGTCAAGGTCGCGCTGATGCTCGGCTACGGCATCCTGGACAACTGGGATGTCACCGTGCAGCGCACCAACGGCCGGGACTACACCCGCAACAGCGTCAACTTCGAGCAGGGATCGTTCGACCTGTGGGACGTCATGACCAAGGTGAAGCTGCTGGACGAGCAGAAGCAGTGGCTCGACCTGGCCGTGGCCGGCGGCACCACGATCTTCTGGCAGGATAACGACAGCATGGAGTTCTCCGGCAACGCCGCGCTGCTGCTGGAGAAGTCGCTGTGGCGCTTCCGCCTGGGCAGCGGGTTCCTGTACTCCTCGCTGTCGGACTTCAACATGACCCGCAGCACGCAGCCCGGCACGGCGCTCGACAAGACGTACGTGCGCGACCCCACCGCGCCCCACTCCGACAGCCGCACGCTGGCCGTCCCCGCCAGCCTGAGCCTGGCGCTGACCGACCGCAGCCAGCTCTTCGGCGAGATGGCCTTCCCGGTGGACGGCTACCGCACCGGCAACGGGCCGTCCGAGGCGTTCGGCTACCGCTACAACACCCACTCGCACGCCTTCAGCGTGTTCCTCTGCAACACCTCGAACGACAGCTTCAACTCGACGGCGACCGGCGGCTACAAGCAGGGCAACCTGGACGTCTTCGGCTTCGACATCTCCGTCTTCTTCTGAGCGAAAGGCAATGGGCCGCCATCTGGGGCCCGCGGACGCCGGCGGCAGGACCTGCCGCCGGCGTTCTTTCTTCCGCGCCGGGAACGCGCCGCGGGCACGCCTTGACGATAGTACCACACTGTGGCACTTCAAGCGGCTAACGCAGGAGGAAACCCGCCCGCCCGGAAGACGACGGCGGAAACGCAGAAAACTTCTCAGAGTTGCGAAACGGCCGGATGCCTATTGCCCCGACTACTACATTGTGGTACCTTTTTGGCCAGTCGTTGTAAGTCAGATTCGGACTGTCGGCCCGGCAATCAACCGTTTGGCGCCTACAGCAGTGGCAAAGTAGCCAGTCGGATACCGCGTTGTGGCACAGGGCGTGCTCTGGCCGGACTGGGGCGAAAGTTGAGCCGAGAGGAGAACGGACGATGAGGAAAGCCGTGCGCGCGATGTCGGCCGTACTGTTTGCCTTGCCGTCAATGGCGGCAACGGAGTTCAACCTGACCTTCAATACGGCCGCCCCGGGCGGGAGCTACAAGCCGAAGAACGTCGCGACCGTCTGGGTCTCAACCAGCGGCGGCGTCTTCGTGCGGACAATCTGCCGGTGGGGAAGCTCGCACGCCAACGATATGCTGAGTTGGAAGGCGGCCTCCGGCGGCACGTCGGCCGACGCGGATGCCGTGATGGGTGCCACGCGACCCAGTCACACGATCCCCACTCCGGTGTCGGCGACGTGGGATCTGAAGAACAAGTCCGGCGTGGTCGTGCCCGACGGCACCTACAACATCAACTTCGAGTGCGCGGACGGGTCGCGCCAGACGTACACGGGCCAGTTCGTGAAGAATGGCGTGGCCGGTACACGTACGCTGCCCGGCAACACCTGTTTCACCGGCATCACCATCGTCTATGCGCCGCCAACAGCCGCCAATACGCCTCCCGTCGCCCAGGCGCAGTCGGTCTCGCTGCCGCAAGACACCTCGCGGGCCATCACGCTGGCCGCGACGGATGCGGACGGCAACCCGCTCACGTACGCCGTCGTCACGGCGCCGGCCCACGGCACGCTCTCCGGCGCGGCGCCCAGCCTCACCTACACGCCGGCCGCCAACTACAGCGGCGCCGACAGCTTCACCTTCAAGGCCAACGACGGCACGGTTGACTCCGCACCCGCCACAGTCTCGATCACGGTCACCGCCGTCAACCGTGCGCCCGTCGCCCGGTCCCAGTATGTCTCGCTGGTGCAGGACGTTCCGAAGGCGATCGCACTCGCGGCCACCGATGCGGACGGCAACCCGCTGCGTTACCGGATCGTCACCCAGCCCGCTCACGGCGCGCTGTCCGGGTCCGCCCCCAACGTGACCTTCACGCCCGCGGCCGGCTATGTGGGGAGCGATCGCTTCACCTTCGTGGCCAACGACGGCACGGCCGACTCCGCCGCTGCAACCGTCACCCTCTCCGTGACCGCCAGCACCCGTGTCTGGCTGGACATGTCCGTGACGGGCAATGGAACGGTGAATGTGGCCGACGGCTGGTACACGCGCGGCGCATCGGTCCGGATCACCGCCACGCCGGCCGCGCAGTCGACCTTCGCCGGCTGGAGCGGACAGACGGCCGGCTGCTACAAGTACGGCAACGTGCTCGTCGTGCCCATGACCTCGTCGCGCTCGATTACGGCGGCCTTTGTGCGCGTGGCATCGTACACGGTCACGGCACGGGCCAACCCCAGCACGGGCGGCAGCGTCACGGGCGGCGGCACCTACACAACGGGAACGACGGTCACGCTCACGGCCCGGCCCAACGCCAACTGGCGGTTCGTGCGCTGGGAGGACGGCCGGACCGCGGCGACGGTCCAGATCAGAGTGTCCAGCAACACCGTCAAGACGGCGACCTTCGTCTCCACATCGGGCGGTTCCGGAAATGAGGAGGAGGAGGAGGAGGAGTCCGACGATACTCCGCGGGTCGCTGCGCCCTCCGCCGTCTCGCCTTCGCCGTCCGCCGGCAGCGCGTTGCTGTTGACGGTGAGCCGGGTCGTCGTGCCGGAGGGGACGCCGGCATGGACGGAGATCGCCACGGTCGGCCTCGAAGGCGGCGCCGTCCGGGCGACGCCGATGGTTCTGGCGTCAACCGGCGAGCCGGTCTGCTCCCTAGCCCTGACCGCTGCCGGCGCGGACTGGAACGGCGACGGTTTTCCTGACGCGCTGGCGGCGGCGCTGGGTTACCGGCTGACCGAAGGCGCGAACCTGCTGTCGCTCCGGTACGTGCGCGGCTGGATCGTGGCATTGACGCCGTTTCAGGACGTGGTGGCGGTTGCGGGCGGAACCGTGTCGGCCAACGCCCTGCCCGCCACTTGGCGGCTCGAACCGCTTCCGTAACGCCCCGCCGGAAGACGCCTCGCCCTCCCCGTGTCGCACCGGCGCCGCAGGGGGCAGTCTTCGCAGCGCGGGCGGCGGGGCAGGCAGCGGGTCTGGCCGAAGGCGACGAGGCAGGAGTTCCAGGTCATCCAGTAGCGCCGCGGCAGGATGCGCCGCAGCGTCATCTCGGTTTCGAGCGGCGTGCCCGTACGGACCAGTCCAAGCCGGTTGCAGATGCGGTGTACGTGCACGTCCACGCACACGCCGGGCTGGCCGAAGCCGAGAACGACGACGAGATTGGCGGTCTTGCGGCCGACGCCCGGCAGTTCGCACAGCGCCTCGACCGCGGCCGGCACGCGGCCGCCGAACCGGGCATCGAGGGCGTCGGGCAGCGCCTTCAGGTGTTGCGCCTTGGTGTGGTAGAAGCCGACGGGGAAGATCAGGCGTTCGATCTCCGCCACGGACAGCCGACGGAGTTCCTCCGGCGTGCGGACGCGCGCGAACAGCCGCTCGCACGCCCCGGCCGTGGTCTGGTCCTTGGTGCGCGCGCTCAGAATGGTGCCGACCAGCACGCGGAACGGGTCGCGCGTCTGCGCCGCAACCAGGTCGATCACCGGCGCACGCACGGCTTCGTACGCCTTGCGCAATTCGCGGTGCGCGGCCGGTATGTCGGCGACGGTCACGTGCAGCCCTCCAGGCGGGCCGCGCGGGCGAGATCGTCATCTGCCGTCAGGAGTCGTGCGCCGCAAGCCGTTGCCAGCGCCAAGTAGAAGGCGTCATACACGCTCAATCGGTGTTGCCAGGCCAAACGCATGGCCGGTTCGACCAGTGGTTTCAACGGGCAGAGCGACACATCGAGTTCGAGCGTCCAACCGACCAACGCGTCTGCCTCAGCGCCTGTCAGGCTTCCCGCACGACGGCGCCGCTGCACGACATGCGCCACTTCCGCCACAAAGATCTCGGGAACCCGCAGGATGGCGAGACCGTCCTTGGCCTCGCGCAAGGCAAGCAGGACGTCCGGTTGGTCCTGCTGCTCCAGGAGCACGACACGCAACCACGCCGAAGCATCGATGACGTAGTTCATCCGCCGTCCCGGAGTTCCCGCAGAATCCGCAACGACTCGCCTGGTTGGAACCTTCCGCGAAACCGTTCGCGAAACCGCAGCAAGCCCTCGAAATCGAATCTTCGCCGCGCCGCGTCCGTTTCCAGCACCTGCCGCACCTCCTGTTGCAGGCTGCGGCGGTTGGCCGCGGCGCGTTCGCGGAGCGTGCGGTAGACGGTCTCCGGCACTTCGCGCACCGTGAGCACGCGGGTCCTTGGCTTCGCCTTCATGGCGCCATTATGCGGCTGACTGCATTTTGCAGTCAAGTCGCTGCCGCGGCCATTTCGGCGAGGATTGCCGCCGCCGCGGCGCGGGGATCGGGGGCGTCGAGGATCGGGCGGCCGACAACCAGGTGCGTGGCGCCGTCGCGGACGGCCTGGCCGGGCGTGGCGACGCGCTTCTGGTCGCCGAGGTTCGCGCCGGCCGGCCGCACGCCGGGTGTGACGAGCAGGGCGGCGGGTCCGAGCAAGCGGCGCAGGGCGGCGACCTCCTGCGGCGAGCAGACGATGCCGGCGGCGCCGGCGGCGACGGCCAGGCGGCCGAGGCTGGCGACCTGCTCGGCCACGGCCCTTCCCACGCCGAGGTCGGCAAGGTCCGCCTGGTCGAGGCTGGTGAGGCAGGTGACGGCGACGACGCGCGGGGGCGGCGCCCCGCACTCCGCGGCGGCGCCGGCCGCGGCGCGGATCATGGCGCGGCCGCCGGAAGCGTGGATCGTGAGCAGGTCCACGCCGAGGCCGGCGCAGGCCCGGACGGCGCGCTCGACGGTACGCGGGATGTCGTGCAGCTTGAGGTCGAGGAAGACGCGCTTGCCGTGCCGCTTGACCTGGCGGACGACATCCGGCCCGGCGGCGCTGAAAAGTTCCAGGCCGATCTTGTAGAAGTCCACGTCATCGCCCAGGCGCGCCACCGCCGCCTCGGCCTCCGCGGTGCCCGCCACATCCAAGGCCACAATGAGTTCCGCCATACGCGCCTCTCATTCGGGGTCGAAAGGATAGCGCACACCCCACGCGGCGCGCAGGCCGTCCATGGCCGCGCACAGCATGAGGCTCTCGTCGAGCGGTACGACCGCGCATTCGGTCTCGCCGGCGCGGATGCAGCGCGCGACCTCGGCGGCCTCGTACTCGTAGCCGGTCGCCAGGAAGGGCCGCTCCTCGCGCACCTCGCCGGCCTTGGTCCGGAGCACGGCGCTCTGCGCCCGGTAGAAGGGCGAGGGAATCTCGATCGCGCCGTCCGTGCCGGTGATGCGCGCGCTGATCGTGCCCTGCGTCCGCACGCCGCAGGTGAGCACGGCCATCTCGCCGCCGGGATACAGGAACAGGATGCCGGCCTGCTCGTCGACGCCGGTTTCGCCGACCTCGGCCAGGCTGGCGCCGTGTTCGGGCAGTCCGCCGAAGACCCAGCTCGTGAAGGCCAGCGCGTAGATGCCGACGTCCAGCAGGCCGCCGCCGGCCAGTTCGGGATTCAGCAGGCGCGATTCCGGGTTGCCGTCGCAGCGGAAGGAGAAATCGCACTCCACGCGCCGCAGATCGCCGATGCGCCGCTCCTCAAGCCACTGCCCCACGACCTGCATGGCGGGCTGAAAGCGCGTCCAGAGCGCCTCCATGAGGAACACGCCCTGCTCGCGCGCGCAGCCGACCATGGCCTCGGCCTGCGGCAGGTTGGCGGCCAGCGGCTTTTCGCACAGCACGGGCCGGCCGTTTTCGAGGCACAGGATCGCGGCGTCGGCGTGCAGGTTGTGGGGCGTGGCGACGTAGATCGCGTCCAGTTCCCGGTCGGCCGCCAGCTCCTCGTAGGAGCCGTGCGCGCGCGGGATGCCGTACTGGGCCGCGAAGGCCTGCGCGCGGCCGAGGTCGCGCGACCCGACGGCCGCGACCTCGGCGTCCGGCAGCGCCTGCACGCCCTGGACGAACTTGTGGCAGATCTTGCCCGGCGCCAGAATGCCCCAGCGGAAACGCTCGCTCATCGGCACGGTGCCCCCTTCCGGCCGCCACGCTACGGCATCCGCCGCCATCGCGCAAGCCGGCAGCGGGCACACCTGAAATCCGCCATTGAACCCCGTCGCCCCAGCCGCTATGTTTGGCGTGGTCGGGAAAGGGTCGCGGAGATGATCAAGATCGACTCGCTCGAGCAGTGGACCGTGGACCACGCGGTGGAGCTCTACGGCATCCGCACCTGGGGCGCGGGATATTTCGACATCGCGCCGGACGGAACCGCGGTCGTGCGGCTGCCCGCGGCCGGCAACGGCGGCAACGGCGGCGTGCCGGTGAAACTCACCGATGTCGTCGCCGGCCTGCGCGACCGCGGCGTGGCGCTGCCGGTCGTGCTGCGCTTCGGCGGCATCCTGGGCGACCGCCTGCGCCTGATCAACGATTCCTTCGGCAGCGCCATCCGCAAGCTCGGCTACCAGGGCGCCTACCGCGGAGCCTACCCGATCAAGGTCAACCAGCAGCAGCAGGTCGTCGAGGAGATCACGCGCGCGGGCCGGCGCTGGCACCACGGTCTCGAGGCCGGCAGCAAGGCCGAACTGGTCGCCGCGCTCGCCTACCTCCACGACCCCGAGGCGTACCTGATCTGCAACGGCTACAAGGACGAGGAGTTCATCCGCCTCGCGCTCTTCGCGCTGAAGATGGGCGTGCAGACCGTCATCGTGCTCGAGATGCCCGGCGAGCTGGATCTCGTGCTGCGGGTCGCCCGGACGATGGGCGTGCGCCCGCGCCTGGGCGCGCGCGTCAAGCTCTCCTCGCGCGTCGGCGGCCGCTGGACCGAGTCCGGCGGCGACCGCAGCGTCTTCGGCCTCAACCCCGCGCAGATCATCGACGTCGTCGATCGCCTGCGCGAGGCCGGCATGCTGGACTGCTTCCAGATGCTCCACTACCACCTGGGTTCGCAGGTGCCCAACATTGACCACATCCGCCAGGCGATCGCCGAGGCCGGCCGTTTCTACACGGACCTGGCGCGGGAAGGCGCCCCCATGGGCCTGCTCAACATCGGCGGCGGCCTGGCGGTCGACTATGACGGCTCGCACACCAACTTCCCCAGCAGCAGCAATTACGACCTCAACGAGTACTGCTCGGACATCATCGAGGGCGTGATGGCGGCGACCGACCCCGCCGGGATCCCCCACCCCACGATCATCAGCGAGTCGGGCCGCGCCCTGATCGCCTACCACTCCGTCCTGCTGTTCAACGTGCTCGACGCCGCGCGCTACGAGTCTCATCCCCTGCCGGAGAAGATCGACGCCGCGCTGCCGCGCCCCGTGCGCAACCTCAAGGAGGTCGACGACGGCATGACCTCCAAGAACCTGCAGGAGTGTTACCACGACGCCATGCACTACCGCGCCGAGCTCCGCGACGGCTTCCTGGCCGGCACGGTGACCCTGCGCCAGCGCGCCCTGGGCGAGCAGATCTTCTGGCGCATCGTGGCGCGCGCCTCGCGCGAGGTGCAGGGCCTGCGGTACGTGCCGGAAGAGCTGCAGAAGCTCGATACGACCCTGGCCGACATCTACTACGGCAATTTCAGCGTCTTCCAATCGCTCCCCGACTCCTGGGCCATCGGCCAGCTTTTCCCGGTCATGCCCATCCACCGCCTGGCCGAGCGGCCGACCCGCATCGCCACGCTCGCCGACATCACCTGCGACTGCGACGGCAAGATCGATCGCTTCATCGACCTGCACGACGTCAAGGAAGCCCTGCCGGTTCACGAGCTCAGGCCCGGCGAGGAGTACATCCTCGGCGTCTTCCTCGTCGGCGCCTACCAGGAAACTCTCGGCGACCTGCACAACCTGTTCGGCGACACCAACATCGTCGGCATCGGCGTGGACGCCAACGGCCAGCTCGAATTCGGGGAGGAGCTGCAGGGCGACGCGGTGGCCGACGTGCTCAGCTACGTCGAGTACGAGCCGAAGGAGCTGCTGGAACGCTTTCGCGAGCTGGCCGAGAACGCCGTGCGCAGCCAGCGCATCGCGCCGTCCGAGCGGCGCGACATCCTTGAAGCCTACGAAGCCGGGCTGCGGGGGTACACCTACTTCGAGACATGAGCCGTCTGCGCGTCTATGCCGGACTGTTCTGGATCGCGTTCGCGACCCTGGTCTTCGAGATCACCCTCACCCGGCTGCTGAGCGTCGTCACCTGGTATCACCTCGCCTTCTTCGCCGTGGGCGTGGCCATGCTCGGCATGACGGCCGGCGCGGTGTGGGTCTACCTGCGCCGCGACCGGATCGCGGATGCCGACCTCTGCCGCGCGGCGGCCGACGCCTGCCTTGGCTTCACGCTCAGCGTGCCCGCGACGCTCGCCGTGCTCTGCCTCGTCTCCATGCACTCCGGCCCCCTGGCGGTCGTCCGCATGCTGGCGGTGACCCTCGCCAGCGCCCTGCCCTTCTTCTTCGCGGGCATCGCCGTGACGCTGCTGCTGACCCGGCCGCCGCTGCCGATCGGGCGGCTGTACGCCAGCGACCTGGCGGGGGCGTCGCTGGGCTGCCTCGGCGTCCTGGCGGCGCTCGGGTGGATGGACGCGCCCAGCCTGATCCTGCTGGCCGGCGCCATCGGCGCGCTCGCCGGCTGGTGCCTGCTGGCGGGCGAGCCGGACCGCCGCCGGCGCACGCGGGCGCTGATCATGCTGCTGGCGGCCGTCACGCTGGCGCTCGCCAACCGTTCGCCGCGGATCGGCATCCGTCCGCTCTACGTCAAGGGCAAGCAGGAGGGCCGCGGCGTCTGCCTGTTCGAGGCCTGGAACTCGTTCTCGCGCGTCGCCGTCTACCCCGGCGCCGTCGAGCCGCCGCAGCTCTGGGGCCCCAGCCCCGCCCTGCCGGCCGCCGTGGCGGCGCCGATCTTCCAGTACCGGATGAACATCGACGGTGAGGCCGGCACGTACCTGCGGCCGTTCCGGCAGACCACGGACGTCGCGCACCTGCGCTACGACGTCACGAGCCTGGTCCACGATCTGCGGCCGACCGGGGCGGCCTGCGTGATCGGCGTCGGCGGCGCCCGCGACATGCAGGCGGCGATCCTCGCGGGGCACGAACGCGTGCTGGGCGTGGAGCTCAACCCGGTCTTCGTGCGCCTGCTGAACGGGCCCTTCCGGGAGATCGCCGGCATCGCCCGGCCGGGCGTGCGGCTGGTGGTGGACGAGGCCCGCAGCTACCTGTCGCGCTGCCGGGAACCGTTCGCCGTCGTGCAGATGTCGCTGATCGACACCTGGGCGGCCACCGGCGCCGGCGCCTTCTCCTTCTCGGAGAACGCGCTCTACACGGTCGAGGCGTGGCAGGTGTTCCTGCGCCGCCTCACGGACGACGGGATCTTCACCGTCTCCCGCTGGCACAGCCCGGAGGCGCTGGGGGAAACCGGCCGCGTGATGAGCCTGGCCGTGGCCGCGCTGTACGAACTGGGTGTCGCCCGCCCGCGCGACCACCTGGCGCTCGTCAGCGCCGGCAACATTTCGACGCTCCTGGTCCGCCGCACGCCGTTCGACGACGCCGACCGGCAGCGGCTGCAGGCGGCCTGCGCCGACCGGCATTTCACGCTCCTGGTGCGGCCGGGCGCGCCGGCGGGCCATCCGGTGCTCGAATCGATCCTGTCGGCTGCTTCGACGGCCGACCTGCGGCGCCGTGTCGCCGGCCTGCCCCTGAACTACGAGCCGCCGACGGACGACGCCCCGTACTTCTTCAACATGCTGCGGCTGCGCTCGGCGTTCGGCGGCCGCGGCCAGCAGACGGAGGGCATCGTGGTCGGCAACCTGAAGGCCAACGCGGTCCTGCTGGCGCTGATCGGCGTGCTGGCGGTCTTGGCCGTCGCGACGGTCATCGTGCCGCTGCGGCTGGCCGGCGGCGGCGCCGCGCGCGACGCGGCCGGCCGCCGCCTGCTGCGGGCGGGAGGCGTCTACTTCGCGCTGATCGGCACGGGGTTCATGCTGCTGGAAATCGCCCTGATTCAGCGGCTGGCGCTCTACCTGAGCCACCCGGTCTACGCGCTCGGCATCCTGCTCTTTTCGATCATCGCCGCCACCGGCCTCGGCAGCCTGGCGAGCGAGCGGATACCGCTGACGCACCCGCCCTGGCCGCGCATCCTGCCGCTGGCGATGGCCGCGCTGATCCTCGCCGTCCACGCGGTGCTCGGCGGCGCGATCGCCGCGACCATCGTGTGGAGCCCCTGGATGAAGTGCGTGCTGTCGGTGCTGCTGATCGCGCCGCTGGGGTTCGGGCTGGGCCTTTTCTTCCCCGCCGGCATGCGCCTGGCCCGCGCGGCGGGCGCGCGCGACACGCCCTGGTTCTGGGCGCTGAACGGCGTCTTCGGCGTGCTGACCTCCGCCGTGGCCGTCTTCATCGCCATCTTCCTGGGCAACGCCGCGAATTTCTACCTGGCGGCGGCGTGCTATCTGGCGCTGCTGGGCGTGCTGCCGCGACTGGCGGCCCCTACCCCAACCGCCGGCACGCGTCCTCCGGCGTGCACACCCTCACCGCCGCCGCCGCGCGATGGAGTTGCTCGCGATCACGCGTGACCAGCAGCGCGCCATGCCGCTGCGCCGTGGCCGGTTCGATCAGGGAATCTCCCGGCTGCGGATGGCGCACAACAGTTGCCGGCTCGCTTCGTGGCCTTCCTCGCGCGTCCGGTAGGCGTTGACAAACCCACGACGGGGTGTAGATGCGCGGAGTGCGTCCCTCCCTGGGATGACGCAGACCGGCCGCAGACTTGGCATACCCCCCTCCGCCCGCTAGAATCCTCTCCACCTGACGCCTGCCACCTGAACACTGAACACTGAACACTGAACACCGAGCACCTCCCCCATGTCCCGCCAACCTTCCTTCCTGGAGATTGAGGCGCCGCCGGCTCCGCTGGAAAAGGCGCGCTTCGAGGTCATACCCGTGCCGCTGGAGAAGAGCGTCTCCTACGGCCGCGGCACGGTATCCGGCCCGGCCGCGCTGCTGGAGGCCTCCACGCACCTGGAGGCCTACGATGGCGGCCGCGTGCCGGCCGATGCCGGCATCCACACCGGCCCGGCCGTGGATTGCGCGTCCGAGGCCGCCGCTGTCCTCGCCGCCGTCGCCGCCCGCGTCGCCGCCGCGCTCCGCGGCGGACGTCTGCCGGTGCTGCTCGGCGGCGAGCACACGGTCACGCTCGGCGCCATCGAGGCGCTGGCCGCGTCCGGCGAGCCTTTCGGCGTCGTGCAGTTCGACGCCCATGCCGATCTGCGCGACCGCTACGGCGGAACGGCCCTCAGCCATGGCTGCGTCATGCGCCGCATCGTCGAGCGCCGCATCCCCATGTTCCAGGTCGGCGTGCGCAGCCTCTCCGCCGCCGAGGCCGAATTCCGTGCCCGCACCGGCCTTCCGCACGTGGACGCGGAGGACTGGGTTGCCGCCGGGCGGCCCGCGGTCGCCTTGCCGCCGGACTTCCCGGCGCGCGTCTACATCACCTTCGACCTCGACGCCTTCGACCCGGCCGTCCTGCCCGGCACCGGCACGCCCGAGCCGGGCGGCCTGTTCTGGTACGACGCGCTGCGCCTGATCCAGGACGTGCTCGACGGCCGGCAACTGGCCGGGTTCGACGTGGTCGAACTGGCGCCGATCGCCGGCAGCCAGGTCTCGGAGTTCACAGCCGCCAAGCTGGTCTACTTCCTGATGGCCCAGGCACTGAAGGTCGCTCCTCCATGAAACGCGTGTACGTCGTCGGCGACAGCATCTCGATCCAGTACGGCCCGCACCTGCGCGACCTGCTGCAGGGCGCGATGGCCTACAGCCGCAAGGAGGGCGAGGAGGAGGCCCGGTTCAACCTCGACAACCCGCAGGGCGCCAACGGAGGCGACAGTTGCCGCGTGCTCTCCTTCCTGCGCGCCCGCGCCGCCGCCGGCGGCATCCCGGCCGACCTCCTGCTGCTCAACTGCGGCCTGCACGACATCAAGACCGATCCCGCCACCGGCCGCAAGCAGGTGCCGCTGGCCGACTACGAGCGCAACCTCCGCGCGATCCTCGAACTGCGGCCGCGCCTCGTGCCGGCCATGGCGTGGATCCGCACCACGCCGGCCGACGAGCGCGTCCACAACGCGCGCCCCAACATGACCTTTCACCGCTTCGCCGCCGACGTGGACGCTTACAACGCCGCGGCCGACGCGGCCATGGCCGCCGCCGGCGTGCCGGTCATTGACCTCTTCACTCTTACGCGCAACCTGGGCCCCGACCTCTTCTGCGACCACGTCCACTTCACCGAGCCGGTCCGCCGCCTCCAGGCCGCATTCCTGGCCGGCTGGCTGGCGCGCTGGGCGGAACGCGCGTGACCCGCGCGCTGCGCGCCCATTTCCGCGCCCATTTCCATCATTGCCCGGCATGGCCGGCTCTGGTATTCTCACAAGGTTTCGACGACCTCATGGGGCGCTAGCTCAGTTGGTAGAGCACAACGTTCGCAACGTTGGGGTCGCGGGTTCGACTCCCGCGCGCTCCACCATCTCAAGTAGATGGTAAAGAAGGACTTGCGACGGCAACGTCGCGAGTCCTTTTTGCTTCGGATTCCTCGGTGGTCGTTTTGGTGGTCGCTTCTGCATCGACTTTGCATCCGTCGACAGCCCGACCGACGACGCCGTTGAGGCGTTCTTGTAGCGCCGTGACGGCCTTGCGGTGATGCTCCAGCGTGTTCACGACGTACCGTTCCAGCGTGCGGGTCGTCGTGTGGCCCATCAGCCTCGCCAGCCCCGTCGTCTCGATCCCGGCCTCGGACTCCATCGAGGCGAACGTGTGCCTCAACGCGTAGGGCGTGTGGACGCAGGAAGTCTTCGCCCTGCGGCACAGCCGCGTCAGCCGCGTCTTGAACGCGTAGCGCGTGTAGGGCGTGCCAACCGCGTTGAGGAAGACGAGATCGCTGTCGGGATGCTTCGCCGTCTGCCGCAGGTAGATGCTCTGGGCGTCGGGGCAGAGCGGCACGCTCCTTTCCTTTCAGGTTTCAGAAATCTTTGTCGTGAGCTTTGTCGTGAACTTTGTCGGGTCGGTGAACCAGCCTTCGCCAAAGGCTACGGCTTGGCGCGCGAGAACGGCGACGAGAGCGGATAACGAGTGAAGAGTTTTCCCATCGTCCACCTTTCTCGTCGCCGTAGTCGTCGACCGGGAAAGATTAAGGCGAAAGACAAGGGTGTCGTCCTGCTGTCGGAACCTGCTATTCCTTCCCCTCCGTCCTCTCCGGCGTGGCGAGTTCGAACACCTCGACATCGTCGAAATGCGCTTTGCCGGTGCCCCAGTTGTAGCTGAAGTCAATGGTCAACGCTTTGGCGCCCGCCGGCGCCTCGACCACCGCCGCGGCCGGGTGGAAGCGTTCGCGGTCGTACACATGGGAGACGTGGAGCATAATGAATGAATCGTAGTGCCAGTCCGTCGCCGGTGAGAGCACGACGGCGGGTGCTTCCACTTTGATCGCCTTGTTGGCAGCGTCGAGAAAAGCGGTCTGAAGGCTGGGGCTGCGCATCGGCGCCTTGATCATCGCGCGGATCAGGTAGCGCCGACCCGCCTCGACCGGAACGCGGAAACCGCCGACAGTGGCATGGTTCTGATCGTGCAGCCTCTCGATGACCAGGCCCTTGCCCTTGAGCGCCCCCTCCGCGCTCAGATAGGCCTTGGCGGACGGGTTGCCCTGCTTGTCCGTCAGGAAGGTCGTGCGCCAGTTGGAGAGGTCGTCCGCCGGCGGCAGCGCCGGGTCGTCGAAGCCGCCGTTGGCCAGGAGGTTCTTCGGCGCGGACGGGAAGGCGACGCCATCCAGCGGGTCGCACAAGAGCACCTGGCCGAACCGGCTCGGATCGAAAGTGTTGACCCGGCCGAACCAGCTCATCAGGCGGGTGCCCGCGTCCTTGTCGTTGAAGCCGAACACGGTGGTGATGGAGCGCCCCGCCGCCGGCTTGAAGTCCGCCTCCACCGCCAGGTCACGCCAGGGGATCGCCGCCTCGTACACGTAGCCGCCCTCCACCCGCCGGGCCGCGACGACCGCGTCCGGCAGCAGGCCGTTGGGTCCCGCGCCCTTGTAGCGCATGACGCGCGGCCCCAGGTCCTTGACCTGGCCGAGGGCGATCTGGGCGAACCGGCTGTCCGGCGCGCGCCCGCCTTCGGCGCAGACGTTCATCTCGATGCTGTCCCCGGCCCACAGCCATTCGGGGGATGGGACGACGTCCTCGCGGCCGTCGCGCACCTTGGCGGCCAAATAAAGATTCTTCTCATCCCACTGCAGCCAGAGCTGGCCGCTGAGCGACTCCGGCCCGGTCCACGGCGCGTTGTCCCGGAAGTTGGTCAACTGGTCCTCGCGGTCGGCGACCAGGGCCAGCGACTCCGGCAGCGTCCAGTCGTCGAGGAAGCCGTCAATCTTCGGCGGCGTGGCGCGGCGCGGCGCGAAATGGAAATCTAGCGGCTGGGTGGCTTCCCACATTCTGCCGCCGGCGGCGGTGAACCGGGCCACGACCGGCAACGGGCGATCGTCGGTCGGGTCGAACAGCGCCAAATCCGCCTCGAGACGGCGCGAGCCGCCCGCCGGCAGCTCGTCCACAGCGATGGTCGCGGGCGCCACGGTGGCGGCGCCGCGGACGGCGAGGGTCAGCGTGCCAGCCAGCGGACGCGTCAGTTCGTTGCGCAGCGTGACAGCCACGCGCGGCGCGCCGGCCCGGAGGCCGGACGGCTCGAGCGCGATGCGCACCGACGGCGCGGGCGCCAGCTTTTCCGCGCCGAGGATGTACTGCGGAGAATCGGTCAATTCGAGGGTCAGCACGCCCTCCGGCGCCGCTACCTCACGCTCGTTGCCCCAGATGTCGGCGACGCGCACCGTGGAAGCGCCCACCGCCAGCTCGACCGTGGCCGGATCCTTGCCGGTCGCCCAAGCGACGCCGACCAGACCGGGCCGGGCGCTGCGTTCACGCACATAGACCTCGGCCCCGGGGAACTCGTGCTTGGCGGTGAAGCGTCCCGCTCCAAGGAACCGGGTCATGGCCGCGTAGCTCGACCAGGCCGGCGTCACGCGCTGGTTGTATTCCAGGCTCTTGCCGTCGTTGACCATTCCCGGATGCCACTGCGGCACGTAGGTAAGTTGCGGGAATCCGTGCAGCGTCTGCGTCCAGTACTTGGTCTGGAAGATCGCATCCTTCAGCTCGCCGGCGATGCGCGTGGGGCCGGGGCCGGTCTTGGCCGGATCCGTGCGGATGATGCCGTCGTAGTTGTGCCCGAAAAGGTAGATATCGTCCGGGTTCATGCCGTTTTCCTTCATCACCAGCAGGGTCGCCGGGAAGATCGCGAACGGCGTCTGGAACATGTTGGAGCCGAACATGTCGAACTTGCCCCCGGCGTCGGCCGCCAGCAGCATGCGCATGACGTTGCCGCTCGGATCGCAGGCGCTGTTGAAGCCGACGATCACGTCCGGTTGCGCAGCTTTCATGGCGTCGTAGGTCACAACGTAGTCCGCGATAAACTGCCGGGCCGTGCCGGGATAACTCCAGTTCATGATCTTCGACCCGTCGGCTCGTTTGGTCTCGTCCATCTGCTCGACGGTAATGCCGCCATGCATGGTCTCGTCGCCATAGGTCCAGACCAGGGAGAGGTCCGCGAAGCCGTTGACCAGCATCGTCGCCAGCTCGATGGCACGGGGGCGCGTCTCGTCGGTCAAGGGGTTGCCCGGGTGCAGGAGCGGCAGGGTGGTG
>Ga0233425_10004135_pt1 | contig 24875 bp, 19 predicted proteins | sample Watercolumn_Towu_2_FD_181712 | JGI IMG/M metagenome (GOLD analysis project Ga0233425, IMG submission 181712) | Freshwater microbial communities from Lake Towuti, South Sulawesi, Indonesia - Watercolumn_Towuti2014_140_MG | ecosystem: Environmental > Aquatic > Freshwater > Lake | place... | reverse complement strand
ACCTCCAGCAGTGCGGGGGCTTCGTCCCCCGAGCTCCCGGGAGAACAGGAAGCCAGGCCCAGGGCTGTCCCGACCGCGACCACAGCAGCGATGCAGTATTCGTACCGTCGCATTGCCCCCTCCCCTTGTCTGCGCCTTGAAGAGTAGCAGAAGTGCAGCGGGAGCGCCACACGCCAGACCGTCCACGGATCCGACCCAGGCCGGTGTGCGCCGGAGCGAGGCGCGTTCGTTTGATACCACCACTGAATCTGGATATCATAACAACTCGTTTGTCCTTGATGGGGGGACTCCATGCGACACGTTCTTTCCTGCTGCAGCTGTGTGCTCCCGGTGATGATGGCCCTTGCGTGCTCCTCCGGTGCGGGAGGCCCTTCCCTTTCCCTGCCCGACGGAACCCTTGCGGAGGACGGGACCCAGGAAGACGCGGTCGCAGACCTGCTCGGCGGCGAAGGGCACACCAAGGACAACCTCGAGGAGAGCACCGCATACCCGGACACGCTGCCCCAGGACTCGGGCACGCAGGACGCGACCGAGGACATCGCAGGCGAGCTGCCGATCGCGGAAGTCGAGGTTTCGGAGGATCTGATCCTGGGCTGCAAGGACGATTCGGACTGCTACGGCCTCCACTGCCTCGTGGAGGAGGGGATCTGCGTGGGCTGCGTGACCTTCGAGCAGTGCGACGACGGGAACCCGTGCACCTTCGACTACTGCGGCGACATCCACGAGTGCGTGCACAACCCGCTCACCGGCGAATGCGACGATGGCAACAGCTGCACCTCCGGGGACCATTGCGAAGACCTGGCGTGCGTGCCCACCGCGACCATCGAGTGCGTGGATGACAACCCGTGTACCGACGACGTCTGCCCCGACGGCACCTGCGTGCATTCTCCCAACAGTGACCCGTGCGAGGACGGCGACCCCTGCACCCTGGGCGACGCGTGCGCGGGCGGGATGTGCATCGCGGGGTTCGATGCACCCATCTGCGACGACGGCCTCCAATGCACCTCCGATGCCTGCGTTCCGCTGGTCGGATGCGCGTACACGCCGGTGGAGGGCGCCTGCGACGACGGCGACTCGTGCACCGGCGGAGACCACTGCGTGAACTCTCAGTGCCTGCCGGAGACCGTCATCCCGTGCGACGACGGCGACCAGTGCACCAAGGACGAATGCGACGTGGCCGGCGGCTGCTTCCACACGCCCACTCCCGGCGCCGCGTGTGACGACGGCGACCCGTGCACCCAGGGCGAGACCTGCCAGCAGGAGGGGGGGTGCGGCAACGCCGCGCCTGCCGCGTGCGACGACGAGAACCCCTGCACCGCGGACAAGTGCGAGCCCGGGGTGGGCTGCCAGTTCGTACAGGTGGACGGCGTCCCCTGCGACGACGGCAACCCGTGCACCACCGGCGACGTCTGCGCGTCGGGAAGCTGCCTGGGAAGCGCGATGGCCTGCTCCGATGGCAACCCCTGCACCGCGGACGGCTGCAGCATCGTCTCCGGCCAGTGCTTCCACGAGAACCTCGTGCAGCCTTGCGACGACGGCAACCCGTGCACCGTGGACGACATGTGCGTAGCGGGAACATGCCTGCCCGGCAGCCCCCTCGCCTGCGACGACGGCAACCCGTGCACCAAGGATTCGTGCGATCCTGCCGTCGGGTGCGTCACGACTCCCGCGGACGGGCAGGCCTGCGATGACGGGCAGCTCTGCACCGAGGCAGACACGTGCACCGCGGGCGTGTGCGCCGGTTCGTGGAAGGGGTGCACCACGCCCAACCCCTGCGCCACGGCCCTGTGCGACCCCATGACCGGGTTCTGCGCATACTCGCCGCTCAATGGCACCCCCTGCGACGACAAGGATGCGTGCACCGGTCCCGACGTCTGCGTGACGGGCCTGTGCAAGACGACGCCCGTGACCTGCAACGACGGGAAGGAGTGCACCGACGACTCCTGCAACCCCGCAACAGGCTGCGTCTACCAGCCAAAGACCGGAGGCATCTGCAACGACGGCAATTCCTGCACCAGCGGCGACACCTGCGTGGCGGGCGTCTGCCAGGGCCAGGGAGCCATCCAGTGCAACGACGGCAATGTCTGCACCGACGACACGTGCTCCCCGAATTCCGCAGGCAGCGGATGCCAGTACGTGCCGAAGACCGGAGGCAGCTGCGACGACAACAACTCCTGCACCGTGAACGACTCGTGCGTCAACGGAACGTGCTCGGGCCAGGCCGTGGGGTGCGGGGACGGCAACCCGTGCACCTCGGACAGCTGCGTCAACGGCACGGGCTGCGTGTACACACCCCTCAACGGAGGAGAGTGCAACGACGGGAATGCGTGCAGCTCCGGGGACACCTGCATCGCGGGCGTGTGCAAGGGCACGGAGCACTCGTGCAACGACGGCAACCCGTGCACCGAGGACTCCTGCAATCCGGCCACCGGCTGTGTCTACTCCCCGTTGACCGGCCCCTCCTGCAACGACAACAGCCTGTGCACCTCGGGAGACGTCTGCACCAACGGCACCTGCGGGGGCAAGAGCATCTCCTGCGACGACGGGAACTTCTGCACCTACAACCAGTGCCTGCCCCAGTCGGGATGCTATTTCCCGTCCAAGAATGGGGACGCGTGCGACGACAACGACCCGTGCACGGGCGGGGACCAGTGCTGGAACTCCGCGTGCCACGGGGGCTACAACGTGTGCGAGTGCCAGAGCAACGGAGACTGCGACGACAACGACCCCTGCACCAGCGACTACTGCTCCAACGACCACACCTGCATTCACTCCCAGATCCCGGGCTGCTCCGCGGACAGTTGCCAGGGCAAGTGCGGGCAGTGGGACTACGGTTGGCCGTGCAACTGCGACGCTCAGTGCTTCACCTACCAGGATTGCTGCGGCGATGTCTGCGACTTTTGCAACTACGAAAAGTGCAGCTGCCAGCCCAGCTGCGACGGCAAGAAGTGCGGGCCGGACGGCTGCGGCGGAAGCTGCGGCACGTGCCCATCCGGATCCCACTGCTCCAACCAGTCCGGGCTGTGTGTCCCCTGCTCTTGCGCGGGCAAGCAGTGCGGCGGCGACGGCTGCGGCAACTCCTGCGGTCAGTGCGGGTGGAACCAGTGGTGCATGAACGGCCAGTGCATGGGTGGCGGCGGTGGCGGTGGCGGTTGATCGTTCTTTCTTGAATCCGGCCGCGGCATGACCTATCCTCCCTCCCCGAACTGGGAGGAGCCGGATGGACAAGAGCACCCTGGACGTCGACCTGAACAGCTTCCCGATCTGGGATCCGAACCCGGACCTGCTCAACCTGGGACCGATCACGATCCGCTACTACGGGGTCCTGTTTGCCGCGGGTCTCATGCTGGGGTACGTGCTCTGGCGCTGGCAGATGCTGCGCGCGAAGCACAACCCCCAGATCACCGAGAAGTTCCTCGTCTGGGGAGTCGTCGCGGTGCTGGCGGGGTCGCGGCTGGGGCACTGCCTGTTCTACGAGCCCGAGATCTACCTGCGCAACCCCCTCAAGATCCTCTACATCTGGCAGGGCGGGCTGGCCAGCCACGGCGCAACCATCGGCCTCATTCTTGCGCTGTTCCTATATGGGAGGATCTACAAGTTCTCGGTCCTCGAGGTGCTCGACCGGTTCGCGATGCCCACCTGCATGGGGGCCATCTTCGTGCGGATCGGCAACTTCCTCAACAGCGAGATCGTGGGACGGGTGTGGACCGGGCCGTTGGCGGTGCGCTTCCCCCGCTACGATGCGCTGAACCAGGCCGGGCTCGAGACCCGCGTGGGCCACAAGCTCGGCTTCGTGGCGCAGTCGCTGCCCCGACACCCGTCCCAGCTCTACGAGGCGCTCGGCGGGCTGGCAGTGTTCCTGGTCCTGCTCCTCGTGGACTGGCGGCTCAACGAGAAGCGGCCGCGGGGGTTGCTGGCAGGGCTGTTCCTGCTGCTCTACTTCTCGTTCCGGTTCGCGGTCGAGTTCGTCAAGGAGTACCAGCGCTTCTTGAAGATCGTTCCGGATGCCCAGAACCGGATCCTCTGGACCGAAGGGACCGCGGAGCTCACGATGGGCCAGTGGCTGAGCGTCCCCTTTGCCGCGCTGGGCCTGGCCCTGGTGATCTACGCGCTGGTCAAGCGGCTTCCGGCAGCGGTCAAGTCGCCCAACGACTGAGACCCCGCATCGTTGCGGGAAGGCCCGGGCGCTGCCCGGCAGGATGCGCCACATGGACATGCTCGACTGGCACGGCGTAGCGGGGATCCTGGCCGGCATCGTGTCCGTCCTGGCCTACATCCCCAACACGCGCGCCACCCTCGCCAGGACCAACGAGCAGAAGCTGTCGTCATGGATCATCTGGACGTCCACCAGCCTCCTGCTCCTGTTCAGCTGCAGCAGGCTCGGGATCTCACTGGGAGTTCCCATCGCGTATTTCGTGGGGAACTTGGTGACCCTCGCTGCCCTGATCTGCAAGAAGGTGCCCGCACGGTGGGGCCTGGCAGACACGCTCAGCATGTGGGCTGCGGGGCTCTGTCTCGTGCCCTGGTTCTTCTTCGATGCTCCGGTCGTGACGACTACCGCGCTGCTGGCCATGGACATTGCCGGTGCGTGGCCCACCCTGCGCAAGGTCATCGACCGGCCCCGGACCGAGAACCGGGCGGCCTGGGCGCTGTGGGGCGCGGGCTACGCGCTCAACCTGCTGGCCGTGCGCGAGCTGACCTACACGCAGCTCGTGTACCCGGTGATGCTCGCAGTGGCCTGCGGAAGCATCTCGGTGCTGGTGCTGTGGCCCCGCAAGGCGCGCATGTGACGAATACTAGTTGCGGTGGAGCTGTATCAGGCGGCGGACGGCCTGCTTCTGGCGGTCGTCGAGGGTGAATCGGACCCCCATGCGGTAGCGGTCGTCCGCATAGGCTTCCACCAGGATGTCCTCGAAGGTCCGGACGACCTCCCCACGAAGCTCCGCGAGGTTCGCATCCAGCTCGTCGCACAGCGGGAATATCGAGACGTGCGTGCCGGGCTCGAGGTACACACCCGTGGCAATCAACGCACCCTCCTCGGTCATGTCGAGGGTCGCTGCCATGTTCAGATTCACCTGGTCGTCCAGCACGACGCGGAGCCGGACGTCCTGCCTCTCAACGTAACGCTTCCCACTGTCGGTTTCCATGCCTTCCCTCGCAGCGCACCTCCGATCTTGTCTGCGATCGCCGGCGTGTCAAATAAGCGCCCGATCCCGGAAATTGCCCTTTCTCGACACGGGCCAACATGATATGAGTCTACCTATGACTTAGGGAGAGCGAATGCCGCAGAAGCAGCTGTGCCTCGTCGATGCCAGCTCCTACGTGTTCAGGGCCTATCACGCGATACGGGCCCTCACCAACGAGACCGGCATGGCCACCAACGCGCTCTTCGGCTACATCAACATGCTGCTCAAGGCGATGCGCGACCTGGACCCGAGCCACGTGGCCGTGGTGCTCGACAGCGTGGCTCCGTCCTTCCGCAAGACGCTCTATCCGGAGTACAAGGCCAACAGGCCCCCGGTGCCTCCTGACCTGAAGGAGCAGCTTCCCTACGTCGAGCGAATCACCGTGGCGCTGGGCCTCCCGTGCGTGCGCAGCGAGGGGTTCGAAGCCGACGACGTCATCGCGACGCTGGCCCGGCGAGCGGAAGCGGCCGGGCTTGCCGTCGTCATCGTTTCCTCGGACAAGGACCTCATGCAGCTGGTCGGGCCCGGCATCGGGATGTTCGACACCATGAAGGACCTGCGCATCGGCCCGGAGCAGGTCGTGGAGAAGTTCGGCGTTCGGCCCGAGCAACTCGGGGACCTCCTTGCCATCATGGGGGACTCGTCAGACAACGTCCCCGGAGTCAAGGGGATCGGCCCCAAGGGCGCAGCCCGCCTCCTGGCACAGTTCGGGTCGCTTCGGAAGATCCTGGACAGCGTGGACTCCGTCGCTTCCAAGCGCGAGCAGCAGGCCCTGCGGGACCACAGGGATGCGGCCATCCTGTCGCGGCAGCTCGTCGAGCTGCGCACCGATGTCCCCGGCTTCGAGGCCGTGGACACCCTGAAGCCCGGGCCGCGGGACGTGGCAGCGCTGCGCGAGCTGTTCACCTTCCTCGGGTTCCGGTCGTTTCTCAGGCAGCTGCTGCCCGGCAGCATGGAGGTGGCTCCGCCTCCGCCCGCACCGCTGCCCGCGTCCGCAGCGGGGCAGGAACCGGGCGTCTCGCGGCCGCGGCCCGCGCCGCGACCGGCTCCGGTACAGGGGCAGTTCCTGTTCGCGGCACGGCCGCAGGCTCCCGTGTCGGACGTGCCTGGTGCAGCAGCGGAAGGCACCCCGCCGGAAGCGACGCCCGCACAGCCCGGGGGGCAGGTTCTGGCTGCCGCCGGGGAACCGGGTGCACCGGCTCCCGTGGCGGTCCACGCGGGCGGGCACATGCCCGAGCCCGTGGTGGTGCGTACCCCGCAGCAGCTGAGCGAACTTGCTGCTGCGATCGCCAAAGCCCGCATCGTCTCGCTCGACACGGAGACCACGTCGGTCAACCCTGTCGCCGCAAGCCTCGTGGGCATCTCCGCGTGCATCGACCCCGGCCGCGTGTTCTACGTGCCGGTGGCCCATCGGGGCCCGTCCGCGGGCGAGCAGCTTCCCCTCGACACGATCCGGAGCGTGCTCGGCCCGGTGATCGCGGACCCGGCGGTGGGCAAGATCGGGCAGCATTTCAAGTACGACACGGTGGTGCTGTGGAAGCACGGCTTCGAGGTCGCGGGGCTGGCCTTCGACACCATGCTCGCGTCCTACGTGCTGGACCCCGGCAGGACGAGCCATTCCCTGGACAACCTCGCGGCCGAACTGCTCGGCATCAAGACGATCACGTACAAGGAAGTGACCACGAAGTCGGGCCTTGAAGTGCGGTTCGACATGGTGCCCGTGGCGGATGCGGCACGCTACTCCGGCGAGGACGCCTGGGCAACGCTTCTTCTCCGGGACGTCCTCCAGCCCCGCGTCGCGGCAGCCGGGCTCGACGCGCTGCTTCGCGACGTGGAGCTGCCCCTGTCCGACGTGCTGGCCCGCATGGAGCTGGCCGGGATCGCCATCGACACCGCGGCCCTCGCTGCCCTGTCGCAGGACTTCTCGGCCCGCATGGCGCAGACGGAGCGGGAGATCTACGGCCTCGCAGGCGGCGAGTTCAACATCAACTCCCCCAGGCAGCTGGGAGAGGTGCTGTTCGACAGGCTCGGGCTTCCCGTGGTCCGCAAGACCAAGACCGGCCCCAGCACCGACCAGGCCGTTCTCGAGGAGCTCGCTCCCGCGCACCCGCTCCCGGAGAGGATCCTGGCATACCGGACGCTGGCCAAGCTCTGCTCGACCTACGTGGACGTGCTTCCCACCCTCGTGCTCCCTTCCACGGGCCGCATCCACGCGTCCTTCAACCAGGCCGTGGCTTCCACCGGCCGGCTGTCCAGCTCCGAGCCGAACCTCCAGAACATCCCGGTGCGGGGAGAGGAGGGGAAGAAGATCCGCCGTGCGTTCGTCCCGGCCCCGGGCCGCGTGTTCATCTCCGCGGACTACTCCCAGGTGGAGCTCAGGGTGCTGGCTCACCTGTCGCGTGACCCCGCGCTCAGCCAGGCGTTCCGCAGAGGCGACGACATTCACAGCCGGACCGCGGCCGAGATGTTCCAGGTGCTGCCCGGCATGGTCACCCCCGACATGCGCAGGGTCGCCAAGACCATCAACTTCGGGGTCATCTACGGGATGAGCGCCCACCGCCTCAGCCGGGACCAGAAGATCCCGTTTGGACAGGCGAAGGCATTCATCGAAGCGTACTTTGCACGCTACGGCGGCATCAGGACCTATCTTGACGCCTGCGTCCGGGAAGGCCTGGAGCAGGGCTACGTGGAGACGCTCCTCAAGCGTCGGCGGTACCTCCCGGAGCTGAAGGCGAGCAACCACCAGGTGCGCTCCATGGGGGAGCGCATGGCCATCAACACACCGGTGCAGGGCGGCGCGGCCGACATCGTGAAGCTGGCCATGGTCAAGCTGGACCGGCGCATGAAAGAGGTCGGCCCCGCGGCGACCCTCATCCTCCAGGTCCACGACGAGTTGCTCGTAGAGGTGGATGCGGACAGGGCCGAGGAGGTCGCGGGGATGGTGAGGCAGTGCATGGAGGAGGCCTTCCCGCTGGATGTCCCGCTCAAGGTGGACATGGCCACGGGAAGCAACTGGGCGGACGTACACGGGTAGGAGATGACGGCAATGGACATGGAGCAGATCTCATCGCGGCTGCAGTTTCTCCACGACCGCGTCAGCCTGCTGGACAAGCGGCTGGAGTGCATCGGCAGGATCGCGGCGTCCCTGGGCTCGTCGCTGAATCTCACCGATGTGCTGCACACCATCGCGGAGGAAGCGGCCAAGATGCTGGAGGCGCAGCGCTCCACGCTCTTCCTCGTCGATGAGGACACGGGGAACCTCAAGGCCCACGTGATCATCGGCCCGGAGCTGAAGGAGCTGACGCTCAAGCCCGGCCAGGGAATCGCGGGATGGGTCGCACGCACCGGCAAGACCCTGAACGTGAAGGACGCGTACAAGGACCATCGCTTCGACCCCTCTGTGGACGTGCTGTCCGGTTTCCGCACCGGGAGCATCCTGTGCCAGCCCATGGTCACGTACCAGGGGCGCATCGTGGGCGTGATCCAGGTGCTCAACAAGAAGGACGGCTACTTCACGGTCGAGGACGAGCACCTGCTGTCCACCATCACTACGCAGGCAACGATCTCCATCGAGAACTCGAAGTACTTCCGCCAGGTCCAGGACGCCAACCTGCGACTCAGGGAAGCCCAGGAGAACCTCCAGAAGAACTACCAGCGGCTGGAGACTCTCTACGGCATCCAGGCGGAGATGTCCCGTGCCTTTGACGTCGACGGGCTTGCCGACGCAGGGGCGCGCAAGCTCCTGGACGCGATCCCGTGCGAGGTCGCGGTGCTCCAGGTGCAACCCCCGTTCCCCGGCCGCATCTTCGTGCTCCGGCCGGGCAGCGGCACTCCGCACGCGGTGGCCACATCGGTCCGCGGTGGTATCCTGGCCGCGGTGATAGAGAGCGGGCAGCCGGTCTCGGAAGGGGCGCTGCCGCCGGGCACCGCACCGATCCTGCACCCGCAGGTGGACGTGGACGTGGGCACCATCATCGCTCAGCCGCTGGTGGGAGACGAGGGGGAGCCGTTTGGCGCGGTTGCCCTGGTGAACCGCCGCAAGGGGGTCCTCTCGTTCACCCGCGAGGACTCGCAGCTCCTCAAGATCGTGGCTCGCGAGATGAGCGTCTCCCTCGAACGGCTGCGCCAGCGCCAGGAGCTCACCAAGGCGAACAACCTTGCACTCATCGGCCAGGCGTTGAGCGGCGTGCTGCACGACCTGCGGTCCCCCATGTCGGTCATCTCGGGCTTCGTGCAGATCATGGAAGCCGAGAACGACCCGGCCCAGAGGAGCCGGTTCGCGGCAGATGTGCTCAAGCAGTTCAAGCTCATCTCGACCATGACGCAGGAAGTTCTCGCGTTCGCCCGCGGGGAAGCGCAGATCCTCAAGCGCAGCATCTACCTGCAGAAGTTCTTCGAGGAGACCGCGCCACTGCTCAAACAGGAATTCGCAGGCAAGAACATCGACCTGGTCATCGACAATGCCAGCCGCAGCAAGATCAAGGCGGACGAGGGCAAGCTCGGGAGGCTCATCTTCAACCTCGCACGCAACGCACGCGAAGCCATGCCCGACGGCGGCAGCTTCCGCATCTCCACGCTCGACGAGGGGGAAGACGTCGTGATGCGCTTCTCCGACACGGGCCACGGCATCCCGCAGGAGGTCCAGGACCGCCTGTTCCAGTCCTTTGTCACCAGCGGCAAGAAGGATGGCACCGGACTGGGCCTCGCCATCGTCAAGAAGATCGTGGACCAGCACGACGGCTCCATCTCGTTCGAGACGGAAGCCGGCAAGGGCACCACCTTCATCATCCGCCTGCCGCGGGGGGCCTAGGCCCGCACACCACCTCGGCTGGATGTTTCGCTCAGTCGGCTCTGACCGGGGATTGGGCCTACTGCCCCGGACGGACGCCGTCGTCGTCCGCGTCGCCCGTGGGAAGCCCTGAGCCCGAGAGGGCCTTCAGCTCCGAGGGGGAGATGTCTTCGGTGTTCTCGACGGGCAGCCTCCCGTCCCAGTAGGCGCGGTCGTACTTGTAGATGTCTGCGAAGAAGTAGGCCTTGCCTCTCTCGTCCGCGCTCACGGAGCAGTACTCGACGAAGATGGGGACCGGAGCGTTGAGCTTGATGTACGTCTCCTTGTCCTTCTTCTTGGTGAGGATCTTCTCGACGTCCTCCTTGGACATCCCGTTGATCTTGCCGAGGATGAAGTAGGCGAAGTCCACCGGCTTGTCCAGGCGCATGCAGCCGTGCGAATAGGCTCGGATGGGGCGCTCGAACAACGGCTTCTTCGGGGTGTCGTGGAGATACACGTCGTACTCGTTGGGGAAGAGGAACTTCACCTGGCCCAGCGCATTGTCGCCTCCCGACTTCTGGAAGATGATCTCCTCGCCGTTGGGTCCCATGCGTACGCCGTAGTTGTTCTTCTCGAAGAAGTCGGGCTGCTTCTCCAGGTCCTTGAGCAGCTCGGCCTGGATGCGCGGGGGCGGATACCAGAACGGGTTGAGCACCACGGTGGTCATGGCCTTGGAGATGAGCGGCGTGACGTTGAACCGCCCGCGCTGCTTCTTCTCGAGGTTCACCTCGGTGCTGGTGTTGCCCACGACCACACGGTGTTTGCGGACCAGCGTGTTGTTCTCCCAGGCCTCCAGCTCGAACTGGGGGATGTTCACGCGCAGGAGGAAAGCGGGGTTCGTCCGGGTGATGTCGCTCTCCCTCCAACGCTGCAGGCCCAGCTCGATCTGCTTGACGCGCGTGGCCATGGGCACGTTCATGGATGCGCGCGTCTCCGTGTCCAACTTGCCCGACTGCCGCAGCTGGTGCATGGTCTGGTAGTCCTTCACCGCGGCTTCCAGCTCCGCACCGAACCGGTCGGAAACGAAGCGGTCCTCGAGATACCCCTCCAGCGCCAGGCGCTCCGCCAGGTACTTCACCTCCGGGCCTTTGGCCCCGCGGGACACCGCCTTCTTGATCTTGTACTTGTCCACCTTCCCCTGCCGTGCAAGCAGGTCGTAGAATCCCCACGCATTGCGGAGGCGCGTGTAGATGGGGTTCGTCGGCACCAGGCCCAGGATGTACTGGGCGAAGTCCGGGTCTGCCTTGCGGAAGTCGTCCAGCAGCTTCTCCCGGAGCTTGACGTGGGAAAGGGAGATCTCGGGGGTCACGCTGAACGGGTGCGCCTTGTACAGGTACTTGAAGTCCAGCACGAAACGGAAGAAGTCGCTCAGCAGGATGATGTCCACTTCCTGGAGGCGCTGGTTCAGCTCCCTCTTGGCCGCCAGCAGGTTCGGGTAGAACCGCGCCAGCTCCTGGACCAGCTTGACGTCCGCGTCCGTGAGCCCCTGCTCGGCCAGCAGCTTGCGAACCTCCGAGTCCCGGGGCATGGAGTCGAACCGGTCCGCCAGCTTCCAGAGCTTCCGGACCTTGTCGCCGCTCAAGCTGCCCCGCATCTCGGCATACTCCTTGACCGCGGTGTCGAACGCAGGAATCAGCTCCGCCAGCCGGGCCGTCTGGTAGTCCTTGGCCCCAAAGCCGTGAGAAGGGGCCTCCAGCACCAGGTCCTTCATCTCCGCTCCCGCCTGCGACAGCGCCGGCACCCGGTCCTGGTATTCGAAGAAGACGGGCTGGTAGCGCCGGCCGTCGTAGACGTCCCTCATCAGCGCGATGAACTGCTTGGAGTCACGGACCTTGGCCTCGAAGGCTTCCTGGTGCCGGCTCATGAACGTCGTGTCCTTCGAGAACTTCGCTTCGAGGAAGTCGAGGAACTCCTCCGCCAGCACCTCGACGCCGCCGGTCTCCGGTCTCTTCTCGGCGTGGGTCTCCTTCTCGGGCTCCGGCCCCCGGACGTCCTCGGCCACAGCGTCGAAGAACGTCTTTGGCCTCGGAGAATCCTCCTTGCCAGCCTTCTTCCCCGCGGCGGCCTGCTTGTCGCCGTCAGCCTCTTCCGCCTCGTCCTTGCAGCCCGGAGCCGTGGCCGCCAGGCACAGTACTGCCGCAACCGCGCTTGCCCGCCAGGCCAACCCTGCCAGCGATCGGTTGAATGTCGCACCCATCGTCGTCCCCCAAAGGAGCGATCAGTCTAGCACCACCGATGTGGGGTGTACACCGGGACCGCGAAGGGTTCAAGAGTCGAGTCGATCCAGCATCTCTTCCGTGGCTCTCCGGAACCCTTCCGATGCCAGCGCCCCGGGGTCGATGTCGTACACGGGCCGGCCCTGGAGGCACGCCCGGGACACCGCGGTGTTTCCCGGGATGCGCTCCCGCAGCACCAGTGAGCCGAACCGACGCTCGATGAGCGCATCCAACTCGCGGTTGAGCGCCTTGTTGCGCGCATCGACCCGCGACACGAGGATGCCCGAGACCTCCAGCGGAAGCCCCAGGCGCTCACGCACGGTCTCCACCGCCTCACAGATGTCGGAAACCCCCTCCATCCCCAGCACCGACAGGTCCGTCGGCACGATGACGTGCTGCGATGCGACCAGAGCGTTGACGGTGAGCGTGTCCAGGTTCGGCGGGCAGTCGATGAAGATCATGTCGAACATGTCCTGCGCCTTCTGCAGCGCGGACCGCAAGACGAACTCGCGGCCGATGCGGGTGGCCAACAGCTGCTGCACCTGCTCCAGTCCGTGGTCCGCGGGAACGACCCACAGGTTCGGGATGTCCGTGGGCAGGCACGCATCCAGCACGTCCCCCTTGCGCGCGGAAAACACCTGCGACAGGGGCTGGGCCGCTTCCCCCCGGTGGACTATCGACGACAACGCGGTCATCACATGCCCCTGCGGGTCCATGTCCACAACCAGCACGCGGGCGTGGTGCCAGCGCGCGGCAGCCACCGCCATGTGCACCGTCGTGGTGGTCTTCCCGACGCCCCCCTTGCGGGAGCAGACCGACACCGTGGTGGCACGGGTCTGCCGGGCGACCTGCTGCGCTGCCTTCCATTTCAACAAGCCTTCCGTCAGAGTTCCCAGCATGGGGCACCTCCTTACGGAAGCCGATTAAAGCACGTTCCCGGGATCCGTCAAAAAAATCGGGGCACGATGGAACGGACGCGGCTCAGTCCGGGACGTAGGGCGTACCGTATTTCACGGCCGTTCCCAGGAAGTTCGTATAGTGCAGAATGGCGTCCACGTTGCTGAAGATCACGAAGTGGCCTTCACCGTCCACCGGAGCGTACTCCACCGTCAGGCCCGTGGTCACCTTGTACGGCAGCTTCACCTTCTGGACGCCGCTGAACTCCTCGAACTGGTCCTCCGGAAGCGACTTGGATTTGGCCAGCACCGCACGCATCGCGGCAGACAGCGCCTTCATCGTGTTGGGCGGCGTGTGCTTGTCCTCGAGCCCGAGCGGGTGGAACACCTTCACCTTGTGGCCATCCACCGGTGCGTAGAACATCTGCTCCGCGAAGTTGATGGGGTCCACGCTGTCGAAGTAGTTCTGCAGCATGGCCAGGACCGGGTGCGTGCGCTTCACGTTCTCATCCTGGAGCGCCACCACCACGCCGTCCTTCACGTCCACGGGGCTGCTCTTGCGCAGCAGGGACTCCACCAGCCCGCCCCCCGTGCCGCTGAGGACCGCGAACGTCACCTCGGTCAGGTAGGGCAGCGCCAGCCCGCCCGTGATGCCTCCCTGGGAGTGGCCGAGGAACAGCACGTTGTTGGGGTCGATGTGCGTGTCCGCTCCGGGCGTGTCCGGTAGGTCCGCATTCCAGTTGACCAGCCTCCGGACCAGCACCACCGCTTCCGCCCCGGACTGGAGGAAGTTGCCCAGCGACGCCCGCGGGTTGCGGAAGTTGAACACCAGCGAGTCCGGATCCAGCGGATTGGGGCCGATGCGCGGGCCGTGCATCACCTGGTCCCACCCGAATGCAGCCATGGGCACCGGCGTGTCGAACGCGGGAGCGTCGTCGTCGCCGTTCCACACCTGCGCCAGGGCCAGCTTCTTGGCCACGCCCTCGGCCACGTGGCTCCGGTAGTTGCCCCCGGTCCCATGCCCGTACAGCACGACGGGCCAGCCGGCTGCAGGCGGCGTCCCCTTCGGAATGGTCAGAGAGAAGCACACCTCCTCGTAGGCCTTGTTGACCGGCAATCCATCGGCATCCCATTCAATTCCGCCCCCGTCCTCGGGCTCGATGAACGGCTTGGTCCCTTCCTGGAACGTGGCCAGCCGCACGATCCCCTGGATCTCCACGAAATCCGACGAGGGGGGGAAGCAGCCGCGCTGGTGCTCGGGCCCCGTCAGGCCGTCGTCGCAGGGCGACTTGGCCGTGCCGTCGCACACCATGACGTCCTTCAACTCGGGAAGCGGAAGCGTCACCGCCTTCTCCCTGAGCTTCGCCATGTGGAGCGTGGGGTCATACGTGGAGAACACCGTGGCCCCCACCACGTTGGCCACCGAAAGCCCCAGCAGGCCGGCCTGGTCGCTGGCAAGATACTGGCGCAGCGGCTTGTACACGTCCCAGGCCTTCTTCAATACCGCTTCCGACGGCGCGGCGTCCTGGATCATCGCGGTGAAGTCGTCGGCCCTGGTCAGCTCCTGGTTCTTTCCCCCCTCCTCCTCCGGTGCGGCCTTGATGCCGTTGGTCAGGATCACCGCATACGTCCGATCGCCCGCCAGCGGCCGAGCCCACGGGACGTGCACCGCGAGGTAGTTGCGGCAGATGTACAGCCCCTTGCCCGTGCTGGCTTCCCAGCTGAACGAGATCTTCTTGCCGTAGGTCGTGTCGTCGTCGGGATCCGTCACGTCGATGAAGAACACGTCGTCCTGGCCATCCTTCGGATTGATCGTCGAGAGCGCCGGGTCATGGCTGAAGCGGAAGAACACCACCGGGTTGGTCCCGAAGCCCTTGAGGTCCTCGCCCATCACCTGGAACACCCGCTTGGCCACGTCGAAGCCCACGGCCCCGGAGCCCGGCGTCGGGTGCCCGGTCAGGTCCAGCTTGCCGTCCATGAGCCGGATGTCGTTCGGGAAGGGAAGGCGGTAGAAGTCCTTGAGCGGGCCGCCCCGCGGGACCTCGAACAGCACCCGCGGCGGTCCCCCCATCTGCGCAGTGGTCTCGCACTGCTCGCCCAGGAACGGGGGGATCTGCGCGCCCAGGATGCCGCACACGCCATCCACGCCGCAGTAAAGCCCGGCCTTGCAGTCGCTGGTGCTCTCGCACGTGCCGCCTACGTCGTTGGCCCCCTCCTCCTGGCAGACGCCCGAGAACGAGATGACCTTGCAGTACAGCCCCTTCTTGCAGTCGTTGTCCGTGGTGCAGACGTCCCACTCCTCCCCTTCCCCCTCGGGCTTGCACATCTTGGGGTTCTTCAGGTTCTCCAGGTCGAACCCGCACACCAGCCCGTCCCCGCAGTCTTCCGACACGATGCACGGCACCCCCTCGGGCTTGTCGCCCGTGGTGGTACACTTGCCCTCGACGCACGAAAGACCGATGCGACACTCCAGGTCCGTCTGGCATGCCTCCCCCGGAGCCGCGCCGAACAGAGTCTGTCCCGCGACGTCCACGGTAAACGCAATGTCGACGTCATCGTCCGGGGCCAGCGTGTTCCCGGTCCCGAAGAGGCCTCCGCACGAGGCCGAAAGCGCAGACGCAAACAGCAGGATACAGAGTCGCCAGTTGGTTCCGGGCATCGTTCACCCCCGTCGGCTGAGCCGCACAGATTCCAGCCAGGAATGATAGCGCGCGCATCCGCATCCTTCAAGTGATCATTTCTCCTTGCAACCCCACGCTGAAGTAGTATGGTGTGCCGGATGACGCGCTGCGGCAGAGAGGTGCCACATGGCTCAGTTCAACGTCAAGGCAGTCCAGGAAATATGCTCCATGGTCGGGAACGACCGGGCCCGGCTCATGGACATTCTTATCGCGACCCAGAAGCGGCTGGGATGCGTGTCCCAGGAGGGTGTCGAGACCATCGCTTCCTGCGTCGGCATGAAGCCGGTGGAGGTCCGGGCGGTCGCATCCTTCTACGCATTCCTCTCCTCCTCGCCCAAGGGCAAGGTCGTGATCCGGCTGTGCAACGACATCGTGGACCGGATGCACGGGGCCGACCGCGTCGGGGAGGCATTCCGCCAGGAGCTCGGCATCGACTTCGGCCAGACCACGCCTGACGGGCTCATCTCCCTCGAGCACGCACCGTGCATCGGCATGTGCGACCAGGCGCCAGCCGCACTCGTCAACGACGTGGTGGTCACCAGCCTGTCCACCGACTCGGCCCGCGAGATCGTCCGCGCGGTCCGGACCCATGGCGATCTCTCCCGGCTCGTCCGCAGGCTGGGGGACGGCAACAACGCAAATCCGCTGGTGCAGTCCATGGTCTACAACAACATCCGGGCCCGCGGACCCGTGGTGTTCGCTCCTCTGGAGCCCGGGGCCGCGGTCAGGCGCGCACTCGCAATGAGCCCCATGGAGGTCATCCGCAGCATCAAGGCGTCCAGGCTCCGGGGACGGGGCGGCGCCGGTTTCCCCACGGGGCTCAAGTGGGAGTTCACCCGCAAGTCCGACGGACCCACCCGGTACGTGGTGTGCAACGCGGACGAGGGGGAGCCCGGGACGTTCAAAGACCGCGTCATCCTGACCGAGTGCCCCGACCTGCTTCTGGAAGGAATGACCGTTGCCGGCTACGCCATCGGTGCGGCGGAAGGCATCATCTACCTGCGCGGGGAATACGCGTACCTGAAGACCTTCCTGGACAAGGTCATTGCCGCACGCCGCAAGATGGGCCTGCTCGGCAAGGACGTCGGCTTCTCCCGCGGGTTCAATTTCGATGTCCGGGTGCAGATGGGCGCAGGCGCGTACGTGTGCGGCGAGGAGAGCGCACTGCTCAACTCCGCGGAAGGCTGGCGCGGCGATCCCCGCAACAGGCCGCCGTTCCCGGCGCAGAAGGGCTACAAGGGCTGCCCCACCGCGGTCAACAACGTCGAGACCTTCTGCTGCGCAGCCCGCATCCTTCACGCCGGAGAGGGGTTCTTCGCCGAGATCGGCTCCAAGGGGTCGTCGGGAACCAAGCTGCTGTCCATCAGCGGCGACTGCACCTCTCCCGGAGTGTTCGAGGTCCCCTTCGGCACGACCCTGAAGGCCGTGCTCGAAATGGCCGGCGGAGCGGACGCCGCTGCCGTGTGCGTGGGGGGCCCTTCGGGCGCCTTCGTGCCGCCGTCCCAGTTCGGCCGCACCATCTGCTACGACGACCTGGCCACGGGCGGCGCCGTGGTCGTGTTCGGCCCCGACCGCAACCTCCTCGACATCGTGTCCGAGTACCTCGAGTTCTTCGTGGAGGAAAGCTGTGGATACTGCACGTCCTGCCGCGTCGGCAACGTGCTGCTCAAGGAGCGCATCGAACGCATCCGATCCGGCTGCGGAGAGGCCCAGGACCTCTCGTACCTCCAGGACCTCGGGGCCGCGGTGAAGGTCGCCAGCCGCTGCGGCCTCGGCCAGACATCCCCCAACCCCGTCCTTACCACGCTCAAGAACTTCAGGTCGCTCTACGAAGCAGCCGTGGCAGGGAAGTCCGACGGCTTTGTCCGGGCATTCGACGTGCGCGCCGCGCTCCTCGACGGAGAGGCAGCCGCGGGCCGCAAGTCCGAACTGTTCGAGTAGGAGGCGAGAATGAGCAACACCTTCGTCTTCACCATCGACGGCACCGAAGTCAGCGGCTCCCAGGGCCAGACCATCCTGGAAGCAGCCGACGCTGCGGGCGTCTACATCCCGCGGCTCTGCTACCTCAAGGGCCTCGTGCCCCACGGAAGCTGCAGGGTGTGCACCGTGCGCGTCAACGCGCGGCCCCAGGCCGCATGCACCACCCCCGCGGGCGCAGGCATGGTGGTGGAGAACGACACGCCGGAACTGCTGGACCTGCGCAGGACCCTGATCGAGATGCTGTTCGTGGAAGGCAACCACTACTGCATGTTCTGCGAAAAAAGCGGAAACTGCGAATTGCAGGCAATGGCGTACCGGTTGGGGATCACCGCACCGCGGCTCCCCTACCTCTTCCCGAAGCGGGAGACCGACGCCTCCCACCCGGACGTCTTCATCGACAGGAATCGCTGCATCCTCTGCGCCCGCTGCGTCCGGTCGAGCCGGGACGTCGACGGCAAGACCGTGTTCGAGCTCGCCGGACGCGGGCCGGGGAAGCATCTCTCGGTCAGTGCACCCGGGGGGCTCGCGGGCACCGACGCAGCGGGCACCGACGCCGCGGTCGCCGCCTGCCCGGTCGGAGCCATGGTGCGAAAGCGGGCCGGATACGAGGTCCCGGTGGGCCGCCGCCTCTACGACCAGGAGCCTATCGGATCCGACATCGAGGGCCGCATCCCGGCCCGCAGCAAGTAGGGGGAGCCCATGAGCAAACCGAAGGTCGCTACCACGTCCCTTGCCGGCTGCTTCGGATGCCACATGTCGCTGCTCGACATCGACGACCGCATCCTCAAGCTCATCGACCTGGTCGAGTTCGACAAGTCGCCGGTCAACGACATCAAGAAGTTCACCGGCCGCTGCGCGGTCGGCCTGGTCGAAGGCGGCTGCTGCAACGAGGAGAACGTGCGCGTGCTCCAGGAGTTCCGCAAGCATTGCGACGTCCTGGTCGCAGTCGGCGACTGCGCGATCATGGGCGGCCTGCCGGCCATGCGCAACGGCATCCCGCTCAAGGAGTGCATGGCGGAGGCCTATCTGGACGGACCCACCGTCCACAACCCCTCCCGCACGCTGCCCAACGACCCCGAGCTCCCGCTCATCCTCGACCGGGTCTACCCGTGCAGCGAGGTCGTGAAGGTCGACCTGAGCCTGCCCGGCTGCCCCCCGCCCGCGGACGCCCTGTGGGAAGCCCTCGTCGCATTGCTGGAGGGCAAGCCGCTGACCCTTCCGTACCGGATGGTCAAGTACGATTGATGAGCAAAAGGAGGACCACCGTGGCTGAGAAGAAGCAGAAGCACATCGTCATCGAGCCCGTTACCCGCGTCGAGGGGCACGGGAAGGTATCCCTCCTGCTGGACGAGCGCAACCGCGTGAAGCAGGCCCGCCTCCACGTCGTGGAGTTCCGCGGCTTCGAGCGCTTCATCCAGGGCCGTCCCTTCTGGGAGGTCCCGGTGCTCGTGCAGCGGCTGTGCGGCATCTGTCCCGTCAGCCATCACCTCGCGGCGGCCAAGGCCATGGACCGCATCGTCGGCGGGGAGATGCTCACGCCCACCGCGGAGAAGATGCGCCGGCTCATGCACTACGGCCAGATGTTCCAGTCCCATGCGCTGCACTTCTTCCACCTCGTGTCCCCGGACCTGCTCTTCGGGTTCGACGCGGACCCCGTGGAGCGCAACGTCATCGGCGTGGCCCGCAAGTTCCCGGCCCTCGCGGTCCAGGGCGTCATGATGCGCAAGTACGGGCAGGAGGTTATCCTGCGTACCGCAGGCAAGAAGATCCACGGCACCGGCGCCATCCCGGGCGGCATCAACAAGAACCTCTCCATCGCGGAGCGGGACGAGCTGCTCAAAGACCTCGAACAGATGAAGACGTGGGCCGCGGCCGCACTCACGCTCTGCCGCGACTACACCGTCGAGCACCTGGCGGAGCTGGCGCCCTTCGGAACCTTCGACTCCAACCACCTCGGGCTCGTCAGAAAGGACGGGGCGCTGGACCTGTACGACGGGCTGCTGCGCGCGGTGGATCACGCCGGAACCCGCATCCTCGACGACGCGGACAACCAGGACTATGCCAGGCACATCGCGGAGGAGGTCCGTCCCTGGTCCTACATGAAGTTCCCGTTCCTCAGGAGCCTCGGCCCCGAGAACGGCTGGTACCGGGTGGGGCCGCTGGCCCGCCTCAACGTCTGCGACTTCATCGACACGCCGCAGGCCGAGGCGGCACGCAAGGAGTTCGCCGCGGCCGCGGGCAAGCCCTGCAACCTCACCATGGCCTACCACTGGGCCCGCATGGTCGAGCTGGTGCACTCCATAGAGAAGATCGACGCACTGCTGCACGACCCGGACCTCCAGGGCTTGGACCTCGTGAACCGCACGCAGCGAAGGGAAGAGGGGGTCGGCATCATCGAGGCGCCCCGCGGCACGCTGTTCCACCACTACCGCGTCAACCGCAACGACGAGGTCGTGATGGCCAACCTCATCGTCTCCACGACCAACAACAACGAGCCCATGAACCGGGCCGTGCAGAAGGTCGCAGCCGACTGCTTCGACGGGAAGAAGATCACCGAGGGCCTCCTCAACCGCATCGAGGTGGCGATCCGCGCCTACGACCCGTGCCTGTCCTGCGCAACCCACGCAGTCGGAAGCATGGCGCTCACCGTCGAGACCATCGGTCCGTCCGGCGACGTCCGCGAGTCGGTATCACGGTGACCGGCGCAGACGCTCCACGCCTCCTGGTCCTGGCCTGGGGGAACCCCTCCCGGGGGGACGACGCTCTGGGGCCCGCGTTCGCAGACGCAGTCGAAAAGCTGGCCCTCGAGCACGTCACCGTGGAAGCGGACTTCCAGCTGTCTCCCGAGCACGCACACCTCGTGGCCCGGCACCGCTACGTCCTCTTCGTGGACGCAGCTTCCGCCGGGGCAGAACCGTTTACCCTGTCGCGGGTCCTGCCCGGGGGGCGCTGGTCGTTCTCGTCGCACACCTGCGGCCCGGACGCGGTGCTGGCCCTTTCCGAAACGCTGTTCAACGCCAGGCCCGAGGCCGCAATGCTCGCCATCCGGGGCCACGAGTTCCAGGGGCTGGGGGAGCCGCTGTCCGCAGCCGCCCGGCGCAATCTGGCGTCAGCATTCGAGTTTCTAAGACCGCTGTTGCGTCCCGAGTGCTTCGGTGGCATCATGGTCCGGGCCAACGGGATGTGCCCAACTCAGGGGGACTGAGCATGAATCAGAAACCTTTGATCCTCTGTGTGGACGACGACCCCGATATCCGACACTTCCTCCGCACCGTGCTGGAAGAGGAGGGCTACGAGGTGGTGGACGCTCCCTCGGCCGAGGAGGGACTCCGCCTGTATCGCCAGAGACAGCCCGCCGCGGTCATCGTCGACCTGATGATGGAGGAGGTGGACGCAGGAACCAACTTCGTTCGGGAGCTGAGGACCATCGGGGTCAAGGTCCCGGTGTTCCTGCTGTCGTCCGTGGGCGACCAGTTGAACGCCATCGCAGACTACGGCACGCTGGGGCTTTCCGGGATCCTCCAGAAGCCCATCAGCCCCTCCTCCCTCGTCTCCACGCTGCGCACGCGGCTGGCAAGGCCAACCACCAACGGGTGATACCGAAGTGCGGATCCAGAAAGGAGCCTGCTTGGCACGGCCGTACACTCCCTGCAACTCCGGAATCGACACTGTCGCGGTGAAAAGCCATGATGACCGGTAGCCTGTTGAGAGTCGGAGGCATCATCGAGTCCCCCAGCATCGCACTGGTCCGCATGCTGGGCATGCCTGACACCGCGGGCGCCGCAGCCAGGGCCGTCGGCGTCTTCTCCGACGCCGGGGTCAACATCGAGTTCATCTCCGAGAGCGCGGACGCTCACGGCACCGCCAACCTCGTGGTCGGTATCTCCATGTCGGACATGGACCGGCTGGATGAGAACTTGCCCCGGCTTCGCAACGTCACGTCCGCCACCACCGTCACCATCCTTACCGGCTGCGCCCTGCTGGGCCTCCACGGCCCGCAGTTCGGCGAGATCCCCGGCGTTGCCGCCCGCTTCTTCGGCGCGCTCGGGGCCACCGGCGTCAATATCCTGGCCATCGCTTCGTCGCTGTCGTCCATGTGCTGCGCAGTCAGCGACGCAGACCGCAACGTGGTCCGCAAAGCCATCCTGGAAACTTTCGGAAACGGACGCTGAGAGAAGAGATGGGCCGCTAGCCCGGAAGCGGCGGAGGCGCAGAGCGCTCGAACGACATGCCGAGGCCGGAACGCCCGGAAGCCTTCTGGATCCCTTCGGACTCCATGATGGTGTGGCCCTCGAAGACGACTCCCTTCTGGACGTACAGGCACGGAGTCACGAGATTGCCGATGAGGCGCGCAGGCGCATGCAACTCCACGCACGTCGGCGCCTTGACGTTCCCCGTCATCTCTCCCTTGATCACCACCGTGGAGACCTGGATCTCCGCCTTCACCTTCGCATTCTCGCCGATGATCAAAATCCCCTTCGAGAAGATCTCTCCGGTGAACCGCCCGTCGATCCGGACCACTCCTTCGAAGGTCAGCTTCCCTTCGAACTCGCTGCCCTTGCCCAACATGGCGATGATGTCTTTCTGATCAATACCGCTCAGAACCGTGTCGTCAGCCATTGCCGCTCTCCATCATGCAACCAGCGCGATTCAACCTAGAACACCCCCGCCTGCCTGTCAATCGTTTTCACTCCTCCGGAAACGCCAGCACCACCTTGCCCAACACCATCCGACCCTCCACCAGCCGGTGCGCTTCCGCTGCCTCCGAGATCGGAAGGACCCGCTGGAGGTTCGGTGTCAGCCTGCGCCCGGCGATGTGCCTGGCTATCTCCAGCATCTCCCCAGGCGATCCCATGGTGGAGCCGAGAATCGAGATCCCCTTGAAGAACACCATCCGCAGGTCTGTCTCCACGAGATGACCCGCAGTCGCCCCGCACAGCACCAGGCTCCCGCCCTTGGCCAGGACCGCCAGCCCCGCCTTGAACGTCGGCGCACCCACGTGGTCCACCACGATGTCGATCCCCGCTCCCCCGGTGATGCGCCGCACCTCCTTGACGAAGTCCTCGCGGGAGCTCTCCAGCGCATGCCCGGCACCCAGCTTCAGCGCGTACTCCAGCTTCTCCGGCGTACTTCCCGTTGCAATGACGTTGGCCCCCCACAGCCGCGCCACCTGGATGGCCGCGCTGCTCACCCCGCTGGACGCTGCCTGCACCAGCACCCACTGGCCCGGCCGGACGTGTGCCCGTGACACCAGCATGTGCCAGGCAGTCAGGAACGTCAGCGGCATGGATGCGGCCTCTACGAACGTCAGGTGCTCAGGGATCGGCACGAGGTTCACCGCAGGAACCGCGACGTACCGCGCATACCCGCCGTTGCAGCTCTCGCCAAAGATGCCGTAAGACCGGCACAGCTGCTGCTGCCCGGTCAAACACTGAAGGCACCGGTTGCACGAGTACCCGGGTGAGACGAAGTACCGGGTCCCAGGCATCAGCTCCGGGTACTGCGGCACCGCTTCCTCGATGGTGCCCACGATGTCGCTTCCGGGAACGAGGGGCAGCGGAAAACGGTGCCCCGGCACACCGCGGCGCACCCACAGGTCGAGGTGGTTCACCCCCACTGCCGCCACCCGCACCAGCACCTCGCCCGGGCCGGGTACCGGCGAAGGAAGCTCACGCCAGCTCAGGACTTCCGGTCCACCATGATGCTCTATGACGTATCCCCACATCGTACGCCTCCTCCGTGCACGTCCTCGAGCTTGCGCCTGAAAAGGAAGTCCGGCCCCGCTCAGGCCGTGTCAACAGGCGTGATGCCGGAAACCCCAGTATCCCAATAGGTGGGCTCTCTGGTGGCTGCTTCAGGCGGGTCGACCTCTCGGCCGACCTGCTCACCACAGCCAGGGAAAGATCCCGTTCGTTTCCGTTGGGGATTCAACATTTCACGCCCTCAACGCACCCAGCAGGGCCAATCCCATCCTATCGGATCAAGACGTTGCAGGCAAGCGGGAACAGAAGCACGGGAAAGCCTAGCGACCGGTTCTCTCCACCAGCACATGCCGGGCAGCGGCAACCACTCCCGCCCCCACCGTCCCACTCTCCGCCAACTGGGACAGGAGCGCACTGGGAAGCACCGCCAGGATGTTGCCAAGGGACACAGACGGCGTGTTGGGATTGCATGCAAGCTGGAACGCCACCTTCGCGGACGTCGCCCACTTCCGGTTCTGCAGCAGAAACGTCAGTGCCTCTGGAGCAAGCCCTGGAAGCGCTGCACACTCAGCGGCCTCCTCCTCGGTCAGCGCGGGGTTCTTCAAGACCCAGAGGTGGATGCTCGCATCAGGGTCCCGCACGAGGGCTCGCCGCTGCTCCAGATCCCCGGATATCGCCAGCTTCTTCTTCTTGGCCGCAGGCAGCTTCCGGACCTGCTCGGAAGCGGAGCTGGCCGCTCCCGGTGCCGGCGGGGCAGTAGCGTTGACCGGCACCGGCCCGGCTTCCCGCACGTCGATGGTCTTCTCCCCCGTCGCTTCCGAGAAGGCCGGTCCGGCACCTTGCGGTCGAACCTCCATCGTCACTCCGGCCGGCCGCAACATCTCCTCGCTCTTCCGCGCAAGAGCCTCGAGCTTGGACAGGTTGAGCACCAACTCCTGCTGGCTCGGGGCCAGCGCCTCTGCCTTCTCCAGAACGTCTGGGTCCTGCGCAGACCGGCCGCGCGTCGTGGCCGCCACCGCGGCCGCAAGATCCAGCGGCTCGGGCTTCTCGCCAAGGAACAGCGGTTGCGTCACGTTCGCGTCCGACCCCCTCTGCTGTTCGGCCCGTGCCTTGGCCTTCTCCATGGCGGCCGCAACCAGAGCCTGTGCGCCCGCAGCCTGGACAAGGGGTTCGACCTTCGGCGCTGGCTCCGGCCTGGGCTTGGGCGGCTCCGGCCTGGGCTTGGGCGGCTCCGGCTTCGGCGCCTGGGGCTCCGGCCTGGGCTTTGGCGGCTCCGGCTTCGGCGCCTGGGGCTCCGGCCTGGGCTTTGGCGGCTCCGGCTTCGGCGCCTGGGGCTCCGGCCTGGGCTTTGGCGGCTCCGGCCTGGGCTTGGGCGGCTCAGGCCTG
>Ga0233425_10004134_pt1 | contig 24884 bp, 16 predicted proteins | sample Watercolumn_Towu_2_FD_181712 | JGI IMG/M metagenome (GOLD analysis project Ga0233425, IMG submission 181712) | Freshwater microbial communities from Lake Towuti, South Sulawesi, Indonesia - Watercolumn_Towuti2014_140_MG | ecosystem: Environmental > Aquatic > Freshwater > Lake | place... | reverse complement strand
CGAGGCGGTGACCATCAGCCCCGCGCCGTCGCGCCTGGCAAGCTGCGCGAGCTGGCCCGCGAAGCGCTCCGCGAACTCGCGCGTCAGGCGGTAGACCCCGTTGTCGCCCCCGATCAGCACCGCCACGCGCGGCCTGGGCAGGTGCGCCAGGCGCCCGGCCCACTGGATCGCGGCCCGGTCCAGGCGCTCGCGCGTGACGTGGTTGACCGCGCCGCGCACGGGAATCACGTTCGGGCCCTCGAGCCCGTCGTGCAGCGGCGCCACCACCACGTCGAACTTCCTGATGCCCACCGCGGGGCGCTGCACGTAGACCGCGCGCGTCCTGCCGCCCGAGCGCCTCTTGACCGCTAGGGCGACGGCGATCGCCTTCGAGCCGCAGGCGACGATCACGTCGGGCCAGGGCGGCGCGATCGCGTCGCTGCCCTTGCCGATCGCGGCCAGCGGGAACAGCCAGAGATTGGGCGCGAGCGCCCGCCACGGCCAGCGCGGCTTGATCGTCTTCAGTACCGGCCGGAAGCCCATCGCCTCGGCGAAGCCCCGGGCCTGGTTCACCATGCCGACGCTGCCGTCGGTGAGCGCCCAGCAGGTCGCGGTTTTGGTTGCGGTCATCGGGTCGTGAACGGCGACGACTCTCGGTTGATCGCCTCATCCTTCGACAGGCTCAGGATGAGGCGGAGAAAAGACGGTCCTCATGCTGAGCCTGCCCGCCTTCGCCGAGGCTACGGCGGGTTGGAAGCCGGAAACTCGTCCGCCGAAGCTTTAGCGTAGGCGGATCGAGGCATGAGGACAAGCGATTCCAGAGCAACATCTTGTCCAGTTGCATTTCCAGGCGCGCTGTGGCAATCCGCCGCGCGTCATGGCCGATTTCAAGACCCTCGACGATTTCGCGCCCGCGGGCAAGCGGGTGATCCTGCGCGCCGACCTCAACGTGCCGATGCGCGACGGCAAGGTCGCGGACCCGACGCGCGTCGAGCGTCTGGCGCCCACGATCCGCGAGCTCGCGGACAAGGGCGCGCGGGTGGTGGTGATCTCGCATTTCGACCGGCCCAAGGGCAAGGTGGTGCCGTCGATGTCGCTGAAGCCGCTCGCGGAGGCGCTGGCCAAGGTCCTGCGCCGGCCGGTCGCCTTCGCCGAGGACTGCGTGGGCGCTAGGGCCGCGGCCGCGGTCGCGGGCCTCGGGGACGGCGACGTCGTGCTGCTGGAAAATCTGCGCTTCCACGCCGGGGAGGAGGAGAACGACCCGAGCTTCGCGCATGAGCTCGCCCGGCTCGGCGAGCTTTACGTGAACGACGCGTTCTCCTGCGCCCACCGCGCGCACGCCTCGACCGCCGCGATCGCAGCACTGCTGCCTGCGGCCGCCGGGCGGCTGATGCAGGAGGAGCTCGAGCATCTCGCGCGCGCGCTGGAAAAGCCCGCGCGGCCGGTCATGGCCCTCGTCGGCGGCGCCAAGATTTCCACCAAGCTCGACCTGCTCGGCAATCTCGTGGCCAAGGTCGACAAGCTCGCGATCGGCGGCGGCATGGCCAATACGTTCCTCAACGCGCAAGGCGTGGGCGTCGGCAAAAGCCTGTGCGAAAAGGACCTCGCGGATACCGCGCGGAAAATCCTGGCCGCCGCCGAGACTCGCGGCTGCGCCGTGCTGCTGCCCGTGGACGCGGTGGTGGCGCCGGAATTCAAGGAAGGAGCGCCCGGTTCGACCGTGGACATCCGGGCCGTGCCCGCCGACGGGATGATCCTCGACATCGGGCCCAAAACCGTCGCGGCCCTCAAGCGCGAGATCGACCTATGCAAGACCGCGGTGTGGAACGGGCCGTTGGGCGCGTTCGAGGTCAAGCCGTTCGATAGGGGCACGTCCGAGGTCGCGCGCCACGTCGCGGACCGCTCGCAGGCCGGAAAGCTGCTCAGCGTCGCGGGCGGCGGCGACACGGTCGCGGCCCTGCGCGCGGCCGGCGTGGCCGAGAAGTTCTCCTACGTCTCCACGGCCGGCGGCGCGTTCCTGGAATGGCTCGAAGGCAAGGAGCTGCCGGGCGTGGCCGCGCTCAAGGCCTAGCCGCACCACCCCGCGCGCGAGCGGCCGTCGTAGGGCCGCGCGAGGTGCCGCGCGACCAGCGCCTGGGCCAGGTCGGTGCCGTCCGGCGCCGCGACGCGCGCCAGCACCCGCCCGCCGTACTTGTCGTAGCGGATGTCGCTCAAGATCACCTCGCCGCCCACGCCGCCGCCAAAGCCGACCAGCCGCACGAGGGTTTCGCGCGCCTCCACTGCCGCGCGGCGCTCCTCCGCGCAGCGCCCTTTCAGCTCCGGCGCGTCGATGCCGGTCAGGCGCACGTGGATGTCCACGTCCTGGCCTAGCCAGATGCGCGCCTGCACCGCCAGGGTGTCGCCGTCGATCACGCTCAAGACCCGCGCGCGCACCGGCCCGGGCAGGGTCTCGGCCGCGCCCGAAATCGCGGCATGCGCCAGGGCGATCAGCCCGAGAACCGCCGCCGCCAGCGCGCCCTTGCCCGCAAGTCCGCTTGCCCGCATTGCGATTACCTGCCGCCGGTAGAACGACTAAATGTCCCCGGCGCGAGTCTAGCGCAGGATGTGGAACATAACAAGAACGGCCACGCGAGAAGGCTCAGAAATCGCTGACCCGACCCTTGCGTTCCCAGTCGCCGTAGCGCGTGGGCTCGGGGCCTTCCGGCCCGCCCACCTCCGCGACCTTCTTGGGGGCGTCCTTGGCCCCGGGCTTCGCCTCGGGCTTCACGGCGGGCGGCGCGGGCTTCGGCTGCTCCGGCGGCTTGCCGGCGGGTCCGGCCTGGGCGGGTTCGGTCTTGCCCGGTTTCTCGCTCATGGCGCGAGTATGGACCCGGCCTGGGCCGGAAGGGAAAACCCGGGATGAAATTTCCGTAACCTCGCCCGCGGGCATTGACCCGAACCCGGCTATCCTTACCTATCTGGCGGCCCGGCCAGTTGGGGTTTTGGCCGCGACATGAACCGGTCACCACGCCGGCGATCGCCACGACCCGGGCCGCATGGGGGTTTCCATGAACTACCTCAAGACCGGAATCCTGCTGGCGGCGCTGACCGCCTTCTTCCTCGCCGTGGGCTACGCGCTCGGCGGCGAAGGCGGCATGCTGCTCGCGCTCCTGTTCGCCGGCGGCATGAACCTGTTCGCGTACTGGAACGCGGACAAGATGGTGCTGTCGATGTACGGCGCCGAGCCGGTGGACGAACGCACCGCGCCCGAGTTCCACGCCATCGTGCGCGAACTGGCGGCGCGCGCGGGCCTGCCCATGCCCAAGGTGTACCTGATCGACGAGGCGCAGCCCAACGCCTTCGCCACCGGCCGCAATCCCGAGCACGCCTCGGTCGCGGCCACCACGGGCCTGCTCAAGCTGCTCGACCGCGAGGAGATCGCGGGGGTGATGGCGCACGAGCTGGCCCATGTCCGCAACCGCGACACGCTCATCATGACCATCACCGCCACCATCGCCGGCGCGATCGGTATGCTGGCGAACTTCGCCATGTTCGCCGGCTATTCGCGCGACGGCGAGGGCCGCGCCAACCCGCTCGGCCTCGTCGGCGTGGTGCTGGCGATGATCGTCGCACCCCTCGCGGCCTCGCTGGTGCAGATGGCGATCAGTTGCACGCGCGAGTACTCCGCCGACCGCATCGGCGGCCAGATCGCGGGCAATCCCCTCGCGCTGGCCTCGGCCCTCAAGAAGATCGAGCACTATGTCCACCAGGCGCCGAGCGAGGCGGCCGAGCGCAACCCCGCCACGGCGCACCTCTTCATCGTCAACCCGCTCTCGGGCGAGCGCATGGACAACCTGTTCTCGACCCACCCCGCGACCGACAACCGCGTGGCCGCGCTCCACGACCTGGCGCAGGAGATGGGAACGAAAGCTCGCGCGGGCACGCCGGCGGCGGCGTCCACGCGCACGCATCCCCACGCGGCTGCGGTCGCGGGCTGGCGGCGCGGCTCGGTTCCTTCCAGCGGTTCCGTGGGCGGCCGCCCGCGCCGGCCCTGGGGATGACGCCAAGCGGCGTCTAGGCGCGCCGACCCGGCGACAACGGTCCCGCCGATGCCCTCGGTCTGGCTGACGCTGCCGTTCCTGGGCGTCGCGGCGCTGCTTTCCGGGGTCGGGGGATATTTCGGCGGATGGATCGGCGCGGCGGGCGGCGCCGCAATCGCGTTCGTCGTCAACCTGATCGTCGGCGCCTGCCTGTTCTCCCTGCGCCGCATCCAGGACCGCTACGATCTGCGCGCGCCAGCCGGTCCCCGCGAGACCGAATTCGCGAACGTCGTGTCGCAAATGGCGACCGCGGCGCGCTGGCCGCAGCCGAAGGTTTGGATCATCGACTCCGTCCACCCGAATGCGCTGGCGACCGGGTTTTCCCGGAACAGCTTCTCGGTGGTCGTCACCTCGGCGCTTCTGGAACAATTGCCGTCGCCCGAACTCCATGCCGTCGCGGCCTACCTCGTCGCCCGCCTCAAGCGCCGCGACACCACGATTCACGCGCTCATCACCGCGGCCCTCGGCGGGCTGACCGAGACGGCCGGAAATCTCGGCGCCCTCGGCGACCTGGGCCTGGCAGGGCTGATTTTCTTCCTGGGCGCCATGGTCGTCGTCGCGCTGTGGCTGTTCCTGGCGAGCTTGGTCGAGATGGCGATTTTCCGCTGGCGGCAGTACCGCACCGACCGCATGGCCGCCGCGCTGTGCGGAGGCCCGCGTTGGCTGATCGCCGCGCTGGAGCGGGTCGAAACGCACGCCGCGGCTTCGGACTGGCCGGTTCCGAAGCACGGCGAGTACCTGTCGCAGCTGTTTTTCGTGAATCCGCGCGCGCAGCGGCGCTGGCTGTCGAATCAGCCGCGCACGGCGGACCGCGTCGCGCGGCTTCGCCGGCTTTGGACGCAGCCCTTGTCCGTGGAAGCGTAGTTTTCGCATGCGCGCATCGGCGCGGCGGTGTATTGGCATGGCCCGCCGATGCCCGAAACGAACCGCAAGCTCTCCGCCCGCTCGGCCGCGCTCGACATCGTTTCGGGCGCGCTGAGGCGCGGCCGGGGGCTCGACGAGGAGCCCGAAGGGTTCGCCGCGCTCGACGCGCGCGACCGTGCTTTCGCTCGCGCCATCGCGGCGATGACGCTCCGCCGCCTGGGACAGATCGACGCCCTCGTCGCCCATTGCCTCGCCCGCGCGCTGCCGGAGCGCCACGCCGGGGTGCAGGACATCCTGCGCATCGCCGTGGCGCAGCTCTGCTTTCTCGGCACCGCCGCCCACGCCGCGGTGAGCGAGGCGGTCGACCTCGCCGAAGCGCGCGGCAAGAAGCGCCACGCCGGGCTCGTCAACGCGGTCCTGCGCCGCCTCGCGCGCGAGGGCGCGGCGCTGGCCGCCAAGCAGGACGAAGCGCGCCTCAACACGCCGCACCAGTTCTGGCAGGCCTGGTGCGCGGCCTACGGCGAGGCCACGGCGCGCGCCATCGCCAGGGCGCATCTCAAGGAGCCGCCGCTCGACCTCTCGGCCAAATCCGACCCCGAGGGCTGGGCCAAGAAGCTCGAAGCCGAGCTGCTGCCCACCGGCACGCTCCGGCGGAAGCCGGGCGGCGCGGTCGCGGACTTGCCGGGCTACGCCGAGGGCGCGTGGTGGGTGCAGGACGCGGCCGCGGCGCTGCCCGCGAAGCTCCTGGGCGACGTGCGCGGCAAGGCCGTGATCGACCTGTGCGCCGCGCCCGGCGGCAAGACCATGCAGCTCGCGGCCGCGGGTGCGCGGGTCACGGCGGTCGACGTCTCGCAAAAGCGCCTCGCGTGGGTGAAGGAGAATCTCGCGCGCACAGGCCTTGCGGCCGAGCTGGTCGCGGCCGACGCGACGGAATGGCGCCCGGCCGAACCCGCCGGCCTCGTGCTGCTCGACGCGCCCTGCACCGCCACGGGCACCATCCGCCGCCATCCCGACATCCTGCGCCGGAAAACCCGCGCCGACATCGAGCGTCTCGCGCAAGTGCAGGACCGGCTTCTGGCCGGCGCCGCGGCGATGCTGGGCGTTGGCGGCGTCCTCGTCTACGCGGTCTGCTCGCTCGAGCCCGAAGAAGGCGTCCAGCGCGTGGACGCGCTCTTGCGCCGCGACGCCTCGATGAAACGCGATCCGGTGAGGCCGAGCGAGATCGGCGGGCTCGGCGAGGCGATCAGCCCGCAGGGCGACCTGCGCACGCTGCCCTGCCATTGGGCCGAGAAGGGCGGAATGGACGGGTTCTTTGCCGCGCGGCTGGTCAAAAAGCGATAATTCCCGCCAGCCCCCGGCGGCGGCTTGCTTCCGGGGATTCTTGAATGCTACCAAGGCCCTGCCATGCAACAGCCGGTCCGCATCGCCCCCTCGGTCCTGTCCGCCGATTTCGCGCGCCTGGGCGAGGAGCTCGCCGCCCTCGACAAGGCCGGCGCCGACTACATCCACATCGACGTGATGGACGGGCACTTCGTGCCCAACCTGACCATCGGGCCCCTCGTCGTGAAGGCGCTGAGGCCCCACAGCAGGAAGCCGTTCGACGTGCACCTGATGCTCTCGCCGGTCGACGCCTTCGTGCCCGGCTTCGCCGAGGCCGGCGCCGACATCATCACGGTCCATCCCGAGGCCGGTCCGCACCTGCACCGCACGCTCGGCCTCATCCGCAACTTCGGCAAGAAGGCGGGCGTCGCGCTCAACCCCGGCACGCCGGTCGCGGCGGTCGAGCACGTGCTCGACGAGGTGGACCTGGTGCTGGTGATGAGCGTCAATCCCGGCTTCGGCGGGCAGTCGTTCATTCCCTCGGCGCTCGACAAGCTCAAGGTCCTGCGCCGCATGATCGACGCGACCGGCCGCGCCATCGACCTGTCGGTGGACGGCGGCGTCACGGCCGAGAACGCGCACCGCGCGGTCAAGGCCGGGGCCGACGTGCTGGTGGCCGGCACCGCGACTTTCGCCGGCGGCGCCTCGCACTACGCCGCCAACATCCGCCGGCTGCGCGGCGGCTGAGCCCTGGCCCAGGCCGCACCCATGGCGCTGACCCTGGGCAGGCTTCCGGTCGGCCGGCGCTGGGCCCAGGCGTGGTACCGCCTGCGCCTGCCGCTGTTCGCAAGCCCGCTCTACCGCGCCATGCTGGGCGGGCCGCCCGCGTTCCAGCTCGCGGTCGTGCCGCCGGACCCCTGGCCCGGCGACGCCGACCGCGGTGCCGCGATTCTGGCCGGCACCTTTCCCCTCGCACACGAGGTGGTGAGCGCCGAGGGCGACCTGATCTGGGACAAGCAGGGCGCGTCGCGGGAATGGCGCGACGAGCTCCATGCCTTCCAGTGGCTGAGCGACCTGCGCACGCTGGGCGGGGGTGCGGCGCGGCGGCGCGCGCGCGAGCTGGTCGCGGGCTGGTGCCGCCGCAATCGCTGGTGGCAGGCCGGCACCTGGGACCCGGGCGTGCTCGCGCGGCGCCTGGCGGCCTGGCTCGGGCATTACGAGTTCTTCGGCGCCTCGGCCGACGACGAGCTGCGCGCGCGCTTCTTCCGCGCGCTCTTGCGCCAGCTCCGCCACCTCGACCGCGTGGCCGACGCTGCGCCCGATCCGATCGACAGACTCGCCGCGGCCAAGGCGCTGGTGATGGCGGGCATCGCGCTGCCCGAGGACGCGCCGCGCCTGAGCGCGGGCCTCAGGCGCCTCGACCGCATCCTGGCCCGGGATTTCCTCGCCGACGGTGGCCACGCCGCGCGCTCGCCCGCGGCGCAGGTCCAGGCGCTGCGGCATCTCGTGGACGTGCGCGCGTCGCTCGGCGCCGCCGGCCGCGCCATCCCCGACGCCTTGCAGGCGCAGATCGAGGCACTCGCCGGCGCGGTGCGGTTCCTGCGGCACGGCGACGGCGGCCTCGCGCTGTTCGACGGCGCCAACGAGGGCGAAAGCTGGCTGATCGACACGCTCTTGGCCCACGCCGTGCCGCGCGCGGCGCAACCCTTGCGCCTCGCCGGCACCGGCTACGACCGGCTCCAGGCCGGGCGCAGCGTCGCGTTGATGGACACGGGGTCGCCGCCGCCCCCGGGATTCGACGCGAACGCCCACGCGGGGGCGCTCGCATTCGAGTTCTCGGTGGGCAAGGAGCGGCTGATCGTCAACGCTGGCTCCGCGCCCGCGTCCGACGCGCAAGCACGCGCCACGACCCGCGGCACGTCGGCGCATTCCACGGTCGAAGTCGAGGGCGCCGACAGCGTGCCGCTGCGCCGGCCCGGCGGCCTCGCGTGCGTCAAGGGCCGCGTGTTCGCCCAGCGCGAGGAGCGTGACGGCGCGGCGCTGATCGACGCGCGCCACGATCTCTACGCGGTACGCTTCGGCGTCTCGCTGCGAAGGAGGCTCTACCTGGCGCCGGGCGGCGAGGACCTGCGCGGCGAGGACACGCTGGTGGGCCCCGGCGTCGTCGGCTTCGCAGTGCGCTTCCACCTGCATCCCGACGTCAGCGTGACCTTGCTCCAGGGCGGCACCGCGGCGCTCCTGCGCCTGCCCGGCGGCGCCGGCTGGCGGCTAAGGAGCGCGGGCGCGGCGATGGCACTTGCCGATTCGGTCTATTGGGGCGAGGGCGAGGCCAAGCGCACGCAGCAGGTCGTACTCGCCGGCCAAGCCGCGACGGGCGGCGAGACGGTGGTGAAATGGGCGTTGCAGCGCGAGGCCAAGCCGCGCGAGGCGAAGCGGCCGTGACGCTCGCCGCCGCCGTCCCGGCGCTCGCCGCGGGCCTGGTTTCGTGGCTCGGCACGTGGCGGTTGATCCACGCGCTCGAACGCGGCGGCGTGCTCGACCTGCCGAACCAACGGTCGAGCCACGCCGTGCCCACGCCGCGCGGCGGGGGCATCGCGGTCGTCGGCGCGGTCTTGCTCGCGTGGATCGCGGTCCTCGGCATGGCGGGCGCACTGCGCCAAGGTTCGGTCGTGCTGCTCGCAGCCCTGGGCCTCGCGCTGATGTCGTGGCGCGACGACCGCGCGGGCCTGCCGGTGGCGGTGCGCTTCGCCGGCCACGCCCTGGCGGTTGCCGCCGCCCTCTGGTCGATGCCGCAGGCGGGCGCGCTGTTCGACCCCTGGCTGCCGGCGTGGATCGGCAGTGCCGCGCTCGCGCTCGCGTGGCTGTGGTTCGTCAACCTGTTCAACTTCATGGACGGGATCGACGGCCTGGCGGGCGGCGAGGCGTTGTCGCTCGGCCTCGGCATCGCCGTCGTGGCGTCGATCGCGGGCGCCGGTCCCGCGCTGGACGCGATGGGCGCGCTGGGCGCAACCGTCGCCGCCGCGTCCCTCGGGTTCCTGGTGTGGAACTGGCATCCCGCGCGGATCTTCCTCGGCGACGTGGGCAGCGTGCCCCTGGGATTTCTGCTCGGCTACTTGCTGCTCCGGCTCGCCGAGGCGGGGCAGTGGCAGGCGGCGCTGATCCTGCCGCTCTATTTCCTGGCCGACGCCACGATCACCCTGGGCCTACGCTTGGGCCGCGGCGAGCGCGTGTGGCGCGCGCACCGGGACCACTTCTACCAACGCGCCGTCGCGGGCGGCATGAGCCACGCCCGGGTCGCGGCGCTGGCACTCGGCTGCAACGCCGCGCTGATCGGTTGCGCGGCGCTCGCCGCGGTGGGCCTCGGTTGGGCCGGGCTTGCCGGGGCGGCCGCCGCCGTCGCCGTCACGCTCTGGATCATGGCGCGATGAAGGACGCGGCGAAGGGAGCCGTCGCGGTCACCGGGGCCAACGGCTTCATCGGCACGGCGCTGTGCCGGGCCCTCCTTGCGCGCGGCGAGCGCGTCGTGGCCCTGGTGCGCGACCCCGGCGCCTCCCTGCCCAAGGGCGTCGAGCGGCGCGTGGTCGGCCCGATCGGACCGGATACGGGCTGGGAGGGGATGCTCAAGGGCTGCGACCGGCTCGTGCACCTCGCCGCGCGCGTCCACGTACAGTGGGATGGGGCGGCCGAAGCGCTCACCGAGTTCCGCCGCGTCAACACTCACGGAACCCGGTGCCTCGCGGTCGCGGCCGCAGCCCAGGGCGTCCGGCGCTTCGTTTTCTTGAGTAGCATCAAGGCGTTGGGCGATGGCAAGGCGGATGGAACGCCCTACACCGACGCCGACGAGCCCAAGCCGGCCGACGCCTATGGCCGTTCCAAGGCCGATGGCGAAGACGCGCTGTGGCAAGTCGCTGGCCCCAAGGGCATGGAGCCGGTCGCGCTCCGCCCGCCGCTGGTGTACGGGCCCGGTGTACGCGGGAATTTTCTAACCTTGCTAATGGCTTGCGATACCCCGTACCCCCTGCCGGTGGGCGGGATCGGCAACCGGCGCAGCTTGCTCGGCCTCGACAATCTGGTTTCGGGGATCCTGTTCGTCCTCGACCATCCCGGGGCGGCGGGCGGAAGATTCCTGATCCGCGATGGCGAGGATTTGTCCACGACCGACCTCGTGGCCCGCACCCGCCGGGCCCTGGGTCGGCCTGCGCGCATCTGGCCGGCGCCGATCGGCCCGCTCAGGGCCTTGGGTGCCATCGGCCTGTTCCGCGGCGCGGTCCAACGCATGGCCGGATCGCTCACGGCCGACGATTCCGGCCTTCGCACGCTCGGCTGGCAGCCGCCCATGACCGTGGACCAGGGCCTCGCCAGGGTCGCGGCGTGGTGGAAATCGGGCTGGCGCCAGCCCGCGTGACCCTGCCTGCGCCGGCCGGCGGCCTTGTGCTATAGAGGGCGCCTTCGCTCAACCGGATCGGGAAGCACGCCGCGGCCGTCATGGCGGACCAGCAACCACGGCCCTTCCGGCGCCTAAGGCGCGCCGGCATCGCCTACGCCCACGACCTGGTCATGGCCGCGGCCTCGTTCCCGCTCGCGGTGTGGCTCCGGGTCGGCGACGACATCGCCTACTTCCCCGGCCCCGAGCGCGTGGCCGCCGGCTCCCTCACCTTCACCGCCATCGCCGCGGCGGTGTTCTGGAGCATGGGGCTCTACCGCGGCATCTGGCGCTACGCCTCGCTCAACGACCTGGCGGCCATCGCGCGCGCGGTGACCGTGGCGGTGATCGCGTTCGTCGCGGTGGATTTCGTGGTCAACCGGCTGCACGGCCTGCCGCGCTCCACGCCCGCGATCATGTGGCTGGTGCTGGTGTTCCTGTTGGGCGGGCCGCGCTTCGCCTACCGCGTGTTCAAGGACCGGCACCTCGGCCACCTGCTGGAGGCGGCGACGCCGCGCGTGCCGGTGCTGCTGGCGGGCGCGGGCGACGCGGCCGAAACCTTCATCCGCGACATGAACCGCAATCCCGACGCGCCCTACCGCGTGGTCGGCGTCGCCGACATGAAGGAAACCCGCATCGGCCGGCGCATCCACGACGTGGACGTGATGGGCGACCTCGACGCGATTCCCGCGATCATACGGACGCTCGAACGTCGCGGCCGCCGCCCCCAGCGCCTGATCGTCACCGCCGCCGACATCGGGCCCGAGCGGCTGCGCGCGCTGCTCGACCTCGCCGACCAGCACGGCATGACCCTCGCGCGCCTGCCGCGGCTCACCGAGTTCAAGCCGGGCGCGCCCGAGGCGGGCGGAAAGCTCGAGCCCAAGCCGATCGCGATCGAGGACCTGCTGGGCCGCCCGCGCCAGGTGCTCGATCGTGCGGCGATGGAGGCGCTGGTCAAGGACCGGCGCGTGCTGGTTACGGGAGCGGGGGGCACCATCGGCGCAGAGCTCGCGCGCCAGATCGCGGCGTTCGGCCCGTCGCATCTCTCGCTGATCGACAACGGCGAGTACGCGCTCTACGCCATCGACCTGGAATTGGGCGAGTCGTTCCCCGGTGTCGAGCGCGAGGCGCTGCTGGCCGACGTGCGCGACCGCGTGCGGATCGAGCAGGCGCTGGCGGGCCTCAGGCCCGAGCTCGTGTTCCACGCCGCGGCGCTGAAGCACGTGCCGATGGTCGAGGCCAATCCCGAGGAGGCGGTGCTCACCAACGGCATCGGCACGCGCCACGTCGCCGACGCCTGCCGCAAGCAGGGCGTCGAGGCGATGGTGATGATCTCCACGGACAAGGCGGTGAACCCGACCAGCGTCATGGGCGCGACCAAGCGCCTCGCCGAATCCTATTGCCAGGCGCTCGACCGCGCGGAACGGGCCAAGGCGCCGGACGGCGAGGGCACGCGCTTCATCACCGTGCGCTTCGGCAACGTGCTGGGCTCGTCGGGTTCGGTCGTGCCGCTGTTCCAGCGCCAGATCGCCGCGGGCGGGCCGCTCACGGTCACGCACCCCGAGGCGGTGCGCTATTTCATGACCGTGCGCGAGGCGGTGGAGCTGGTGCTCGAGGCCTCGGCGCTGGGCTGCGTGCGCGACGCGGACGGGCAGGGCGAGCCCGGCCGCATCTTCGTGCTCGACATGGGCGAGCCGGTGAAGGTCGTCGACCTCGCGCGCCAGATGATCCGCCTCGCGGGCCTCAAGCCCGGCCAGGACATCGCGATCGAGTTCACCGGCCTCAGGCCCGGCGAGAAGCTGTCGGAGTCGCTGCTGCACCCCAACGAGCCGCTGTCGCCCACGCGCTACGGCGGCATCCTGTTCGCCAACCCGCGCGTCACCGACCATGCGGTGCTCGCCCGCGCGCTCGACGAGCTGGCCGAAAGCGCGGGGTCGCGCCGCGGCGCGCGCACGCTCGACCTGCTGCGGCGCCTGGTGCCCGAATACCGCCCCGACGCCGACCGCGCGCGCCTCGCCGCGGCGCGGTGACGGCGACTCACTTCATCTTCATGCGGATTTCGCCCCCCTCCCTATCCCTCCCCCGCTACGCGCGACATGCGTCGCGCGTGGGGGGAGGGGACTCAACAGAAGGGTCCCCCCTCCCACCTCGCGGCCGCGCAAGCGGACGCGAGAGGCGGGAGGGGGAAGGGGGAGGGGGCGTCGGCCTCGCCTCCAATAAACCTGCTGGAAACCGGTAATGCCCTCTCCCGATCTGGTTGCGATCCGCCGCGCGATCCTCTCCGTCCACGACAAGACCGGCCTGCCCGAGTTCGCGAAAGCCCTCGCGGGCTTCGGCGTCGAGCTGGTGTCCACGGGCGGCACCGCGGCGGCGCTCAAGTCGGCGGGCCTCAAGGTGCTGGACGTGGCCGAGGTCACCGGCTTCCCCGAGATCATGGACGGGCGGGTCAAGACGCTGCACCCGAAAATCCACGGCGGCCTGCTGGGCCGGCGCGACAAGCAGGATCATGTCGCCGCGATGGCGAAGCACGGCATCGCCGCGATCGACCTTCTGGTGTCGAACCTCTATCCGTTCGAGCAGACCGTGGCCAAGGACGCGCCGTTCGCGGACTGCATCGAGAACATCGACATCGGCGGCCCGGCGCAGATCCGCGCCGCGGCCAAGAACCACGACTTCGTCGCGGTCGTGACCGACCCCGCGGACTACGCCGGCCTGCTTGAGGAGATGAAGGCGAACAACGGCGCCACGACCCTGGCGCTGCGCCGGCGCCTCGCGCACGCGGCCTACGCGCGCACCGCCTCTTACGACGCGGCGATCGCGGCGTGGTTCGCCGAGCAGCGCGGCGAGACGTTCCCCGGCCGTCTCGCGCTGCCGGGCGTGCTGCGGCAGACCTTGCGCTACGGCGAGAACCCGCACCAGAGCGCGGCGTTCTACGCGGGCGCGCTCACCCAGGCCGACCGGGCGCGGCCGGGCCTCGCCAGCGCGCGCCAGCTCCAGGGCAAGGAGCTCAGCTACAACAACCTCAACGACACCGATGCGGCATTCGAGCTGGTGGCGGAATTCGCCGGGCCCGCCGTCGCCATCATCAAGCACGCGAACCCCTGCGGCGCGGCGGAAGCCGCGACGCTGGCCGAAGCCTACAAGCGCGCGTTCGAATGCGATCCGGTCAGCGCCTTCGGCGGCATCGTGGCCGTGAACCGGCCGCTCGACGGCGCGACCGCCGAGCAGATCGCGAAAATCTTCGTCGAGGTCATCATCGCGCCCAAGGCCGACGCCGACGCCGTGAAGGTGCTCGCGGCCAAGCAGAACCTGCGCCTGCTCGTCACCGGCGGCGTGCCCGATCCGGCGGCGGCGGGGTTCGCGGTGCGCTCGATCGCCGGCGGGTTCCTGGTGCAGACGCGCGACAACGGCCGCATCGACCGCGCCGGGCTCAAGGTCATGACCAAGCGCGCGCCGACCGAAAAGGAGATAGACGATCTGCTGTTCGCGTGGAAGGTCTGCAAGCACACCAAATCGAACGCCATCGTCTATGCGCGCGACGGCGCGACGGCGGGAATCGGCGCGGGGCAGATGAGCCGCGTCGACGCCGCGCGCATCGGCGCGATCAAGTCGGCCGACGTGGCGAAGGCGGCCAAGCGCGAAAAACCGGGAACGCGCGGATCGGTCGCGGCGTCGGACGCGTTCTTTCCCTTCGCCGATGGCCTGATCGTCGCGGCCGAGGCGGGGGCGACCGCGTTCATCCAGCCCGGCGGGTCGATGCGCGACGCCGAGGTCGTGGCCGAGGCCGACAAACGCGGCCTCGCCATGGTCGCAACCGCCATGCGCCACTTCCGCCACTGACGCTCGTCCCGGGGACGGCGCCGGGGACGGCGCCGGGGATGGCTCCGGGGACGACTCCGGGGACGGCTCGGGGGATGGCTCGGTTACCGTGTGTCCGCGCGTATGCCCCGTACGCCGAGCAGCAGGGCGAACCCGGCTAGCCAAAAAAGCAAGATCGTCGCCATTCCCGCGCGCTGGGAATTGAAATAGAGCGTGGCCGAGCCCAGGACCGCCGGCCCCAGGAACGCGGTCGCCTTCCCGGAAAGCGCGAGCAACCCGAAAAACTCGGCCCGCATTTCGGCCGGGGCGAGCCGGGCCATCATCGAGCGGCTCGCGGCCTGGGCGGGGCCGACGAAAATCCCCAAGAACGCGCCGAAAATCCAGAACAGCGTTTTCGATTCCACCAGCAGCACCGCGCCTCCGCAAACTAAAAGCCCGGTCAGCGCCCAAAGGATCGTCCGCTTCGGGCCGATGCGGTCGTCGAGCGGCGCGAAGCAGGCCGCGCCCAACCCGGCGGTCACGTTCAACAGAATGCCGAACTGGATCACCTCGCCCAGCGGCATCTTGAACGTCCCCGCCGCGTAGATGCCGCCGAACGCGAACAGCGTGACCAGCCCGTCGGCGTAGAGCATCTGCGCCAACAGGAACAGCGCGGCCGCGCGGTGCCGGCGCATTTCGCGCACGGTTTGCGCGAGCGCGCGAAGCCCGCCGCCGATCGCCGCCGAAAGCGGAACCGCCGGTCCGGGTTTCTCGCGCACCAACAGGAACAAGGGCAGCGCGAACAGCGCGAACCACGCCGCCACCAGCAGGGCCGTGGCGCGCACGTTGGCCGCGTCGGCCGCGCCCACGCCGAACCAGGGGGCGTCGGTCTGGACGAAGCCGACGAGGACGAGCACGAGACACCCCAGGCCGCCCGCGTAGCCAACGCCCCAGCCCCAGCCCGACCAGCGCCCGACCCGCTCCTTCGCCGCGAGATCCGGCAGCATGGCGTTGTAGAACACGGTCGCAAGCTCGAAGCCCACGGTCGCCAGCGCCACCAGCACCAGCGCGCGGGGCACGTAGGCCGGGGCGGGCCGCACGAACCACAAGAGCGCGGTCGCGCCCACGCACAGCAGGGTGAACGCCAGGAGCCACGGCTTGCGCCGGCCGCCGCGGTCGGCGACCGCGCCCAGCACCGGCGACAGCAGCGCGACGACCAGCGCCGCCGCGCTTTGCGCCCGGCTCCACTGCGCCGTGCCGAGCTCGGGCGACGCGGCCACGGCCTGCGTGAAATAGGCCGCGAACACGAACGTCGTGATCACGGTGGGAAACGCCGAGTTGGCCCAGTCGTAGAGGCTCCAGGCCACGAGGTCGCGCGTGCGGGCGGGGGATTGGAATTGAGCGGGCAAGCTGCGGACCCCTGTTGCGAGATAGGTTCAGCATGCGGCGGATCGGGTTCGCGCGCCACTGGCGGCGGGGCGCGGGCCGCCTTAAAACCGCCACAGCGGCGGGGCAGCATCGCGGCCAGGGGACCCCTGCCGACCGCCCGTCCGGGAGACGCCCTCCATGAAGCCATTTCGTTCCGCGCTCGCCGCGCTTCTGCTGGCCTGCGCGCCGCTTTCCGTTTCCGCCCAAACCCAACCCGCCCTCGAGCTCAAGCGCGTGCTGCTATCCACCGGCGGCGTCGGCTACTTCGAGTTCGAGGCCCAGGTGGAGGGCGACGCGCAGCTTGCGCTCTCCGTCCGGCTCGACCAGGTCGACGACGTGCTGAAAAGCCTGATCGTGTTCGACGACAAGGGCGGGGTGGGCGGCGTGGCGCTGCCGGGCCGCGCGCCGCTCGCCGAGGCGTTCCGCGACCTGCCGTTCGCCGAGGCGGACATGGACACGCCCATGGGCCTGCTCAACGCGCTGCGCGGGGCCGAGGTCGTGGTCGGCGGCCCGAAGCAGATCGCCGGCCGCATCCTGAAAGTCACGCCCGAGACCGCGGCCGCCCCGGGCGGGGCCGAAACCACGCGCCACCGCCTGACGCTCATCGCCGCGGACGGAATCCGCAGCGTCGTGCTGGAGGAGGCCGAGACGGTGCGCTTCGCCGATGCCGCGATCCAGCGCCAGGTCGACGCCGCGCTGGCGGCGATCGCGCGCCACCGCGTGCAGGACCGGCGCACGCTCGCGATCCAGACGCGCGGCCAGGGCAAGCGCACGCTGCGCGTGGGCTACGTCGCCGCCGCGCCGCTGTGGAAGGCGTCGTACCGCCTGAGCGTTCCCGAAACCGGCGCGAAGGACGCCAAGGGCAACCTCCAGGGCTGGGCCATCGTCGAGAACCTGAGCGGCCGGGAGTGGAGGAACGTCGAGCTGACGCTCGCCTCGGGCAACCCCGTGACGTTCCGCCAGCAGCTCTACACCGCCTATTTCGTCAACCGCCCGGAAGTGCCGGTCGAAGTGCTGGGGCGCGTGCTGCCGCCGCCCGACCAGGGCGCGCTCGCCGCGGCCGAGGCGCGCGCCAAGATGCAGCAGGAAGGCATGCAGCGCAGCACGATGGGCTACGCGCCGATGGCCTTGCCCGCGCCCTCGCCCGCGATGGCGCGCGCCGGCATCGCGGCGGGCGCCGCGCCCGGCATGGCGCCGCCGCTCGTCCAGGCCGAGCTGATCGCCGCCGAAACCGAGGACGCGGCCACCCAGGTGCTGTTCACGGCGCCCGGGCCGGTCACGCTCGGCCTCGGCGAAACCCTGTCGCTGCCGATCGTAAGCCGCGCCGTGCCGGTGGAGCGCCTGGCGTTCTACCAGCCCTCGGTCAACGCGCAGCATCCCCTGGCCGCGGTCGAGATGGTCAACGACACCGGCGCGGGCCTGCCGCCGGGGGTGCTCACGCTCTACGAGCGCGGCAAAGCGGGCGCGTCCTACGTCGGCGACGCGCGGCTCGCGCCCATGCCCGCGGGCGAGAAGCGGCTGCTGAGCTTCGCGGTCGACCAGAAGATCGCGGTCGAGCGCGAGACGAAGTCGCGCGAGAGCGTGGCGCAGGCGAAGATCGCGCGAGGGGTGCTGACGCTCTCCTACCGCGACGAGCAGACCACGGTCTATCGCGTCAAGGCGGCGGCGGGCGAGGAGCGCCAGCTCCTGATCGAGCATCCCAGGGCCGCGGGCTGGGAGCTGGCCGCGCCCAAGGCCGCGGCGGCCGAGCTCGCGCGCGGGGTCTGGCGCATCCGCCACGCGCTGCCCAAAGGCGCGCAAGCCGCGGTCGAGGTGGTGCTGCAACGCCCGCGCCTGACCAGTGTGCAGCTCGCCGGGCAGTCGCGCGAGGCGCTCATCGCCTACGCGCGCACCGGCGGTATTGATCCGAAAGCGGCGGCCGCGCTGGAGAAGCTGGCGGCGCTCCAGGGCGAGGTCGACCGCCTCGACCGGCTGGTGAAGGAAGCCGAGGCCGAGCGCGGCCAGATCGCCAAGGACCAGGAGCGGCTGCGCCAGAACCTCACCAGCGTGCCCGCGGGCGGAGACTTGGCGAAGCGCTACCTCGACGCCATGAAGACGCAGGAGGACCGTCTGGACGCGCTGCGCGCGGCCGAGGCCGACGCGCGCGCCAAGCTCAAGACGGCCCGCGACGCGCTCGCCGACGCGATCCAGAAGACGGAGGTGTGAGGAGGGGGCAGCGGTAAGCTGTCAGCTGTAAGCGGTCAGCTTCCAGCGGTCGTTAAACGATCGGCGGCACTTCTTCTTCGGTCCCCCCTCCCCTTGAGGGAGGGGGAAAGGGGGAGGGGTACCGATTCTCGATGCGGCGCGATCCCCCTCCCCCTACCCCCTCCCGCCGGGGGAGGGGGGACACAAAACTGAAATGACACGGGACCCGCCGCACGTCATAGACTGCGCGCACTGAACTCGCGGAGCGCATCCATGTGGACGGACCGGCGCGTTCTCGACCTCTTCGGCATCGAATTGCCGATCGTGCAGGCGCCGATGGCGGGCAGCCAGACCTCGGACCTGGCGATCGCCGTCGCCGAGGCCGGGGGCCTCGGCTCGCTGCCCTGCGCGCTGCTCAGCTTCGACCAGGTGCGCCAGGAGATCGACCTTTTCCGCCAGCGCACCGCCAAGCCGCTCAACGTCAATTTCTTCTCCCATGTGCCGCCGCAACCCGACCCGGCGCGCGAGGCGGCGTGGAAGAAGCGCCTAGCCGCCTACTACGCGGAGTTCGGCATCGACCCGGCCGCGATTCCCGCCGGCCCCGGGCGCGCGCCGTTCGACGAAAAGCTGTGCGAGCTGATGCTGGAAAAGCGGCCCGAGGTCCTGAGCTTCCATTTCGGCCTGCCCGAGCGGAAGCTGTTGGAGCGCGCGCGGGCGTGCGGCGCCAAGATCGTCTCGTCCGCCACCACGGTCGAGGAGGCGCGCTGGCTCGAAGGCCGGGGCTGCGACGCGATCATCGCCCAAGGCAACGAGGCCGGCGGTCATCGCGGGATGTTCCTGGGCGATCCGTTGGGCGAAGGCCTGGCGCGGCAGCCCGGCACCTTCGCCCTGGTGCCGCAGGTGGCCGACGCGGTGAAAGTGCCGGTGATCGCCGCGGGCGGCATTTCCGACGGGCGCGGCGTCGCGGCGGCCCTGATGCTGGGCGCGGCGGCGGCGCAGATCGGCACCGCCTATCTGCTCTGCCCCGAGGCCAGGACCGGCGCGCTGCACCGCGCGGCGCTGAAAGGCGCGAGGGACGACGCGACGGCGCTGACCAACCTGTTCACCGGCCGTCCGGCGCGCGGGATCGTGAACCGCCTGATGCGCGAGGCGGGGCCGGTCAACCCCGACGCGCCCCGGTTCCCGCTCGCCACCGGCGCGGTCGCGCCGCTGCGCGCGAGGGCCGAGGCCCAAGGCTCGGGCGCGTTCTCGCCGCTCTGGGCGGGCCAGGCCGCGCCGCTCGCGCGCGAAATGCCGGCGGGGGAGCTGACGCGGAAGCTCGCCGCCGACGCGGCCGAGCGCCTCAAGGCGATGGGGCGGTAGGAGAGTCGCCTCATTCATTCCGTCATGCCCGGCCTTGAGCCGGGCATCCACGCCAAATCCGGAGAACCGCCAAGGCACTAAGACACCAAGAGAACGAGGTGCGCGCCGAAGGCGCGCGGAATTCTCTTTGGTGCCTTGGTGTCTTGGTGGCCGCTCGATTCGGCGTAGATGGCCGGGTCTGGGCCCGGCCATGACGGAAAGGGAGCGAGAACGCGCGAGCGCGCTTCCTCACCCCTCCGCGAGCGCGCGCAACTGGCGCGCGGCGACCGCGAGCATCGGGCGAGGGTTTGCGCAGATCACCCCTCCGCGAGGGCGCGCAACTGGCGCGCGGCGACCGCGAGCATGGCGAGGTCCACGCGGCCCGTCGCGCGGATGTCGGCGATCACGTCGCGCGCGCGCTTGGCCGGGGCCTGGCGCCTGGCGGCCCAGGCGTCGATCGCCTGGTCGGGCGACGATTCGTCCTTGGGCGAGCCGGCGATCACCGCCGCCGCGAGCTGCGCCTGGATCGCTTCGATCTCGTCCATGAGCGAGCGGAACGCGAGCTTGCTCCAGCGCCCGCCCGCCATCGCGGCCTGCGCCTGGGCGCGCAGCCAGTCGAGGCCGAGGCGCGCGCCGATCGCGAAATAGACCCGGCCGACCTGCGCCACGTCGAGCTTCGCGGGCTCGGCGATGCGCACGAAATCGAACCCGGCCGCTGCGGTCTCCAGCGCCGCGACGCGCTCGGCCAAGCCCTGCGGCGCCCCCTTGGCGGCGAATCCGGCGCACGCGCGCGCCCACTCCGCGCGCCCCTCGGGCGACAGCAGCGCGTCGAGCTGGCTCAGCACCGCTTTGATGCCCGGCGCGAAGCGCTTGACCGTGTCGCCGAGCGCCGGCGTGCCCGGCACCGCCTGGAGCAGCCAGCGCGCGGCGCCCTCGGCCACCCGCGCGATCTCCTGGAACAGCGCGTATTGCGCCGCGGCCGGCGCCTTGCCGTCGAGCGCTTCGACCTCGGCCCACAGCGCGTCGAGCCCGAGGATGCGCCCGGCCGCGAGCCAGGCGCGCGCGATGTCGGCGGGTGGCCGGCCGGTGTCCGCGGCGATCTGCGCCACGAACGCGGAGCCGACGCGGTTGACCATGCCGTTCGTCACCACGGTCGCCACGATCTCGCGCCTGAGGCGGTGGCGCGCGATCTGCCCGGGATACTTCTCCTGCAACGCTTTCGGGAAATAGCTGAGCAGCTCGGGCTCCAGCGCCGGGTCGTCGGGCAGGTCGGAGTCGAGCAGCGCGTCGTAGAGCGCCATCTTGGCGTAGGCGAGCAGCACCGCGAGCTCCGGCCGCGTCAGCCCCTGGCCCTGCGCCTGGCGCTGGGCCAGGGTTTCGTCGTCGGGCAGGAACTCGATGACGCGGTCGAGGCGCCCCTGGCGTTCGAGGTCGCGCATCGTCAGCGCGTGCTGGTCGACGACCGCCGCGCCCTGGAGCTCGGCGACCGACAGCGCCTGGGTCTGCTCGTAGTTGTCGCGCAGCACCAGGCGGCCGACCTCCTCGGTCATGGCGGCGAGCAGCTGGTCGCGCTGCTTCATGGTCATGTCGCCCTCGGCGCAGATGCCGCCGAGCAGGATCTTGATGTTGACCTCGTGGTCCGAGCAGTCGACGCCGGCCGAGTTGTCGACTGCGTCGGTGTTGTTGCGCCCGCCCTTGAGCGCGAACTCCACGCGCCCGCGCTGCGTCACGCCCAAATTCGCGCCTTCGCCGATGGCCTTGGCGCGCACCTGGCCCGCGTCCACGCGCAGCGCGTCGTTGGCGCGGTCGCCGGCCTCGGCGTTGCTTTCGGCCTTGGCCTTGACGTAGGTGCCGATCCCGCCGAACCAGAGCAGGTCGACCGGCGCGGCCAGGATCGCCTTCATCAGCTCCGCCGGCGTCATGGCGTCGCGCGCGATGTCGAGCGCCTTCTTGGCCTCGGGCGAGACCTTGATCGACTTGAGCGTGCGCTCGTAGACGCCGCCGCCCTGGGAGATCAGCTTGCGGTCGTAGTCGGCCCAGGAGGAGCGCGGCAGGTCGAACAGGCGCTGGCGCTCGGTCCAGCTTTTCTCCGGGTCTGGATCGGGGTCGAGGAAGACGTGGCGGTGGTCGAACGCGGCGACCAGCCTGATGCGTTTCGACAGCAGCATGCCGTTGCCGAACACGTCGCCCGACATGTCGCCCACGCCCGCGACCGTGAAGTCCTCGGCCTGGATGTCGCGCCCCAACTCGCGGAAATGGCGCTTGACCGATTCCCACGCGCCCTTGGCGGTGATGCCCATTTTCTTGTGATCGTAACCGGCCGAGCCGCCCGAGGCGAAGGCGTCGTCGAGCCAGAACCCGTACTCGCGCGAAACGGCGTTCGCGATGTCGGAGAACGTCGCCGTACCCTTGTCGGCCGCGACCACCAGATAGGGATCGCCGCCGTCGCGCCGGACCACGCGCTCGGGCGCGCGGATGCCCTGGGGCGCGTGCGAGTCGGTGATGTCGAGCAGCCCGCGCATCAGGGTCTTGTAGCACTCGATGCCCTCGGCGAGCTGCGCCTCGCGCCCGCCCTCGAGCGGCGACCGCTTGACCACGAAGCCGCCCTTGGAGCCGACGGGCACGATCACCGCGTTCTTCACCATCTGCGCCTTCATCAGGCCCAGGATCTCGGTGCGGAAATCCTCCCTGCGGTCGGACCAGCGGATGCCGCCGCGCGCCACGCGCCCGCCGCGCAAATGGATCGCCTCGACCCGCAGCGAATAGACGAACACCTCCACCAGCGGCCGCGGCAGGGGCAGCTCCTCGACCGCACGGCTGTCGATCTTGAGCGAAAGGTACGGCTTGGGCTTGCCGTCGGCACCGGGCTGGTAGTGGTTGGTGCGCAGCGTGGCGCCGATCAGGTTCAAGTAGCGGCGCAGGATGCGGTCCTCGTCCAGGTTGGTGACGGCGTCGAGCGCATGCTCGATCTCGACCGCGATGCCCTTCTCGATCGTGGCGCGGTCCTTGGCGTTGGGCAGGTCGGGGTCGAAGCGCGCCTGGAACAGGTCGACCAGCTTTCGCGCGAGCTCGGGATGGTTGGCGAAGGTCTCCTCGATATAGGGCTGGCTGAAGGTGAACGCGGCCTGGCGCAGGTACTTGGCGTAGGCGCGCAGGACCACGATCGCGCGCGCGTCCAGCCCCGCCAGCAGCACCAGGCGGTTGAAGCCGTCGCTTTCCATCTCGCCGCGCCACGCCCGCGCGAACACGTCGTGGAACAGCGCGCGCACGCGGCCGAGCTCGATCTCGCCCGCCGCCTCGCCGTTGGGCCTCCGCATGGCATCGAGCGAGAAGTCGTGGATCCACACGGTCGCGCCGGCGCTTTCGCCGGCGTCTCCGCCCTCGCCGTCGGGGGCGACCCTGAACGGCATCTCGGCGATCGCGCGCACGCCCATGCGCTCGAGCATCGGCAGCACGTCGGAGAGCGCTAGGGGCGAGCCGCGGTGGAAGATCTTGAACCCCAGCTCCTCGGGCTGGGCCTCTACCGGGCGGTACAGGGTGAGCGCCAGGCCGTCGCCGCCGGTGCCGCGCGCGCGCTCGATCAGCGCGATGTCCTCGACCGCCGCGGCCGCGGCATAGCGCTCGCGATAGGCGGCGGGGAACGCCTGGGCGTAGCGTTTGTAGAGCGCCAGGCCCTTGTCCTCGCCCAGAGCCTCGACCAGGCTCGCGCGCAGCCGATCGGCCCAGGTGCGTCCGGCCTCGATCAGGCGCCGCTCGAGCTCGGCCAGGTCCACGGCCGGCACCTGCCCGCGCTTGGTGCGCACGATCACGTGCAGTCGGGCCAGCGGCTCGTCGGTCATGTGAGTGTAGAACACCGACACGCTGCCGGCATAGGCCTTGGCCACGATGTCGAGCAGCCGCACGCGCAAGTCGGTGTTGAGCCGGTCGCGCGGCACGTAGATCAGGCACGAGACATACCGTTCCAGGGCGTCCCGCCGGACGAACAGCGCGATGCGCTGGCGCTCCTGCAGGTGCAGCACACCCATCGCGATGTCGTAGAGGTCGCCCTCGGAGATCTGGAACAGCTCGTCGCGCGGATAGGATTCCAGGATGTAGGCGAGCGCCTTGGCGTCGTGGCCGGCGGGCGCGAAGCCGGCGCGCCGCTGCACCGCCTCGACCTTGGGCCTGAGGAGCGGAATCGTGCGCGGGCTGAGGCTGTAGACGATCGAGGTGAACAGGCCGACGAAGCGCCATTCCCCCACCACCTTGCCGTGCGCGTCGAAGCGCTTGACGCCGATCGTGTCCATGTGCACCGGCCGGTGCACGGTCGAGCGGCGGTTGGCCTTGGTGATGGTCAAAAGCTGCGGCGACAGCACGTGGCGCACGATGTCGTGGCCGAGCGCGCCGAAGTTGCGCCGGTCGTCGAACACGCGCCGGTCGGGATCGGCGAGGATGCCGAGGCCCGAGCCCTCGACCACCTCGAGCCGCGCCTCGCGGCCCTCGCCCGCGATGCGGTATTCGCGGAAACCGAGATAGGTGTAGTGGTCGTCGTCGATCCATTCGAGGAACGCCGTGACCTCCGCCGGGTCGTTGCCGGGCGGAGTCCCGTCCTTGGCGACTGCCGCGGCGACCTCCTTGAGCTTGGCGCGCATCGCGCGCCAGTCCCTCACCGCCGCGCGCACGTCGCCCAGCACGCGCTCGATGTCGGCGCGCAGGCGGTCGAGATCGACCCCAACGCGCCGGCCCTCGATCTCGACCCGCATCAGCGACTCGTTGGCGCCGTCCGCGGCGTCGAGCCCGATGAGCTTGCCGGCCGCATCGCGCTTGACCGCATAGACCGGGTGCGTGACCAGGCGCACGGTCAGGCCCCAGCGGTTGAGCTCGGCCGAGACCGAGTCGACCAGGAACGGCATGTCGTCGTTGACGATCTCGACCACCGTGTGGTCCGAGCGCCAGCCGTGCTCGGCGAGCGCGGGGTTGTAGGCGCGCACCTTGGCGGCGCCGGGGGTGCGCGCCTGCGCGAACTGCCACAGCGCCATGGCCGCGCCGTAGGCGTCCTCGGGCGCCTGGAGGATCAGGTCGGCCGGCGGCACGTTGGCGTACAGGCGCTTCAAGAACGCCGCGACCGTGCCGGCGTCGGCCTTGGCGCCGGCGAGCTTGGCGCGCGCCAGCGCCTCGACGCGCGCGATCATCTCGGCCTTGAGCTGCTCGGCCTTGACGCTCATGCCCGGCGTCCCCCTCCCGGATTTGCCTTGTTTTAGCGGCCTCTAGGCTTTTCCAGGGCGAACCCTAGCCGATGGCCGGGCGCAATTCCAAGCCGCTCCCGGGCCCTCTCCTGTGCCCTGGGGCGCAAGGGTTCACAAGGCCCGGGCTTTGCCCTAGATTGAGCGGCGGCCCGCTTGCGGCGGCAAAGCACCCGTAGCTCAGCTGGATAGAGCGCTGCCCTCCGAAGGCAGAGGTCACAGGTTCGAATCCTGTCGGGTGCGCCA
>Ga0233425_10004133_pt1 | contig 24885 bp, 26 predicted proteins | sample Watercolumn_Towu_2_FD_181712 | JGI IMG/M metagenome (GOLD analysis project Ga0233425, IMG submission 181712) | Freshwater microbial communities from Lake Towuti, South Sulawesi, Indonesia - Watercolumn_Towuti2014_140_MG | ecosystem: Environmental > Aquatic > Freshwater > Lake | place... | reverse complement strand
CGGGTTTCCACGCGTCGCGGTGCGAAGCGTTCCGGCGCCAGCTTCACCCAGACCGTGGTCTCGCCGCCGCTTCCCCGGTTCAGGGCCGCCACGGGGACGGCGGCGCCACGCAAGGTGGCCGCGGTCCGGGCGATCACCTTCACCGGCTGGCCCACCGCCAGGCTGGCGGCGCCGGTTTGCACGCGGAACAGCAAGGGCAGGGCCTGTTCGCGCAACTGCCGACCGGCGCCGACGAAGCGCAGCGGCAGGCTGCCGCCGGGCAGGGACAGGCTGGCGGTGGAGATGCCTGCGGCCTGGGCCGGATCGTAGGCCAGGGCTTCCACCGCCAGGCGATTAGGGTCCACCACCTCGAACAGCACCTCGCGGGCTTCCACCACCTGGCCGGCCACCACGTGGGCGGCACTGATCACCCCGGCGACCGGCGCGGTCAACGCCTCGGCGGCGTTGAGGCTCGCCCCCACGGCGGCGCGGCGTTTGCGCAGGGCATCCAGCTCGATGCGCGCGGCCTCGATCTCCTTGCGCGGAATGGCGCCTTCCAGCTGCTCATAGCGGCCGAGCCTGCGTTCGGCGAGGGCGAGCTGGGACTCGATCTCGGCAAGTTGCGCCTGCTGGTTGCCACGCTCGATGCTGGCCGCCGCCGGTCGCAGCCAGGCCAACACCTGCCCCTTGGCGACTTTCTGTCCCAGAGTGGGCAAGCCTTTCGCGCCGGCTTCGACGCGGCCGCCCTGGCCGGCCTGGACGCGGCCGCCGGCGTTGGGATCGGCGATCACCCTGCCGTTGAATTCCAGCGCGGCGGCCAGGACGGTGATTTCCACGGTGGCGGTGCGCAGGCCGAGCCGGCGCTGCACCGGCTTGGGCAAGAACAGGCCGCCGTCGGCCAGCCGTTTCGGCGTGCCGCCGTCGCCGGCCGGGATTTTGGCCGCTTCGGGCGCATGGCTGTGGTCCTCGCCGCCGTGGGCCGGGGCGGGCATCGGCGCCAGCGCCAGGGATGCGGCGGCGACCAGGATAAGGAGTCGGGTCGGTTTCATGATTTCGCGTCCGCCGGTTTCTTGCCCCGGCCGCGCAGGCGCAGGAGCGCCAGCCCCAGCAGCAGGCCGCCGGCGCCCCAGGCCAGCCAGCGGGACATGCCGGCCTCTGCCGAAGCCTCTTTGACGGCCAGCGGTCGCGGCACGTCCAGATTGGCCGCCAGCAGATCGATGCTGTCCCCGGCTTGCACGGTCAGGGTCAGGGGATGCTTGCCGGGTTGGTGCAGGGTGTCGAGGGAAGCGGCGTACACCCCGGGTTCCAGCGCCCGGGCCGTCGTTTTGGCGCCGCCGCTTTCCACCTCGATGCGGGCTTCGGCGACGGCTTCGCCGCTGGCGTGCCGGTCCAGATAGAGGATGAGGTGGCCCTCCGCCTCCAGCACCGCCACCAGCTCGAAGGCCTCGCTTTCCGCGCTTGCCCGGGGCGCGGCCTCGACGCGGACCTCGGCGGCGGCATGGTCGTGGCCCTCGTGGGCCCAGCCTGGCGGGGTGGCCAGTGCCAGTATGAGCAATGCATGCCTGGGCTTCATGGCGGGACTCCCAGGGCTTGCCGCAGGCGGGAGAGGGCAGTGTCGCGTGCGATACGCGCGCGTGCTTGCGCGGCCTCCGTTTCCCGGGCCGTGGCGCGCGCCCGCAACAGGCTGGCCAGATCGCTCTCTCCCAGGGTGAAGGACTTTTCCGCCAGATTCAGGTTGTCGACGATCAGCGCCCGCCGTTCCTCAGCCAGGGCCAACTGGCGCTCGGCTGCGTCGATTTCCCGGCGCGCGCGCGTGGTTTCCAGTTCCACACCCTGGCGGGCCAGGACGAGTTCCGCGTCGGCCTGGGCGGCCTCGGCACGGGCCGCGGCGCTGTCGTGGCGAACACGCGCCTCGCCGCTGAACGGGATGTTCAGCCTGACGCCCAGGCTGTTGCCGTAGGGGTCGTTGGTGTCGGAACGCTCGCGCACCACGCGCATGGCCAATTCCGGGGCGTCACGCCGGGTCGCCATGACGGTTTTCAGCCGCGCCTGGGCCAGCCGTACCGCAGCGGCCAGGGCATCCAGCCTGGGGTGGCCGTGAGCGGCGTCGCCGGCGGCGGGAGGAGGCTGTTCGGCAGGCAGAGAAGCCGGTGCGGGGGCGCCGGTGAGTGCCCGCCAGGCCTGCTCGGCCCGAGCCTGGGCCGCTTCCGCCTCCAGCGCTTCCGCTTCCGCCGCCAGCCTTTCGTTGCGGGCCAGGTTGGCGTCGACCCGCGCCAGATCGCCGGCCCGGTAGCGCCGCAGCACATCGGTTTCCAGGTCGCGGGCGCCGGTGAGGCGGTGTCGCGCCAGATCGTGGGTTTCGCGGGCGGCGGCCAGCGCCCACCAGGATTCGCGCAGCTCCCCGGCCAGTTGCAGGCGCAGGGCCTGGCGACGGGCGGACACCTCGGCGAGACCGGCGTCCGCCTCCACGCCGCGCGCCGCCTTCTGTCCCGGCAGCCAGAGCGGGACGGCCACTTCGACTTCCCATTCCTGCCGGCCACGGTTGCTGCCCAGCCGGTCGTTCAGATGGGCCAGGGACACGGCGGCCGGCCCCGGCGTGGCGGCGGCGGCGAGGTCGGATCGGGCGCGGGCTTCCTCCTGTCGCGCCGGATCGGCGCCGGCCAGGGGGTGGCGCGCCCAGGCCCGCTCCAGGGCGTCGGCCATCGGGCCGGCGTGGGCGGGGAGAACGGCGAGGAGGACGAGGAGGACGAGCTTCATCAATGGGGTTTGCGCGGGAAGTTGCCGCGATCCTGCCAGTGGATGGCCGACGGCTGCCTGACGTCCGCATTACAAATCCGTAATCCACGCGCGTCTGGCGATGTCGGTCCGGGGACGGGCACAATGGGTGCGTGGCATTTCCCCCGGGGACGCTTGGACGCAACGATGAAGATACTGATCGTCGAGGACGAGCCCAAGACGGGCGATTACCTGAAGCAGGGCCTCACCGAGGCCGGCCTGCTGGCGGACTTGGCGCGGGACGGCTGGGACGGCCTGCATCTGGGTTCCAGCGGCGGCTACGATCTGGTCATCCTGGACGTGATGCTGCCAGGCCTGGACGGCTGGCGGGTGCTGCAGGGGCTGCGCCAGGCCGGGAAGGACATGCCGGTGCTGTTCCTTACCGCCCGCGACCAGGTGGACGACCGGGTGCGCGGCCTGGAGCTGGGAGCCGATGACTACCTGGTCAAGCCCTTCGCCTTCGCCGAACTGCTGGCGCGGGTGCGTACCCTGCTGCGTCGGGGGCGCGCCACTCCGGAGGCCGGTGTGCTGACGCTGGCCGACCTGGAGATGGACCTGTTGCGCCGGCGCGTGCAGCGCGGTGGTCGGCGTATCGATCTGACCGCCAAGGAATTCGCCCTGCTGGAGCTGCTATTGCGCCGCCAGGGCGAGGTCTTGCCCCGGTCGCTGATCGCCTCCCTGGTCTGGGACATGAATTTCGACAGCGACACCAACGTCATCGACGTGGCGGTACGAAGGCTGCGCGCCAAGGTTGACGACGAGTTCGCGGACAAGCTGATCCATACCGTGCGCGGCATGGGCTATGTGCTGGAGGCGCGATGAAAACCCTCTCCCTGACCGCCCGTGTCAGCCTTTTGTTCGCCGCCGGCGCCGTGGTGGTGCTGCTGGGCCTGGGCTGGGTGGTGGAGCGTTCCGTCGAGGGACATTTCCAGGAGATGGACCGGGCTGAGGTGGAGGGCAAGCTCACCCTGCTGTCCGCCCTGTTCGCCAAGGCTGAGGGGCCCGATGTCCGCGAGCGCCTGGGCCGACAGCTGCGCGATGCCCTGGTCGGGCACCACCATCTGTCGGTGGCGGTGCGCGGGCCCGAGGGCCACGCCTGGTTCGGCCACGGCGAGGCGACGTTTCCCGAGGGCCTGCTGGCCGGGGATGCCGCCCCGAGCTGGCACGACTGGTCGGCGCGGGGCCGTGAGTATCGCGGCCTGACGGCGACCCTGGCGGACGCCGGGGGCACTGCCCACCAGGTGACCGTCGCCGTGGACATTTCCCACCATCGCCGGTTCATGGGCGAGTTCCACCAGGCGCTGGCGGCCGCCACCGCCCTGGCGGCCCTGCTCACCGCCGCCCTGGGCTGGGTGGCTACCCGCGCCGGCCTGAGGCCGTTGCGCCAGGTCACCCAGCTCGCCACCCGGTTGTCCGCCAGCAGCCTGGGAGAGCGACTGCCGGAAGGCAACGTGCCCGCGGAGATCGACGCCCTGGCCACGGCCTTCAACGCCATGCTGGCCCGCCTGGAGGACACCTTCCGGCGACTGTCTGATTACTCCTCGGACATCGCCCACGAACTGCGCACCCCCCTGTCGAATCTCATGACCCAGACCCAGGTGGCCCTGACCCGGGCGCGCTCGGCCGAGGAATACCGGGAGGTGCTGGCCTCCAACCTGGAGGAATACGAACGCCTGGCACGCATGATCGGCGACATGCTGTTCCTGGCCCAGGCCGACAACAGTCTGATCACCCCGCGCAGGGAGGAAGTCGACCTGGGACGTGAGGCGGCGCGACTGCTGGAGTTCTACGAGGCCCTGGCAACGGATTCCGGCGTGCACCTGGAGGCAGTCGGCACGGCGCACGCTGACGCCGACCGGCTGATGCTGCAACGCGCCCTGTCCAACCTGATCTCCAACGCCATCCGCTACACCGCTGCCGGTGGCGTGGTGACGGTGCGACTGGGGGAGGAGGCCGGCGGCGCGGCGATCAGCATAGAGAACCCGGGGGAGATTCCCGCGGAACACTTGCCCCGCCTGTTCGACCGCTTCTATACCGGCGACCCGGCCCGGCGCGCCAGTGGCGAGGGAGCGGGCCTGGGGCTGGCCATCACCCGGTCCATCGTGGCCGCGCACGGTGGTCACATCAGCGTCGAATCGTCGGGCGGGACGACCCGTTTCCGCATCTTCCTGCCAAGGCCATGACGCCGGCCATCAACGCCGCCAGGCAGGCGAAAGTGCCCTTCCGGGTGCACGCGTGCGACTACGATCCCAAGGCCGAGTCCTACGGCGAGGAGGCCGCGGAGAAGCTGGGCCTGCCTCTGGAACGGGTATTCAAGACCCTGGTCGTGACCCTGGACGCCGGAGAACTGGCGGTGGCCGTGGCGCTGGTCTCCGGCAAGCTGGACATGAAGCGGTGCGCCGCGGCCCTGGGCGGCAAGAAGTGCGAAATGGCGGCGGGCAAGGATGCGGAGCGCGCCACTGGCTACGTGGTGGGCGGCATCAGTCCACTCGGCCAGAAAAGCGGCTGCGCACGCTGATTGACGCTTCCGCGCAGGACTTCGACAGCGTGTTCGTCAGCGCCGGCCGGCGCGGCCTGGAGATCGAACTCGCGCCCGAGGCCCTGCGCCAACTCACCGGCGGCGTGTTCGTGGTGGTGAGCCTGGGGTGAGACCGGCGTTCCGGCGCCCTCAGCCGTCCGCCGGCCAGGCCGCCGAAGGCGCAACCCGGGGCTGGAGTCTGGAATGAGTTCGGGTATAATCCCGCGCCTTCACGCCATGCCGTTTCTTCGATTCGGGCGTGAAGTCCGATCAGTACCGGTGGCGGTGGTAGCTCAGTTGGTAGAGCACTGGATTGTGGCTCCAGGTGTCGTGGGTTCGATTCCCATCCATCGCCCCATCTTCCCTTTTCCCCCCTTGTCGACCCGCGCTCAGGTGCCCTTCTTCACGGCGCCGGCTTCCGCCTGTTTCGGTCTGGGCTGCGTCCTTGGGGCGAGCCCGTAGGTCCATTTGTTGCGCCAGGCGGCGTATACTGCGCTGGGATATTCGAGACGGCCGAGGCTGCCGTTGTAACGGCCCAGGGCGCGGAACAGGTCGCCACGCTCGATGTCGACATAGTGGCGCAGGATGGTGACGCCGTAGCGCAGGTTGGTGCGCAGGTGGAACAGGTTGTGATCGGTAGTGCCGATGAGCTTGGTCCAGAACGGCATGACCTGCATGTAGCCCTGGGCCGTGGCGCTGGACACCGCGTACTTGCGGAAGCCGCTTTCCACTTCGATCAGACCCAGCACCAGTTCCGGGTCCAGGCCGGCGCGGATGGATTCGTAATGCACCGTGTTGAGGAAGTCCTCGCGGTATTCCGTGTCGGGAATACGCTTGGCAAGGCGGCGTGACATTTCCGCCAGCCAGGCCTGGACGTGGGGGGACTCGGCAAAGGCGGCTTTCTCCACCGCCGCGTCGGCCACGGCCTTGGAAAGTTGGGACTTGACGCTGGCGGACAGCGGTTCGTAGATCTGGGCGCCGGCCACGGCCGATCCGGCCACGAAGGCCAGCAGCCAGACCAGATGCTTCAAACCGCGCTTCGACATGACTTGACCCGATCCTCGATAAACCTCGACGCTTCAGACTGAGCAATCTTCGTGCCGGAAGCGTCGGTCCGGCCCTGATACTCCAGCATGCCTTCCTTCAAACCCCGGTCGCTGACCACCACCCGGTGCGGGACACCGATGAGTTCCATGTCGGCGAACATGACGCCCGGACGTTCGTCCCGATCGTCCAACACCACGTCGATGCCTGCAGCAACCATTTGATTATAGAGAGCTTCGGCCGCATCGCGGACGGCGTCGCTGCGCTTGAGGCCCAGGGGTGCGATGGCCAGTTCGAAGGGGGCGATGGCCTGGGGAAAGACGATGCCGCGCTCGTCGAAGCCCTGCTCGATGGCGGCGCCGACGATGCGTGAGACACCGATGCCGTAACAGCCCATGACCAGGATCTGGGACTTGCCGTTCTCGTCCAGGTATTTCGCATCCAGGGCCTGGGTGTATTTGCTGCCCAGCTTGAAGATGTGGCCCACCTCGATGCCCCGGCACAGGTCCAGGCTGCCCTGGCCGTCAGGGCTGGGATCGCCCGCCACCGCGTTGCGGATATCCGCGACCTGGGGTTCGGGCAGGTCGCGGCCGAAATTGACGCCGGTGAGATGGAAACCCTCCTCGTTGGCGCCGCAGACGAAATCGGCCAGGTTCGCCACGGAGCGGTCGGCGAACACCGGAATCCGCAGGCCAACCGGCCCCAGCGAACCGACGCCGCAGCCGACGGCTGTCCGGATTTCGGCATCGGTGGCGAATTCCAGAGGATTGAGCACGCCCGGCAGCTTGCCGGCCTTCACCTCGTTCAACTGGTGATCGCCGCGCACCATCAAGGCAACCAGGTCTTCCTCGCCGCGCACCATCAGGGTTTTGACGACCTTGTCTGCCGGTATCTTCAGGAAGGCGGTGACTTCCTCGATGCTGTGCTGGCCCGGCGTGGCCACCTTGGCCATCTCGATGCCGGCGCCGCTGCGTGGCGCGGCGGGCGGCAGGGCCTCGGCCATCTCCACGTTGGCGGCGTAGTCCGAGTCGGGGCAGAAGGCGATGGCGTCCTCGCCGGAATCCGCCAGCACGTGGAATTCGTGGGAGCCGGAGCCGCCGATGGCGCCGGTGTCGGCGGCCACGGCACGGAATTTCAGGCCCAGGCGGGTGAAGATGCGGCTGTAGGCGGCGTACATGGCCTGGTAGGTGGTGTCCAGGCTGTCCTCGCCAGCATGGAAGGAATAGGCGTCCTTCATGAGGAATTCCCGCGCGCGCATGACGCCGAAGCGGGGCCGGATCTCGTCGCGGAACTTGGTCTGGACCTGGTAGAAGTTCACCGGCAACTGGCGGTAGGAGCGGATATCCTTGCGCGCCAGGTCGGTGATGACTTCCTCGTGGGTGGGGCCGAAACAGAAGTCCCGGTCGTGGCGGTCCTTGATCTTCAGCATCTGGGGGCCGAATACGGCCCAGCGCCCGGATTCCTGCCAGAGTTCGGCGGGCTGCACGGCGGGCATGAGCAGTTCGATGGCGCCGGCCCGGTTCATTTCCTCGCGCACGATGGCCTCCACCTTGCGCAGGATGCGCAGGCCCAACGGCATCCAGGTATAGAGGCCGGAGCCCAGACGCTTGATGAGACCGGCGCGCAGCATCAGCTTGTGGCTGATCAACTCGGCTTCGGCGGGGGCTTCCTTGCTGGTGGAGAGGAAAAACTGGGAGATGCGCATGGCGTCCGGCTCGTGGAAAGAAGACGCGAATTTTAGCAAACGGCGATGGGATGCCGGCGCGCGAATGATCAGCGGATGTGGGACAGCTCCTTGTTGAGCATCTCGATGTTCTTCTCGTGCAGGCGCACGGCGTCCGCAAGCTTGCGGACGTCGGCGCCGGGTTGGCGGCTACCCGTGGCGAGGGCGCTCCTGGCGGCGGCGAGGTTGCGTTCCTCGCTGCGCATCTCCTCGACCAGAAGTTGCCGGCGCATGTCGTCGCGTTTCCTTTGCGTGCCCACGTCCACCTTCGGGAAATAGCCCGGGGTCGGGGTTTTGGCGGCAGGCTTGTCCTTCGTCGGCGCCGGCGCCGGTAGCGTCTTCGCCGACGGGGTCAGATCGGGGATCACCAATTGCGGCTTCGCCCCGGGGCGAGGCATGTTGGTGTAGATCACCTGGCCGTTGTCATCGACGAACTTGTAGATCTCGGCCTGCGCCGGGAAGGCACAGGCGAGAAGGGCCAGCAGGACGATGCGCGGCGGCGGGGCGGGCTGGAGGTTCATGGCACGAGTTTAGCGTGAATACCCGCGGGCCAGGCTCGTCCCCGGACGGAGGCTCAGCCGCCGCCCAGACGGAAGCGGCTGACCGCCGCGGACAACCGGGCGGACAGGTTGCTGAGGTCCTGGGCCGCGCTGGAGGAGCTTTCGGCGGCGCGGTGATTGGTGGCGGCCATGTCGAGAATGTCGTTGATCCGGCCGGAGATGCCTTGGCAGGCGTTGTCCTGGTTGGACCGGATGGCGTCGATGGCATGAATCTGCTTGCTGAGGCCGGCAACGGCCTCGGTGATCGCGGCGATGGCCCGGTCGCCTTCGCGGGTTTTTTCCACGCCCTGGGAAACCTGGGTGTGCACCAGCTCCATGGCGCTGACGGCGCTGGCGGTCTCGTTCTGGATGGTTTGTATGGTGGAGGAGATTTCCCCCGTGGCCTTGGCGGTGCGCTCAGCCAGCTTGCGTACCTCGTCCGCCACCACCGCGAAGCCGCGGCCCTGCTCCCCGGCCCGCGCCGCCTCGATGGCGGCATTGAGGGCCAGCAGGTTGGTCTGGTCGGCGATGTCCTTGATGACGCTGACGATGCGGCCAATTTCCTCGGAATGGTTGCCCAAGGAGGCGATGGTGCCCGCGGTCTGGCTGACTGACTGGGAAATGCCGTTGATGCTGGCGGCCGCTTGCGTTACGACATGGTGCCCGTCGTTGGCGAGATCCTTGGCCCGGTCGGTGGCCTGGATCATGGTGGCGACGTTTTCCCCCACCTGGCTGGAGGCGAGGGTCAATTGCTCGGCCGAGGCGGTGGTGGTCTGGGCCAGGTGCTGCTGCTGGTTGGAAGCTTCCACCACGCTCAGGCTGTTTTCGGTGGTGCGGCTGGCCGCGGCTTCAAGTTCCCCTGCGGCCTGGCGGATCTCGCCGATGAGGCGGCTGAATTCGCTGGCCATGTGGTTGAAGCTTCTGGCCACCTGTGCCAGTTCGTCCTGACCCTGGGCTTCAATATTGCCGGACAGGTCGCCCTGAGCGAGCTGCGCCGCCGCCTTTTCCAGCTTGCTGGTGCCTTGCACGATGGAACGGCGGATCAACAGGCCCAAGGCGACGGAGAGCGCAAGGCCGACGAGAATGCTGCCGATGGCGGTCTTGACGAGCAGCCCGCTGACCTTGGCGGTCTGTTCATAGTAGCGCTTGGCTTCCGCCGTCAGATGCAACACCAAGTCGTCCGTGGCCGCCATGAGGCTCTTGAAGGTCGGGCTCAGGGTCTTTGCGTTGTGCGCGTCGGCGTCGTCGAATTTCTCGCCAGTGAGCAGTTCGCGCATCTTCTCCACGCCGTCGCGGCCGAACGCCTGCCGGGCTTTGAGGTAGGTGTCCAGCAGGGCGGTTTCTTCCTTGGTCAGGGGCTGTTTCTTGTAGGCCTCCAGCAGTTCGCTGACCTGACGCACCAGGCGGTCGATGGCATCGAATTTCTCCTGGGCGGCGAAACCGTCCTTGGACAGGCGCGCTTCGTAAATCTCATTGCGAAGTTGCAGCTGGGTGGCCCGGATCTTCTGCAGGGTGTTGATGGACAGGAGATGGCGGTCATAAACCTGGGCCAACGCCGAGGTACTGCTCTGAATGCCCCAAAGTCCGCTGGCGCCGACGATGAGGAGGATGATCGAGGAGACCACGGTCAGGGCGATCAAGCGGGTGCCGATGGTCAGGTTGTTGAGCAGATACATTGTGTCTCCTCCTGTTACGGCTTCTTGAGGCGAAAAAAAGGGCGGGGTTGAAACCCCGCCCTCTATTACGGCAAGCCGGAAGAAATAATTAAGTGTTTCTTACACGCTGTAGTACATGTCGAACTCCACCGGATGGGTGGTCATGCGCAGGCGCGTGACCTCCTCCATCTTCAGTTCGATGTAGGCATCGATGAAGTCGTTGCTGAACACGCCACCGCGGGTCAGGAATTCGCGATCCTTGTCCAGTTCGGCCAGGGCCATGTCCAGGCTGTGGCAGACGGTCGGGATCTTGGCTTCTTCTTCGGGCTCCAGGTCATACAGGTTCTTGGAGGCGGGGTCGCCGGGGTGGATCTTGTTCTGGATGCCGTCCAGGCCGGCCATCATCATGGCGGCGAAGGCCATGTAGGGGTTGGCGATGGGATCGGGGAAGCGCACCTCGATGCGGCGGGCCTTGTCGGACGCCACGTGCGGAATGCGGATGGAGGCGGAACGGTTCTTGGCGGAATAGGCCAGCATCACCGGGGCTTCGAAGCCGGGCACCAGGCGCTTGTAAGAGTTGGTACCGGGGTTGGTGATGGCGTTCAGGGCTTTGGCGTGCTTGATGATGCCGCCGATGTAATAAATGGCGGTCTCGGACAGGCCGGCGTAGCCGTTACCCGCGAACAGGTTCTTGCCGTCCTTCCAGATGGACTGGTGCACATGCATGCCGGAACCGTTGTCGCCGACGATGGGCTTGGGCATGAAGGTGGCGGTCTTGCCGTAGCTGTGGGCCACGTTGTGTACCACGTATTTCAGGATCTGGGTCCAGTCGGCGCGCTGCACCAGGGAGGCGAACTTGGTGCCGATCTCGCACTGGCCGGCGGTGGCCACTTCGTGGTGGTGCACTTCCACGGGCACGCCCATCTCTTCCAGGGCCAGGCACATGGCGGAACGGATGTCCTGCAGGGAGTCGATGGGGGGCACGGGGAAATAGCCGCCCTTGACCTTGGGGCGGTGGCCGATGTTGCCAGCCTCGGTCTGCTCGCCGGAGGACCAGGCGGCTTCTTCGGAGCGGATCTTCACGTGGCTGCCGGACATGTCGTCATGCCAGGTGACGGAATCGAAGATGAAGAACTCGGGCTCGGGGCCAAAGTAGGCCACGTCGCCGATGCCGGAGGACTTCAGGTAGGCCTCGGCGCGCTTGGCGATGGAGCGGGGGTCGCGGTCGTAGCCCTTGCCGGTGTCCGGCTCGATGACGTCGCAGGTCAGGATGAGGGTGGGCTCGTCCATGAAGGGGTCGACGTTGGCGGTGTCCGGATCCGGCATCAGCAGCATGTCGGAGGCCTGGATGCCCTTCCAGCCGGCGATGGAAGAACCGTCGAAGGCGTGGCCGTCGGTGAATTTCTCCTCATCGAACGCGGACACGGGGACGGACACGTGCTGTTCCTTGCCGCGGGTATCGGTAAAACGGAAATCGACAAATTTGACGTCGTTTTCCTGGATCATCTTCATAACATCGGCGACAGCCATTTCGAACTCCTTACGGGAATGAACAATGCAACTCGGAAAGTACCTCGGCATGGCATATAGCAGGTTCCATGCCATGCCCGGGAATGCAATAGTGCATTGTGCCATAAGGCCTGTGGCCAAAAAGGGGGAAAATCACGAACCAATTTAGTGCACTATGCACCTTTATGGTGCTTGTGATGGCTCCGCACGTCGTCACCCGACGACGCTTACAATGCCGCCGTCCGAGCCAGCCCATCGATCCATGACCGACGCCTATGCCGTATTCGGCAATCCCATCTCCCATTCGAAATCCCCCCTGATCCACGCCGAATTCGCCCGCCAGACCGGCCAGGACATCCAATATGCGGCATTGCTGGCACCCCTGGACGGGTTTCGCGCGGCGGTGCTCGCCTTTCGTGACAGCGGCGGATGCGGCGCCAACGTCACCGTGCCCTTCAAGGAGGAAGCCTGGACGCTGGCCACCCGGCGCAGCGAGCGCGCCGAGCGGGCCGGCGCGGTCAATACCCTGAAGTTCGATGGCGGCGAAATCCTCGGGGACAACACCGACGGCGCCGGTCTGGTGCGTGACCTGACGGGGAATCTCGCCGTGCGACTTGCCGGCCGGCGCATCCTTCTCATGGGGGCGGGCGGCGCCGCCCGTGGCGTCATCCAGCCCCTTCTGCAACAGGGGCCGGCCGCCCTGTATATTGCCAACCGCACCGCCGACAAGGCCGCCGCCATGGCGACGCAGTTCTCCGGCCTGGGCGAGGTTGCCGGTGGCGGCTACGACGGGTTGTCCGGCCCCTTCGACGTCGTCGTCAACGCCACCGCCGCCAGCTTGTCCGGTGAGTTGCCGCCCCTGCCGGCGGCGGTGTTCGCTGCAAACACCCTGGCCTACGACATGATGTACGGCCGCGATACGCCATTTCTCGCCTTCGCCCGCGCCGCAGGGGCGCGCACGGCGGACGGCCTGGGCATGCTGGTGGAGCAGGCGGCGGAATCCTTCCTGCTGTGGCGTGGTGTGCGCCCGCAGACCGGCCCGGTCATCGCCATGCTGAGAGCGGGCTGATGCTGCGCCTGCTGTGGAAAGGGCTGCTGCTGCTGACGGCCCTGTTTTTGCTCATGCAACTCTGGTACCTGGGCCACGTGCTTTGGTGGAAGGCATTCGATCCTTCTTCCACCGCCTTCATGGAGGCCGGCCTGGGGCGGCTGCAGGCCAATAACCCGGACGCGGAACTGCGCTACCGCTGGGTGGATTACAACCGGGTCTCCATCCACCTGAAACGGGCGGTAGTTGCCGCCGAGGACAGCCGTTTCCTGGAACACGAGGGCTTCGACTGGGAAGGCATCGAGAAGGCCGTGGAAAAGAACCTGAAGAAAGGTCGCATCGTCGCCGGCGGCTCCACCATCAGCCAGCAGCTGGCGAAGAATCTTTTCCTGTCGGCGTCCCGCAATCCTTTCCGCAAGCTGCAGGAGGCGGTCATCACGGTGATGATCGAGGCGCTGTGGAGCAAGCACCGCATCCTTGAGGTCTATCTCAACGTCATCGAGTGGGGTAACGGCATCTACGGTGCCGAGGCGGCCAGCCGGCGCTATTACCGGATTCCCGCGGCCAGTTTGGGGCCGGAGCAGGCCGCCCACTTGGCGGCCATGATCCCCAACCCGCGCTATTACGAGAGGAACCCTTCGGCGCGCGGCTTGCTCAAGCGCCAGGCCATCATCGCCGCGCGCATGAGCCAGGTCACCGTGCCGCGCTGACGCGCCCGTGCGTCAGCGCCAGAAACGCCAGGCCTGCGCCGGCGACAGGCTGACGGCCCGTCCCGGCCGCGCCAGCAGATCCAGGCGAACCCTGCGTATGCGGCCCAGTAGCAGGCCGCGCAACAGCGGGTGGAACCAGTCCCGCTCCAGCCCGGCCAGATAACCTTCCGCATTGACCTCCTCCGGCGCGGGCGCCAGGGTCGCCAGTACCTTCTTGTGGCGTCCGGTGTCCCGCAACGTTTCCAGGCTGGCGGCGTGCAGGATGGGTACCCTTGCGGCTGCCGCCAGGGCCGCGACTTCCGGCGCGCCGCTCGCCACCGCGTCGAGCCGGGATGACATCGCCGGCAGGACGCCGCCGCCCCAAAGCCACAAGCCGTTTACCGGCAGGCGACCGGCACCTTCCCGGGCCTGGTTGACGGCATGCGCGTGCAGCAGCATCTGGGCCTCGTTGACCCAGCCCATCAGGCGACCGGCATCCCGGCCACGGGGCAGATGGGGCGTCAGGTACTCCCCCGCCACCGCATCCAGGGGCGTGGTGCTGATCTCGGGTGCGGTGGGCAGCCGTAGATACCAGCGCGTCGGCGTCGGTGCCGTCAGTTCCAGCCCGCGCCCCGCCCAATGCGCATTCAGGCTGGATACCAGGGCGGCGGTTTCCTCGTTGTCGAGCAGCAAGGCATCGGCAGGATGCAGCATGAGCCCGCCCATGCCGACTTCCAGATGCGCGGGGTCGAGACGCAACCAATAGTCCGTGCCCGGTGCCAGCCCATCGGCCAGGGCGCTGATCGGGGCCAGGGGCCAGTCCTGCTGCCGGGCAACGCCGAAGGCCTCACAGGCGATGCCCGCCAGGCTGGTCTCCGCCGCGAGGGTGGTGCCCCGGCGCAGCAGGGACAAGAGGCCGGGAGCGTTGCCGCGGGCGGATTCGAGGGCCTGTTCGAGCCGGAACGGCAGGGACAAGACCAGATGCACGGAATTCATGGCCTGGATTATCCAAAGGCCGCGGTAGGCCGGCTATAGGCCGCGGGTAAAGGTTGACATTAATGCTTGGGAATTATTTCCGGCATGGACTATCTACGAAATATGTCCGTTTTCCAGGAGCCAAGCCATGAACACCCTCTACGTCAAACCGAGAATCGAAGGCATGGCGATTCCCGCCATCAAGCGGATCGAGGTTCTTCGCCCTCTGGTCTGGTTGCGGCTTGGGTGGGGCGATTTCCGTCGTGCCTGGCCGGCGTCTCTGACCTATGGCCTCCTGTTCGCCGCGCTGGGCTGGTTGTTGATGGCCTGGGCCCGCGACAGCACCCACCTGACCCTGACCCTGCTTTCCGGCTTCGTGTTGGTCGCCCCCTTTCTGGCCATCGGTTTCTATGCCAGTTCCAGCCGCATCGAACATGGCCTCGACCCGCGCGGTCCGTTCCAATTCATCATGCCGCTGCGACGCAATCCCGGCTCCATCGGCCTGTTCGCCCTCATGCTGGCCTTCATGCTGAGCGTCTGGGAGCGCTTGTCCGCGCTGCTGGTGGGCCTGTTCCTGAAGGACGATCTGGTCGCCAACGGCTACTTCAGCCTGGGTCTGCTGTTCAACGCGGATCACCTGGGTTTCGTCATCGCCTACCTGGTGCTGGGCGCCATTCTGGCCGGCCTGGTGTTCTGTCTGGCGGCGGTTTCCCTGCCCATGATGATGGATCGGCCGGTGGACATGGTGACCGCCGTCATCACCAGCCTGTGGACGGTGCTGCACAACCCCCTGCCCATGCTGGTCTGGGCAGGGCTCATTGTCGCGCTGACCCTCATCGGGATGCTGACCGCCTTCGTCGGCCTGGCCCTGCTCTTCCCGCTGCTCGGTCATGCCACCTGGCACGCCTACCGGGACCTGGTCGAAGCCGGCTAAGGAACCACTTAGAATGGCCGCATGCGGCAACTGCACCATGGCTTCGACATTCCCACCCGCGGCCGGGGCCTCTACGACTTCACCGCCGAGGTGGCCCGCTGGCTGGCGGACAGCGGCATCCGCGACGGTCTGCTGACCCTGTTCGTGCGCCATACCTCAGCCAGCCTGGTCATCCAGGAGAACGCCGATCCCGACGTCCTGGGCGACCTGGAGCGCTTCCTCCGTCGCCTGGTTCCCGAGGGTGACCCGCTCTACTGCCATACCGACGAAGGGCCGGACGACATGCCGGCCCATGTCCGCGCCGCGCTGACCCAGACCCAGGTGTCCATCCCGGTGCGGGCGGGGTGCATGGTGCTGGGCACCTGGCAGGGACTCTACCTGTACGAGCACCGCCGCGCCGCCCACCGCCGCCAGGTGGCGGCCCACCTCCTCGGGGAATGATTTCTCCCCCGGGGTCAATGCCCTGATGCGCGTGCGGTTGAAATGCAACATTCGACTGCTAGCATGGACTTCTCGTGTTCCCACGAGGAGGAGACAAAACCATGAAGCGACTCGTGCTGCCCCTGTTCTGCTGCGCCCTATTTGCCGGTCCCGTTTGCGCCGCGGCGGACGAGTACGAATGGGCGCAAGCCCTGGAGATTCCCTGCCATCCCCTGGTCACCGAAGCCGAGTGCCGGGCACACCGCGCGCAGTTGGCCCGTATGCCCGAGGGCGCGGAACGATCTGCCTATCTGGCGAGACACATCGCCCTGATCGAGGAACGGGTGAAGTCCTGCGGTTGTTCCGTGGCTCACAACGGCGTGGGCGTCCTGCGCTACCGCTGAGGCCGCCGCCGTGCGGGCCCGGCCTGATGCAACGAGGGGGCCGCAGGGAATACGTCGAAGCCGTAAGCGCTGAAGTGCCAACGGCTTCGCTGCACCCGCAAGGGGTACGCCGGATTCGTAGGTGCTAAAGCACCAACGGCTTTGATGCACCCGCAGGGGGTACGCCGAATCCGTAAGCGCTGAAGCGCCAACGGCTTCGCTGTGGCAGACTCCGCTCCGTGCTGCCCTACGAACTCCTGATCGGCCTGCGCTACACCCGCGCCAAGCGCCGCAACCACTTCATCTCCTTCATCTCTGTGATCTCCATGGCGGGCATCGCCCTGGGGGTCATGGCGTTGATCGTCGTGCTCTCGGTCATGAACGGCTTCCAGGAGGAGCTGCGCGGCCGCATCCTGGGCGTGGTCTCCCATATGGAAATCAGCGGCCCCGGCGGGCAATTGCCGGATTGGCCGGGACTCGCCGCGCAGGTGGCCCGGCATCCCGAGGCACGGGGGTCCGCGCCCTATGTCAGCGGCCAGGCCTTGCTCGCGGCGGGCAGCGAAACCAAGGGCGCCATGGTGCGCGGCCTGCTGCCGGCGGAGGAGGGCAAGGTGGCCGAGTTCGCCGCCCACATGAAGAGCGGCCGCCTCGACAGCCTCAGACCCGGCGAGTTCAACCTCATTCTGGGCAGCGATCTGGCCCGTTCCCTGGGTGTGTTTCCCGGCGACAAGGTGGCGGTGATCGCGCCCCAGGGCGTGGTCACCCCCGCCGGCATGCTGCCGCGCATCAAGCAGTTCAAGGTCGTCGGCATCTTCCGCATGGGCATGTTCGAATACGACGCCGGGCTGGCCCTCATGCACCTGGAGGACGCGCAGAAGCTCTACCGCATGGGCGATTCGGTCTCCGGCCTGCGCGTGAAGCTGGCGGACATGGAGCGGGCACCCTGGGTGCTGCGGGAACTGGCCAAGTCCCTGGTCGGCGACTACTACCTGTCCGACTGGACCATGAGCCATGCCAACTTCTTCCAGGCGGTGCAGATCGAGAAGCGCATGATGTTCATCATCCTCACCCTCATCGTCGCCGTCGCCGCCTTCAACATCATCTCCACCCTGGTGATGGCGGTCACCGACAAGCAGGCCGACATCGCTATCCTGCGTACCCTGGGCGCCAGTCCCAACAGCGTCATGGCCATCTTCATGGTGCAGGGCAGCCTGATCGGCGTGATCGGCACTTTGGCGGGCCTGGTTTCCGGCGTGCTGCTGGCCCTCAACGTGGAGACGGTGGTGCCGTGGATCGAGAAGGCGGTGGGCATGGACCTGTTTCCCGCCGACGTGTACTACATCTCCGAGCTGCCCTCGAAGCTGAACTGGCCGGATGTCTGGACCATCGGCGGCGTCGCCCTGGCGCTGTCCTTCCTGGCCACGCTGTATCCCAGCTGGCGCGCGGCCAACGTCCAGCCGGCGGAGGCGCTGCGCTATGAGTGAGCCCGACAAAGCCGTACTGGCCTGCGCCGGCCTGCGCAAGAGCTACTGGCAAGGCAGGACGGAAGTGCCGGTGCTGACCGGCATCGACCTGGCCGTCGCGGCCGGCGAGCAGGTGGCGGTGATGGGCGCCTCCGGCACCGGCAAGAGCACCCTGCTGCACGTGCTGGGCGGCCTGGACCGGCCCGACGCCGGCGAGGTCACGGTGTCCGGCGAATCGCTCTGGTCGATGTCCGAAACCGCCCGGGGCCGCCTGCGTAACCGGGCACTGGGCTTCGTCTATCAGTTCCACCACCTGCTGCCGGAATTCACCGCCCAGGAAAACGTCGCCATGCCTTTGCTGATCCGCCGCCAGGACAAGGCCGCAGCCCTGGCCGCGGCGGCCGCGTGGCTGGAGGAGGTGGGGCTGGGCCACCGCCTGCGCCACCGGCCCGGCGAACTGTCCGGCGGCGAACGCCAGCGGGCGGCCATCGCCCGCGCCCTGGTGACGCGGCCGCAATGCGTGCTCATGGACGAGCCCACCGGCAACCTGGACCGCCACAACGCCGCGCGCATCCAGGATCTGCTCATCGAACTCTCGGCGCGCCACCACACTGCCTTCCTCGTCGTCACCCACGACCCGGACCTGGCCGGACGCATGAGCCGGATACTAAGGCTAACCGAAGCCGGATTGGAGTAATCTGTCACCGTTGTCGGCAGCGAGAACCCGGACGGCGATCCGGTGGAGGAGAGAAGCATGCGCATCACAACAAGCTTGGCGTGGCTGGCCTTGGCCCTGGCGGTCCCGGCCCGGGCGGCGGGGCTGCCGCCGGATGCCGCCGTCAACCCGGCCGCCCCCAACAAGACCCTGGAGCCCAAGGTGGTGCCGAACAGCGGCCGCCTAGAGTGGACTCCCTTCAAGCGCGACCTCACCAGCTGGCCCACCCTCAGCCACGAGGACAAGCGTCCCACCGTCAAGCCGCGCAAGGTCAAGCTCGCCGGACCGCTCAACGGCGATGCGGCGAATGGCAGGGATCTCGCCAGACGCTCAGACAAGGGCTATTGCATCGTCTGCCACCAGATTCCGGGCGAGGACTGGCCCGGCACCATCGGCATCAACCTGAACAACTTCAAGCAGCGCCAATATGCCGACGCGGCGGTGTACCAGCTTATCTACGACGCGCGCGTGCTCAACCCCAATACCGTGATGCCGCCCTACGGCAGCAACAACATCCTCACCGAGCAGGAGATCCGCGACTTGGTGGCCTATCTGCAAAGCATCGAGTGAGGCGGCCGCCATGAAGAAAACCTGTCTGATCACCCTCCTGGCCCTGGCCCCCGCGTTCGCCCAGGGTGCCGAGCCCTACCGCGAATACGACTCCCCGGAAACCTACGAACCGCATGTCAGCGGCGACATGAAGCTGTCCGGCAGCTACCGCCACTGGGCCGACCCCAAGAACCTGGATTGGCGCATGGCCGGCAATCCGGACGAGAACTGGAAGCTGAACTGGAAATTCATGGACCCGCCCTTCAATTCCGCGGTCCACGGCGGCCATTTCGCCATGGACCGGGGCGAGTCGCTGTACAAGGAACTCAATGCCAAGGGCCGCTTCGCCCGCTGTCTGGGCACCAGGAAGGGCGTCCTGAAGGGGCTGCGCACCCACTTTCCGATGTACCGCGCCGATCTCAAGCGCATCGCCGGCCTGGAGGAGGTCATCGAGGCCTGCGCCGCCAAGGAAGGCCGCGTGCTGCAGAACGGCAGCTACGACAACAGCGCGGTCTCCCTGTTCCTCGCCGGCAAGAGCAACGGTATGCCGATCAAGATCGACGTCAGCAAGGGCGTGATGCACGACGCCTTCGAGCGCGGACGCAAGCTGTTCCACACCCGCGCCGGCAAGCTGAATCTGGCCTGCGCCTCCTGCCACACCCACCAGATCGGCCTGCATCTGCGCGGTACCGTGGTCACCACCCCCTATGGCGACGCCGCCCATTACCCGGTCTACCGCACCAAGTACTTCCTGCAGTCCCTGCATCTGCGCATCATCGAGTGCAACCTGGATACCCGTGTGCAGCCCCTGCTGCCCGGCAGCCGCGCCTACACCGATCTGGAGGTGTTCCTTACCGCCCTGACCAACGGCTATCCGGTGACGGTGCCCAGCGAACGGGACTGAGGGCCGGGATTCAGGGCGCCCGCCGGCGCGCCTTGCGGCGGCGCAGGTAGGCCAGCAGATAGAGCCGCCAGGCCAGCTGCACGGCGAAATAGCCCAGCACCGCCAGCGCGGAGGCCAGAATCAGGCTGCCGATCAGGTAGGTTTCGCCCAGGTCGAGCAGCCAGTTCCAGAATGCCGGCAGGAAATCGAGCCAGTGCTGGCCGCGCCAGTCGAACTCCAGGTCGGCGACGGGAACGGCGTTGCCCCCGGTGACCCAGCTGCCGATGGCATAGGCGGCGAGGATCAACGGGCCCCAGGTAATGGGATTGGTGTACAGGGTGGTGACCACCGCCACCGGCAGGTTGACCCGGAAAATGATGGCCAGGATCGCGGCCACCAGCATCTGTACCGGGCCGGGGATCAGGCCGCCGAACATGCCCGCGGCGACGCCCCCGGCCACCGAGTGGCGGTTCAAATGCCACAGGTTGGGGTGCTTGAGCAGCGGCCGGAACCAGCGCAGGTGCTTGTGTTCCCGGATCGTCTCGTGGTCGGGCAGGTATTTGCGGAAATATTTTCGCGGCATGGGGGGATTCTAATTTGAGATCGTGGGTCCTGGCCTTCGCCCTCGGCGCCGCCTGGCTGCAGACCCGGCCGGAACTGCCGCCGCTGACCTGGGCGGCGGCGCTGCCCCTGGCCGGGCTGCTGTTGGGGTGGACGGCCGGGTGCAAGTTCCCCGCGCCTTCCCCCGCCTTCCTGCGTGCCGGCTTGCCGTCGGCGCATCGGCTCGCGGTCTGGCTGCTGGCCTTCCTGCTGGGCTTCTTCTACGCCGCCTGGCGCGCCGACCTGCGTCTGGCCGAGCGCCTGCCCGCCCTGTGGGAAGGCCGCGATCTGGCCCTCACCGGGCGCATCGCCGGCCTGCCGGAAAGCACGCCCAACGGACTGCGCTTCGTGCTGGCGGTGGAATCGGTGGCCACCCCCGGCGCCGTGGTGCCCGGCCGCGTGCAGGTCGGCTGGTATGCCCGGCCCGACGAGCCACCTCCCCACCTGGCAGGCGGCGCCTGCGTCAGCCTCGTCGCCCGTCTGTACCGTCCGCATGGCAACCTCAATCCGGGCGGGTTCGATTACCCGGCCTGGCTGCTGGAGCGGGGCATCCGCGCCACCGGCAGCCTGGTGGGACAGCCCGTGGCCGGCGGCGGCTGCGGCGCCGCCGTCGTGTCGCGCCTCGACGGCCTGCGCGAGCGCATCCGCGCCCACCTGCGCGCCGGCCTGGGCGACGCGCCCTATGCCGGGGTGGTGGTCGCCCTGGCGGTGGGCGACCAGGACGCCATCCCGGCCGGCCAGTGGACCCTCTTCCGCCAGACCGGCACCTCCCACCTGTTCTCGGTGTCCGGCCTGCACATCACCCTGTTCTCGGCCCTGGTGTTCGCCCTGGCCGGCGCCGTCTGGCGGCGTTTCCCCCGCCTGAGCCTGCGCCTGCCGGCGCGCCGCGCCGGCATCGCCCCGGGCCTGCTGGCCGCCGCCGCCTACACCGCCCTGGCCGGTTTTGGCATTCCCGCCCAGCGCACCCTGTACATGCTCGCGGGCGCCGCCGCGCTGGCCTGGCTGGACCGGGTACCGACGCCCTCCCGGCTGTTGGCGGCGGCCCTGGCCGCCGTGGTGCTGATCGATCCCTGGGCGGCCCTGGCCCCGGGTTTCTGGCTGTCCTTCGCCGCCGTGGCTGCCCTGCTCTATGCCGGCCTGGGCGGCGCGCCGAAGCCCGCATGGAAGGCCTGGATCCATGCCCAGTGGGCGGTGACCCTGGCCCTCGCCCCCCTGCTGCTGGCCCTGTTCCACGAGATATCCCTGGTGTCGCCGCTGGCCAACGCCCTGGCCATCCCCCTGATCAGCCTGGTGGCGGTGCCCCTGGCCCTGCTGGCTTCCGTGCTGCCCTGGGCCTGGCCGGCCGAGCTCGCCCACGCCGTCGTCGCCGCGGTCATGACCGGCCTGGAGGTGCTGGCCGCCCTGCCCAGGCCGGTGTTCCACACCGCGGCCCCCGGCTGGCCCGCCCTGCTGCTCGCCCTGCTCGGCACGGCGCTGCTGCTCCTGCCGCGGGGGTTCCCGGCGCGCTGGCTGGGCGCGGTGATGTTCCTGCCGCTGTTTTTGCCGCGCCTGCCCGCGCCCCAGCCCGGCGAGGCCTGGCTCACCGTCCTGGACGTGGGCCAGGGCGAGGCCCTGCTGGTGCGCACGGCGAGGCATGCCCTGCTGGTGGATGCCGGTCCCCGCTTCGCCTCCGGCGAGGACACCGGCAACCGTGTGGTGGCGCCGGCTCTCTGGCGCCAGGGCATCGAGCGCCTGGACGGCCTGGTGGTGACCCACGACGACCTCGACCATTCCGGCGGCGCCGCCTCGCTGCTGGCCAGCCACCACCCCGGCTGGCTGCTCACCCCCCTGGCCGGCATGGCGCAGGAAGGCCTGAGCGACACCGGCAAGGGCCTGCTGGCCGCCGCGCCGGGCGCCATCCCCTGCCGTGCCGGCCAGGCCTGGCAATGGGACGGCGTGCGCTTCACGGTGCTGCATCCGCCCAGCCACCACTATGCCCATCCCGGCTTCGCCGACAACGACCGCAGCTGCGTCATCCGCGTGGATACCGCCCACGGCGGCGCCCTGCTGACCGGCGACATCGAACGCCTGGCGGAGATGAACCTGGCGGAGCGGCGCATGCCCTTGGCGGCGGACGTGCTGGTGGCGCCCCACCACGGCAGCCATTCCTCCTCCACGCCGGAATTCCTCGCCGCCGTGAAGCCCCGCCTGGTGCTGCTGCCCGTCGGCCACCGCAACCGCTACGGCCATCCGCATCCGGAGGTCATGGCCCGCTACCGCGCCCTGAGCGCGGAAATCGCCCGCACCGACCGGCACGGCGCGCTGGAGGTCAGGCTGGAGCGCGCCGGCCTGTCGTTGACGCGGGCGGCAGACAGCGAGCGCCGCTACTGGCGGGAGTGAAGGCTAGCGGCGGCGGATCAGGATGTAATAGGCGAAATAGCCGCAGGCCAGCACGAAGGGCAGCAGCGCCAGCCAGTTCCAGGGCGAATCCAGCCGGGGCCAGAGCACGGCGGCAATGATGCCGGTGATCATCACCAGCAGCGGGATTTCGTAGAGGTAGCCGAGTTGGCGGGATATCACGGCGGGTCTCCGGGAAACTGCCCCTTCAGTCTAGGCGGCGGAGCACGATCCGGCGATGCCGATGTCAGCCCGCCAGTACCCGCCGCACCGTTGCGCGCAAATCCGGCAGCAGTTCCGCGGCGAACCAGGGATTGCGCTTCAGCCAAAGCTGGTTGCGCGGGCTGGGGTGGGGCAGGGGGTAGAGGCCCGGCGCGAATTCCCGCCAGGCGGCGACGGTTTCCGTGAGGCTGGCGCGGGTGCGGCCCGCCAGGTGATAGGCCTGGGCGTACTGGCCGATGACGATGCGCAGTTCCAGCCGGGGCAGCAGCGGGAAAATCCGGTCGTGCCAGAGCCGCCGGCATTCCGCCCGCGGCGGCAAATCCCCAGACCTGCCGCTGCCCGGATAGCAGAACCCCATGGGCACGATGGCCACGCGCGCGGGGTCGTAGAACACCTCGGGCGCCAGCCCCAGCCACTCCCGCAGGCGCGCACCGCTGGCATCGTTCCAGGGGATGCCGGTGGCATGCACCTTTGTTCCCGGCGCCTGGCCCGCCACCAGGATGCGCGCCCGGGCGTCGGCGATGAGCACCGGCCGCGCCCCCAGCGGCAATTCCGGCTCGCACACGCGACAGGCGCGGATTTCGCTGAGCAGCTCGGGCAGGGAGTCGGGCATGGGGAGGCGGAGGTTCGGGAGTCGGGGGGAGGGGTACTGCATTATCCGCCGGGTGAATGCCCTCGGCGGAAGGCGCTGCGCATCTCCGCACCACGTGGACCTGCGGCGGGCTTCCCCCCTTTGAAAAAGGGGGGTTAGGGGGGATTTGCTGATGCCGGCATACCCCCTCTCACTCCCGAGGCGTGGCTGGTGTGTCGTCTTGTTTACCCGGCGTGCTGGGCTAAGCGTGGTAGGCCGGGGGTGACCCGGCGGCGGCAGAGGGGAAAAGGCATACGGCGGATGGCGCTTCGCTGATCCGCCCGGCAGTTGTAGTTGTAGGTTGGGCAAAAGCGAAGCGTTGCCCAACAATGGAGATTTGGAATGTTGGGCTTGGCAGCCCAACCTACGGGCTGCCGGGCGCCCCCGGTCAGCCACCCTCCCAATACGTGGCCCCCCATGTCACGCAACCCTCAACTCCTCCCGCAACACCCGCCGCAACGTTTCCTCCGTCACCGGCGCGTTCTCGGGCAGCACCGCAAGGCGCAAAGCCTCGTTGATCAACGTCTGGTAGCCCTTGCCGGCGGCTTCGGCACGGGTGCGGAATTCGGCGAGGATGTCGTCGTCGAGAAGGATGGTGATGCGGGTCTTGCCGGCGGGTTCGATGACGGCGCCCCGCTTGGCCTTGGTGAAGTCGTATTCAGCTTTCATAGGTTCTCCGTTCATTCCTTGTCGCCAATCGGGCGGAAATCAGGCGGATATGGTCTTCGCGCTGGCTCCAGACGACGGTCAACAGGCGCCCTGCTCCACCCTGGCCGAGCGTGATGAAGCGCGCTTCGCCGGCGGCGTCCTCATCCTCACGAGTCAAGGCCAGGGGGTCGTACAGCACCGTCTCGGCTTCGGCGAAAGACACCCCGTGTTTGCGGAAATTGGACGCGGCCTTGTCCGGATCGAACAACACTTCCATGGTTCGGCCTCCCTGTATTTATACATATTTAATACATATCTTCCAGCGCGATGGGCTAACCCACCGGGTTTCTCCCCTCTGCCGGCGGCCTCGGGGTTTCGACGGAAGCGGGGCGCTGCCGGGCGCCCCCGGCCAAGCACCCTGGCCTTACGTCGAACCTCCGTATCAGCGCACCACGTAAGCCATCCACCGTTAAATCCCCCCTCGCCCCCCTTTTCCAAAGGGGGGAACAAACCGGGCACGAGGGGGTTGAGACAAACTCACCCGCACGCTCCCACCGCCCCGCAGGCGGTGCAGAAATCACAGCCATCCTTGCGGATCACCGTGTCG